>Ga0081474_120098_pt1 | contig 17590 bp, 12 predicted proteins | sample OneHunmetagenome_2_FD_70978 | JGI IMG/M metagenome (GOLD analysis project Ga0081474, IMG submission 70978) | Ferrous microbial mat communities from One Hundred Spring Plain, Yellowstone National Park, USA v2 (version 2) | ecosystem: Environmental > Aquatic > Non-marine Saline and Alkaline >... | reverse complement strand
ATTAGGGAGGGGATTATGAAGAGAATGCTGCAGAACTACGTGATGAAAAGAATGAGCCATTAGCGGGTTGAGGAAGGCTTAGGCTTAACCCTGATGTAGAATTCAGGCTTGCCCTTACCCGTGGTGTTCCTGTAGTGGTTGAATATTCCACCACATTTATTGCACTTGTACATCGTCACCTCATAGAATCTGAACCTCCAGGTCTTAATTGGTGTTAAGTCCTCCGAGCCACAGTAAGGGCACTTAGGCATTAGTAGGTAGTGCTGCTGTTAATTTAGGTGTTTCGGTCGCAATGAACCCCCACCTCCCCCTTAATCTCTCAGTGTCGATAACTCCTCACTTCATCTCTGTATTTCGCTAAGGTGTCTCTAACCTCCTTAATCCTCTTGGCGGTCCATACTCTAACTCTGTCCATTAACTCGTTGAATGAACCCTACGAGCCTTATTCACATCTCTGCCGTGAAATAGATGGTTTCACCTTTTAAGAGTCTCCTCAGTTAGTTCTTTTAATGGTTAGTGGACTCTCATCAATACCAGACATAGCTGCTGATTCACAAAAATATTTAATAATCCTCTTCTTAACATAATAAAAGTTATTATTAACTTAAATGCATAGCTTAAGCTATGTTAAGTGTTTATAGTTTCATAAACTTTATGCTTCACTATGAATTTGAACTTCACCTCACTTATTAAGGCTAAGTAACAATTCGGCATTAAACATAGATTGATGAATCAGTTAATAACATCATAATTATTCTTTATTTAATCCTAGGGTAAAATTTAAAAATACTATTATAGCACAACAATTTAAGGGTATCGTTATGCCTAATTCAAGTATTAAACTAATGGATTTAGGCTTTAACCATGATTTATTTGTTAATATTTATCATTCGTTGGTGAAGCATGAAATTTGCCTTATAAGGTTAGGAGATCTCTGTATGAGAACGAATGATAAGCAGGGTTATTATGTATCTGAGCATGGGTTCCCTGTTAGGCATAATGTTGATGCCCAAATGACTATACTTGATGTCCTATATGCGATACTCATTGAAACCGAGGATGAGTTGAAGATATCAGGCTATGTATTTGATAAGGACGATATTAAGTCATTCATAAATAAGCTTGTGGAGAAGAGATTACTAATAGATATGCCATGTGTTGATAGAAGGGCATTAGAATTTATTGAAGGAGTTTCGGCGGGCAAAGCTGTTGTTGAGTTATCTAATGTTGATAATGTCTACATGTATTATAAGATGTTTAATGAACTCGACTCTAAGTATGGTGATCAGATTAGAGAATTAATTAAAGATACGGAGCTTAAGAATTTATGTTTTAAGACTGCCCATGGTGAATTAATTAAGTTATTAAGGTATGAGGCACCGTTACCCTCTGTTAGAGGTCTCGGGGAATCACCATACAGAGTATTAGAGGCGTATGTTTTACCGTTCCTGGAAGAGCCATTACCCGAGTATAATAAAGATCTAAGTAAACTTAAGGAATCAGCGTTATTGAAGATAGGTAATCAATACAACAATACCATGGACATTATAATTAAGGCATTAAGGAGTATTAAGATTGAACAGCTTCATGGATATCAATATGAGATGCTTAATAGAATGTTTGGATTGTTTGATAAGCCGAAGATAGTGGTAATCTCAGCTCCAACGGCCTCAGGTAAGACGGAGATATTCATGACGTACCTAGTATTTAAATTGTTAGTTAATGGTGGGGTAGCCATCATTATATACCCGACCAAGGCACTGGCTAGACAGCAATTAGAACGCTTTATAAACTTCATGTATCATGTAAATAATCAAATCAATAATAAGATTCATATATATGTTCTTGATGGAGATAGTCCAAAAAATCGTAAGGAAGTAGTTAGTAAGCCATTTAGAGGCGGTGTAAAAATCATTGATGAAAACAGAGACGGCAACCTCAAATATAATGATAAGGGGGAGTTAATGATTGTATGGAACAATGGAGAAGAACAACCTGTTGAGTGGATTCACGAATTTAAGAAAATAAACAAACTAGAGAAACTAGCTATTGTTATAACGAATTATTCAATGCTTTCTAGGCACATTCATGATGGATCACAGTGGGTTAATGACCTTGCTGCATTCCTCAATACTGTAGTTATCGACGAGGCTCACGTATTCATAAGTAATAAGGAAAAGAATGATTTCATGCATTTCCTGCTCTTACGATTGCTGTTACTAGCATTAATAAGGCAGAAAGAACAAAATAACGAATCTATAAACTACGATGACTTATACACCGATATTAGGGACTTAGTGCAGAAGAGGAGACTCGATATCATATTGTCGAGCGCAACTATAAGTGATAGAAACGTGCTTCCAGAGAACATCGCAACAACGAAGCTAGGGGGTATTGACTTAGCAAAGGTTGCCAGGAACTCCCAACTTCCACCGATTAACCTGATGATTAAGGATTGGTTAATGAAGGCTTACTGCGGAGAAGATAACTATGGTGAAGGTAATTATGGCAGCTGCAGTAGTGTAATTTATGAGCCGTACTACGACAGGATAGGTGAGTCAAGACGGAATAAATTATACATAACTGCGATATACTTCCCAGAGCCCATGGGCGCCTCTAGGACACCATTCAATGAAGCCTTAGCCACAACAATAATATGGACTGAGGCGTTAAGTAAGGGTCTTGGTTACAATTTACATGCAATAGCCTTCATAGACAGTAAGGAGACGCAACATGAAATTTTTAGAGAACTCATCAGGAGAGGTTTGAGAGATGAGTGTTTCCATGCAGATAAGTTATTAATTAGCCCAGTCATTCATAGTCCAAATGTATGTCCGGAAAATAGGGGCCATACTTACATAAGCAATTTACTGAATCAATTAAACCAAGCTCAGAGTGGTAATGATGCATATCAAATACTTGCTAGGTACTCCCATCTGCAGCTTTACTATAAATGGGATATCGTGGAGAATTACGTAAGGAACCCGCAGCAAAACCTTGTTGGAGAAGCTATAGACTTCGCGTACAATGTGTATGAAGCGGCTTTAAATTACTTAGGGAACTGGAGACTAAGCAGCAATAATGAGTACACAAAGTATTACGCATTACTCCACAACGCTGAACTTGATAAAGGCGAAAGACAAGACATAGAGGATATACTTAGTAACTACAATTATTGGAACCTGGTAATAGCCACGTCTACACTGGAACTAGGAGTGAACATACCAGGGGTTGCAGCAATTCTGCAATTTGGCGCCCCACCATCTGGTGAGAGTTTCGTCCAAAGAGTTGGAAGGAGCGGTAGGGACAATAGGTCACTTAGAATAGCACTTGGTTCTGTATTCACTAGGAATGTTGGTAAAGACATAGCATTAATAGATGAAATAGAGGCGGTAAAGAATCTCTTCAACCTAACAGCACCAGCTTATAGTTCTGAACCCGATAATGAAACCTTAATAAGGTATATGGCCCTAATATACCTTGATAAGGCGATAAATGTAAACGATAATATAATCAGGGCAATACTAAGGCTTTACCTAAATAACACAAATGCGGATCAGATTTTAAATTCCGCTAAAAAGTTAACTATGAATTACGGCGAACTCAAAAAGATGATTAAACTGCAAAATCAGCAGGCAGGAACGATACCATTTACGTCAATCAACAAAATTAGTCATATCATAACCCCCTTATCATCCATCGCATATTATCTAGATAATATTACACAACAATTAAGAAAATCAAACATACAGAACCAGCATGTTAAGATCATACAAAATATACAGCGCAATCTCACTATTTTAATGAACGGAATTAAAGATTCAAGGGAACTTTCCTTATCCAGATATCTCCAGGAATATGCATTTACCATTTACAAACTGCTTCATGACATTAAAGACAATATTATTAATAATAGCGATTTAAAGTCAATAGCATCGATTAATTCTTCAATTAATAATGACCTGTCAATAATTGAACAAAATACTAAAGATCTTGAATCGCTGATTTTAAAGACTATGGTGTCACGTGAAGGGTTGTGTTTAACTCCACGTGATTTTGATGAATTAGCATTATTATTGATGGGTATGCCGATGCCCCATCCTGCGGTATTATCTGAGATTGATGGATGTGTGTTTAATTTCAACAATGTCGAAATTAAAGGTGGTGAAATAATGCTGAAATGCAATGGTAAGTGTAGTAAAAGTATGGGTAGGATCAATGTTCTTAGCAATGTGCCACTTAAGCACTATGAAGAGTGATAAACCATGAGCCCGCACATTTCATTCCCAGCATTCCACTATGAATGGGCGTATCTCGGTGCATTGAAGATTGAAATAAACAATAATATTGTGAAACTCTCGATTACGAGTAATAGAACTGCATTATTTAGATACGTGATTGGTAATAACACAGAGGAGATAAATGTGCCTGTGTCGCATCTCGGCACCTATGCTGTGAGAATTAACTACAATGCCATTCGAAATGAACTTATTAAATGGGGCCGCGAAAACAAGGCCTTAGGGGATGATACTTACCCAATTCTCTTTACTTTTAATAAGGATTACGGCACTTATGGAACGTCAGAAAATAGAGTGGCTGTACTCAACGGCATTGCCGTCAGCCCTGAAGGAAGTAATGCGGAGGGTAATTACCTATTGATCATTCGTTCTCCATCATCTCAACGTACGGAAAATGGTTGGGAGACCGTAACAACATGCATGAACAATGGCCGTAGGAATACCTATTACAGGAAAAATAATGAGAACCGTTGTTGGCTATTCTCTTTTATCATAATTAATGAGGACATTAAGAATAGACTTATTAACGCAGCAGAGAATGCACGAGACACAGATGCAGGTCGGTCTAAAGGGGTTAGATATGAAGTCATAGTTGAAACCTCGGCAGGTAGAACTAACTCACGTGACGTTGATTTATACGTGTCCGCGCTTAGGAATGTTAGAACCTTCTTGAGGGCATTCCCGTTAATTGATTTTGACAGTTTCACGGGCTGCCATTCTAATGGTGTCTTACAATTATGCAGTGGTGACTTAGAATACATATATGTTGGTTCCCAAATAGTCGTTAAGTGTGAGACAACTAGGAATTGCATGAGTTGGCTTAGGAGCCGTAGGGAATGGAAAGCTGAAAGTTACTACTTTATAAGTCCCATGATAATTTCATACCCAGTGGAAATGCCAGAATCTTCTACGCAGCAGTCGCAGAATGTTACGTTACCCAAGGACTCAATATTAAGGACGGGTGTTGTTAAGTTCTCAATAAGCGATTTTACGTGGGATAAAGCGGTTAAGCTCATTAATTGGCTTTGGGATAGGCATAGAGATGCCGTCTTCAAACTATTTCTTAATAGAGTCGTAATATCGACGATAGCCTCTCTCATTGGTGCTAATGGGTTTAACTATATTGAGTACTTTGTTAAAACAACACTATATGGCAAGGATATAATGATATATTCACCAAACATTAACAGTATAATAAATATGTATAATTCCATCAATGTAAGTAATAACATCATCGATGTAATAACTCAACTGCTCCAGGAAGTAGGAGTAAGATTAGAGGATGAGCATATTGAGTTGTTACGGAAACGCGAGAACGAAGTTAAGAGAGCATTATCAGTTTTCGCTTTAGCTTATGGACTTCATGGCATATCGCATTTACTCATGAAATCCTTAACGGCATTGACAGGTATTACCGATTACACAGAGTTCGTGAAAATTAACGTGGATACATCACCTGCACCTAACCTAAACGAGACATATGAGACCTTTTCGAGAGGTCTCGTAAAAGATTCATTGCAGAAAAACGGTGTTGACCAGAATAAGTATCACGAAAATCTCTTCGAGATTGTCCCTGATAGTAAATTTGACTTAAGCGCTTATGTGGTTAGTAGGGTTCCGTATTCATACGGTGTTTATAAGAATAGGCTTATTGATAATGGTAACCTAAGGCTTGATGATATTAAAGCTGAGCTTAGGAAGATATTATCTCGTGATGGTAATGATGCGTGCGAAAAGAGGTGGCGTATAGAGAAAGATGTGCTAATCCCTCATAGGAATATCCTAATTAACAATCAAACCTTACTTTCTAACCAAGTTACGCAGGGTACCGTATTAAGCGCTGCAGACGCTTACATCAGTGACTATCTAAATCCAAACGCTAGATTTAGACCACCAAGATCATTATTCAGGTTTCTCTATGAAAGGTACATTAGGAGGGGTATTTTAGACGAGCTGCGTCAGCAGGGAATCCGGGTACAACAACTTGGTAGAGTAATTGATACCAACGTTCAGTACTTATGGCCTAATTACTTGCCGCAGTGCGTTGATGGGTGCTACGGTTGCGTACTTATTGAGCGCAGCGTTAGATCTATGACTTGTGATTTATCGCCATTGGTTCAAGAATTGAAGATTAGTAAATGGTCTGCATTATGCCTATTGAAGCATGCTGGGTTAATTGATGAGCCTTGGGTTGACTGTGACTTATCGTGATTATCGTGGTATTTCTCGATTTTAATCATTATCCTAATTATCCCTTGAAACACCCTTATGAGGTGGCTTAAAATGCTACCAGTGCTTAGTAGGCAGTTGGTTAGGTATTGGGGTAGGAAACCTGTAGATATTGTCAGTGGTCTAATACGCAACGATGACCATGTAATTATTGACCCATTTGGCGGTAGTGGTTCAATAATTCTTGAGGCGCTTAGGAGGGGTAAAAAGGCCGTTTACGCTGACATTAACCCATACGCCTGGTTAGTGACCCACGTTAACATAGCTGGCGCTGATACTATGGAATTCGATGATGCAGTGAATTATGTGGTGAAAAGGGCTTATGAAATTGAGAATTACATTAAACGTAGGGTCTTGCCGAATGACTGGTTATACTACAATAATGGTGCTTCATTCATTAAGAGGAGGAATTTTGATAGGGTTTCGCAATTCTTCCCGAGGGAAAATATCCGTAGACTATTAGCATTGCTTAGAGCTATTGACGAGGTGAATGCATCAATAAATACTAAGATGGCGCTATACCTAGCCTTCGCCTCCTCCCTCTATAAATCATCCCTAATGAACCGTAGGGGTGCCGGCTCCTGGGGTGTTCCAAGCTATTGGGCTCCACAGAGTAGTAATCCTTTGAATGCATATGATGCGTTTAATAGGTCAGTGAAGAGGATCCGCAACTTCCTGAGGCAGAGCAAATTCTATACGGTGTGTTATACTGAGTCTTGCGACGCCGATGTTAGGTTACTCCTAGAAAATGCCTTACATATTAAGTACCGCAATGATTACACATTGATTACCGATCCACCGTTCACTGATGAGATTCAGTACATGGAATTGTCGTTCTTTTACTGGGCTTGGCTTAGGGTAAGCGCACTGCCAAGGATAATGACTAACCTAATTAGACGGAGGATTACTTATCGGTTTACCGATGAATTAGTAGTTAATAGGAATAGGGGTATTAATACTAGTATCTACATGGATAATTTTAGGAAGTTTCTATTAAGGACTAGGCATGTTAAGAGAAAAATCTTGATTTTCCATGAGGAGAGAACCGAATTTCTTAATACGATCAGGGAAGTGGTAAGGAATACTTGGGGATCGTTTAGAGAGGAGGAGTTTATAGTTAATAACCATAGGAAAGTCGGACCACGTGGTGGGAATACATATGTATTATTCATTATTGAGTAAGCTTAACCTTATTTAATGGACAATTCTCATTCACGCAGTACTCACAATCCCTACTTAAAACATAACCACTCTTACTTAATTCACTAACGAGACCCTCAACAAGGTTAAGCATTATGTTCAGTTTAATGTAGAAGTACCTGCCAGGTACTTTTAGCCTAATTGAGGATCCTAAATCCACAACTACTACGGTATTTGACGTTATTGAATAATTACTATAAACGAGCATTACTTGTGGTTCTTTACCATATTTCCTCTTCCACATATAACCGTATATAAGCGCTTGGTAAATGTCAGCAACTCTACCTCTGCCTATTTTCGACGACTTAACTTCAATTATCAATTCAATCGGTTCCCTACACGCTATGTCAGCCCTACCCCTTAATTTCGAATCATTAATGTCAACTTCTAAATCAACCTCCTCATTACACTTGAATCCCTGGTTCTCAAGTTGGTTCTTAATCTCCTCCTTTATGGCATCATGAGTTTTACTTAGTTCACTTAACTTCTTCTCAAATTCTTCGCTCAGTTTCTTATGTCTGCATCCCCCAGAAATCTCATCAGCAAGTCTTTTGGTGCCAATCTCCTTGTTATCCATGAATAAATACTTAACTTATTCACGCATTAATAAACATTACCTTAACCCCCTCAGCTTATTGCTCATTAATTGGAGGCGATTTATAACTTAATTGGTGTCATTAATGAGCATCGAGGCATTAATAAAATCTATAATATTACCCAATGGAACAACACTACCCAATGCAGTATGGAATGGGAAATATGCAGGTACAATAATTCAGAATCATAACCAAATAGTTCAGTTGAATAATCAATTTGTTGGGCAAACTGATCCTGTGAATAATCAACCATACGTACCCCTACAGGACTTCTACGTGATCAAGGGACAGGTACCAGTTCAACAGGCAACATTAAACGGACAAACATACTACGTGATAGAGGCTAATAAAATAAACCCAGCGGACATTGCAGGATTCTACACATACCAAGCATGGGTAAACAACTTCATAGCAGCAATAAACACACAAGGAACATACGCAGCAGTATTACCAGGAAACTCACCAGTATTTACTTGGACAAACACAACAGGAACAGTAACATACCAAACAATGCTATATGAGCACTATATTGTGGGCTTTTCTGGAGGAGCTGTGCTAGTACAACCTAATGGAACAATAATTCCATATGGAATAAATACTAATATTGCTGGTGCCTCTCTTAACAACTATATTTTTGTACAACAAGGGTACAATCCCTCTAGTTAATTTTTGCAATTTTTTAAGATAATTCATAACATAAGGCACTCCATATGTTACTATAATCCAATCCAAATATATGAAACCGGCACCTGCTCCAGAACCTGCTGAAACGAATAAATAAAGCTGGTTCTCGGTATTGGTGCTTACCGAAACCCAACCACTAAAATTCAGCAACAAACCCTAGGCGCATAACGAAGGTACCATTGTCTCAATTCCTCATGCCTGGGACTCCAGTAGTGCTCAACAAGTATCCTGAATTCACTTGGCGGTGCCCTACCCTGTAGAGTATTAACAATGCTTTCTGGTACGCCTTGGCTTATCATCCATGTGGCGAAGAATTTCCTAAGCTCATAGAGTTCGAAGTCACGGTTAAGCACTTGCTTGGCTGTTTCCTTAATCTCCCTCCTAAGCCTGTCTCTGTCGAAGGGTATTAGTCTCCTTGCCCAATCCTCTGCGTTGGCGTTTACGCCTAGGTAGTCTGCCTTCACGATATCAAGCTTAGCCTTGATTAACGCCTCCCTGGCTGGTAGGTAAGACTCCCTAACCCAATCCACAACCTCGGGCCTTAGGAAGGCTATAAAGGCCCTCTTAGTCTCAGTAACCTTACCAATGTGTATCATGCCGTGTTCAAGGTCAAAATCATCAATACTCGGTATGAATGGTTCACTTGGCCTAAGCCCGCACTCGGCTAGTATTGTGAAGTAGAACCTGGCCTCAACACTCGGTAACTTGGCCCAGATTTGGCGTAACTGCTCTAGGGTCGGTGGCTTAACCCTACTATGGTTCTTTGGCTTATAGACGGTGAAGGCATTGTACAATTGCGCGAATAACCCTGGGTCACGGGGCCTGAGGATTGTCTTCAGTAGGCTCTTTAGGCTGTAAGCCGTGTGCTTGAGCACGTAGTCCTCACCCTCCTCCTTAAGCTCAGCGAGGTACTCTCTAACACCATCAGGGGTGAGGGTCCAACCCAACTCACTGAGCGCTTGCCTAATATAACGCACCTCATCGCGAATTGTCTTCTCACTAAGGCCCTTAAGCCTCTTAGCCTTTACAAACTCCTCAATGTCAGCCTCCCTCACAGTCCATGAAGCCCTGTACTCACGGAACTCATCCCCAAAAGCCTGCCTGAGTAGTTCAAAGAGCAGGTTCCTATAGCCCTTATCCACCAAAGCCCTCTTCACAACACGCACGGCATCATCAGGTGTCGCCTCAACCAGCGGCGGCGCAGAGCCTACTAGGCGAGCGTACTCATCAACATCAATGAACTTGAGCAATGCTCTAAACAATTCATCACTAATCGGCACCATGCCGTGCCTAACCCTGTACATGTAGGTCTTATCGTAACCCAACTCACTTGGCCCAATACCCTTAACCCCAGTAACGTATTCAAGTACCTTCCTCCTAACATCCTGCGGAACCGCCTCAATCCTAATTAAGTCAGGATCCATGCAAACCACCATGTTTCGGGTTAACCATAGTGCTCACCAGGAGTGGTGTATAGTGTGGTTTTTAAGGAATACTGCCTTGATTATTCACCATGAATACCAATGTGGGTTGAGGTCCCGTTGGCGTAGGCCTGCGTGGGTTCAAATCCCACCCCCCGCACCATTAGCCGATGATGCCTCTGGTTTCAATTCCCACTTGCCTTGTTACATCTCAATGTGTTTCTTGTTACTGAAGGAGTAAATATCCCTCTTCAGTGCCTGCTACAAATGGTTAACTGCAACCTCATTAACATCAACGGCACCACAAATGAGGAGCTTGTGAATGTAATCAACTACGTTATGGAGAACAAGGGTATCCGTGCAGGGGACCTCGGTGTAACTATTTAGTATGATTAGGAGTGGTAAGCGCAGGGTCACAGAGGACTTACTCTGCCGTGCCTTGAGCTACCTTAGCACTGAGGAACTTGCCAAGGTCCTTGGGCAGGTTCCTGAACCTGAGCCAGCCACGGTTAACGACATTGTTAGGGTTATTGCACGTGCAAGGGTTGATGCTGGGTTTAGGGATGTGTTAATCGGTATGATGGATAGGTACCTTGGTGACTACCTTAGGACTCTTGGCACTAGGTGGGTTGTGGGTGAGCAGGACATTGATGAGTTCGTTAAGGCTAAGGTGCTTAAGGGCCTCAGGGATAAGACAATCAAGACTGAGGTGCATTATATTCGCCTTGCCCTCAGTGAGCTTGACTGGGTTCTCACGCCTGATGGGGTTAGGGATTACTTGGCTGAACTCAAGGCTGATGGTGAGGATTATGTGCTTAAGCACCTTACCTACAGCCTCAAGTCACTCCTCAAGACTGTCCTAAGACCCAAGGACCCAGCATTGTTCCGCCTACTCTACGACGCATTCACAGTGTACAAGCCAAGGGCAAGCAACAATGTTAGGCTCCCAACCCTTAGCCAACTCCAGGCAATTTGGCGCCAGCTACCAAGCATTGAGTCTAAGTTCTACTTTGCACTGTTAGCCGAGGCTGGCTTGAGACCGGGTGAACCCTTCAACCTAGCCATCAATGACCTTGACCTTGAACACGGTATGCTGCATATTGGCAAAGTCACCGAGACTAAGAGGGCTTTTGTAGCCTTCCTACGCTCAGAATTCCTCAACTGGGTTAGGGAGGTTTACCTGCCTCATAGGGATGCTTGGGTTGAGAGAATGAGTAAGGTGTGGCAAGCTAGCAGCCTATTCAGCCAGGGCGTGGTTGAGAAGGCTAAACTTAAACTACTGCCCTTTGACCAATCCAGGCTAAGGAGGGAGATTAAGGAAACAGCCAAACAAGTGCTTGGCAGGGAGTTTGAACTTTATGAGTTGTGTAAGTTCTTTGCAACCTTCATGGTTAGCCAGGGTATCCCAGAAAGCATTGTTAATGCTCTACAAGGTAGGGCACCACCAAGCGAATTCAGGATACTCGTTCAACACTATTGGTCTCCTCATCATGAGGAGTTGAGGCAATGGTATTTGAAATTTGCACCAAGGGTTTGTTGCATGTAGGTGGTTGAGGACGGCCAGGCAAGGCTAATGCATCCTAACCAGTTAAAATGCATGTTTCATGCATCCTCGCCAATACACACTGTGGGTTCTGGGTTCATTTACCTTACCATCACTTTGCATGTTTCATGCAACTCCCTCATTTTACATTGGACTAAAAACCATTGGAACATTGTTTCAATTCCTCCATTACCTTTCAATTGGAACAACAATTCAATTTCCTCATCAAAACCATCGGAACACGGATGACTCATCCAATGAACCCCAGAACCCTGTTCCAATGACCACCATTCAAAATAAACCACAAAACTTAAAAACCCCTAAAAACCAAAAGAACCAGAAGATCTCAAAAGAGAATTGAAGGTACCTCGACCCTCATCCAGGACACATAGGGAGACTGTGCCCTGAAGATCTCAAAAGAGAATTGAAGGACACCATAGTAATCGAGGTTAATGCGCTTAATCTTATCGAGCCCGAAGATCTCAAAAGAGAATTGAAGGTGAACAGCCTCACCATACTCTAAACCATCCTCATCACCCTCAAGAAGAAGATCTCAAAAGAGAATTGAAGGTTCGTTAGCTCCTTGATTATTTCCTTATGCATTTTATCTATTTTCGAAGATCTCAAAAGAGAATTGAAGGAGAATGTACTTGACCTGCGATGCAACCATTGGATCGAACGGGAGGATCTCAAAGGAGAATTGGTGAGTTTACCGTTGGCTTAAGGAAACCCACTCCAGTGGCAACCTGAGCCTGCATTGTGAATGGTGCCTTAAACATGATGAAGAAGGCAGTGGGTAGCATACCATTGGTTATCAAAAAAGCCGTTGTCTTTTATCGTAGACCACAACAAAGTAGCACCCGCAAAAGGGGTGTAACCCCTGAGACCTCAGGGAACCCTCGCCCTTTCAGGGCGGGGAGGAGGTCAGATATCAGTATCTATATGATGGATATGACAATGATGTTTAACTCGGTATATCACTTATCTGCTTCAAGTTCTCATAACAAGTCATATTCATATACGGTTACTTTCATCATAATGTATGTTGAGTTCATTTTGCAAAGTCAGCATATTTTAATCATACGCCGACCATAGGGTCATTATCTCTCACGTAGTAGTGACGTATATACTCCCAGGAAGCTTAAGGCTGCGGCAACCGTTAACGTTACCCTGAGTCCATCAATGAACGCCTGGTAAACAGTCACCTTAACCATCGGAACCCCTGTGAATAGGTATAGCACCGCGTACTTACCTAGGTACTTAGTTAATATGGAACCTGCTATAGTGACGCTAAGTAACTGCCCAGTGAACCTCATGGTTCCTAAAACACCTGACGCAACACCATACTTATCCCTGCTCACCGAGCTCATCACTGAATTCGTGTTTGGTGCCGAGAATAAGCCGAAGCCTATACCCAGTGTGGATAGGGCAATTAATATGTTAGCTATACTTCTTATGTTGAGTGTGAGGAGTAGTATGAAGGATAAGCCAATTAGGCCCATGCCCAGTGCCGCTATTTCCCTTGAACCATACACATCAGATAACCTACCGCTCACCGGCGATAGGATAACCATGAAGATTGGTTCCAATACCAATATTAAACCGGCCTCGAAGGGGTTATAACCTAAGATCACTTGCAGGTAGAGTGAGAAGGTGAATGGTACAAAGTAGGTACTTATGTAGTTCAACAGAGCAGTCACGTTACCGGCCATGAAGGAGACGTTACCGATGAATAACCTTAAGTCAAGCATCGGGTACTTAACCTTACCCTCCAGCAGTATAAAGACTATTAACGAGGCTACACCTACCATGAGTAGGTAGGCGTAATTTAACCATCCATTTAATGAGGACAATATGAGGTACATTACTATTGAGATTAAGGCTAGGGAGAACGTGAGGGCGCCGATGGTATCCAGGGATTCACCACGCCTAGCAACCTCAATGCTCCTCATGGATGCGTAGGACACGGCTAAACCAATCAACGAGAGCATGGTGCTAATCAGCAGTATGTACCTCCAACCCAGGAATTGGGTGATGATGCCGCCTAGGAATGGCGCCGATGTTAAACCAATGTAAACCGCCATGGCATTAATACCCAGTGCAAACCCCCTCTCACCCTCAGGGAAGACTTGGCTCACTATGGCGGTTGAACTTGGGGATAAGATGGCTGAGCCAAGGCCCATTATAAACGATGCAGCGATTAAAAGGTGTACATTAGTTGATAGAGCACCCATTAATGAACCAATGGTGAATATCACAAGGCCAACCCTGAAGATACCCACCCTACCGTATATGTCGGCAATCCTACCCAGCAGAATCATTAAGGTCGGTAATGGTATTAGGTAAACCACTGGTATGTAGATTAAGGTGTACAGTGAGGCATGGAAAAACCTACCAAGCACAGGAATGATAAATGATAGAGCAGTTGAGTTGTACGGGGTTTGAAAGGCTGCTAGGGAGGTTGTGAGCAGTATTAGGCGCTTAATACCCTTACTTAACGCCATAAACCCGGAACCAGCTTAACCCAAATAAGCATTAAGCTAAGGTTCCCTCCTCCGGTGATAGGTAATACCGGAAGGCTTAAAAATGAGAAATGGCGACATGAGCTAATGAATGATGGTTACGCACTTAAGGTTGAGAGGCTTACCGTTAGGTATGGTGATAAGGTTGCCGTTAAGGGTCTAAGCTTCATGGTTAATAATGGTGAGGTTTACTGCCTCTTAGGCCCCAATGGGGCTGGTAAGACGTCGACCATAAAGGCGATACTGGGCTTAGTTAAGTATGAGGGTTTAATAGACATACTAGGCCTAGGGCAACCCTCCCCAAGTGTCATGAATAACATTGGTGTGGTCATGGAGGCACCGGCGGTTTTAGAGGCGTTAACACCCAGGGAGTTTCTGGAATTTCTAGGTTCTGTTAGGGGTATTTTCAATGCCAGGAGGGCTGAGGCTCTCATCGACGCCTTTGAATTGAGGGAATACCTAGACACGCCCATAGCCGCCCTCTCAGCTGGTAATAGGCAGAAGGTGGCTATAGTGGCGGCGCTGCTTCATGAACCAAGGCTACTACTCCTCGATGAACCATTCAACTTCCTTGATGTTAAGTCCGTTAGGGTGTTTAAGGAGATTATGCAGAGGCATATTGAGTCAGGGGGCTCTATACTATTCTCGACTCACATAATGGAGGTTGCCGAGAGGGTGTGCAATAGGATAGGCATACTGAATGAGGGTGATTTAATAACTGAAGGGACGCTGAGTGAGATTAAGGAGAGGGCTAAGGCCGGTACCCTTGAGGATGCATTCCTTAAGGCCATTCACGCCGATGAGGAGATTAAGGCGATACTCGAGGGTCTATGAACATGGTTAGTGCCCGTAAATTAGCCTCCGTACTTTACAGGGAGTTGTCCTACCAGGGGTATACTGCATCTAGGATAAGTGATTTAAGGCCGATGGACGTTAGGAGGGCTATTAGGGCTGCTAGGTACAATAAACTTGTCATAAGCGTGTTAATGGGTTTCTACATAGGTCTAATGGGGACTGTACCCTACGTGCTTAAGAAGCCAGGCCTAAGCCTAATTGAGACCTTAGTGACCTCATTCTTCATGGTGTTCGCATCCTCAATAAACACGGTTTTTTCACTACAAAACACGGAGCACGTTAAAGGACTTTTAGCCACACTACCCCTGGAGCCTAGGTTGGTTAAGAGGGCCTTAACCCTATCCCTATACATGACCATGGACTTACCCATCTACGTCTCAATAACCGCATCCATGGCCCTATCCATAGTAATGGGTGGTGTACCCTATACACTTATGGGTACACTTGAGGGAATACCCTTAGGCATCATTGCGTCAATGGGCTTCATATTAATCGCTGAGAGGACCCTTAGGAATCCAATTAGTGGTAATGTTGTTAAGGCTTTAGCCCTAGCCCCAATAATACTCGCATCAATGGCGATGGGGTATGTTATTAACGTGAACCCAAGTGAACTCAACTCAGCCTTATCACTTGCACCTGTGGTTGGTGGATTATTCATAACTGGGTTAGGTGCTCCACTTTATGTGACGATAATGTACATTACCCTTTTCTCAGCGCTGGCCTATGTAATGCTTCAAAGGGCTAGTAATAGGCTATTTGAGTCAACCGTACAGGTTCAAGCCATTAGGGTTAAGGCACCTGGAGTCTTTAGGATTAGGAATCCGTTAATGGCGCTGATCAGGGTTGATTTAACTCAGTCCTTCAGGTCGAGGATGGCTGCGCTATGGGCCCTTCCAATAGGTTACTGGTTAATCACAGTGTTAACGGCAATTATAAGTGGTACTAAGTTAAACCCCATGTTAATGTTAACCTACACCATGGAGTTAAGCCTGCTAATCGCCTTCATACCCTACGCCTTATACATGAGCGAGTTGAGGGGTGCCGTGGTATTTAGGCTACTGCCAATATCACCAATCAGAAACCTGGTTAGTAAACTAACTGTGACCTTAATAGCATACTACATAGCCACCGCACCAATGATGATTATAGCGCTGTTTTACAAGCTGCCGCTAAGCCTTCAAGTACCCATATTACTGGCCTTTGGCCCACCAATAGCCGCCACGGCAGTCATGGCCATTTTATTTGAGGAATCCATAAGTGAAGGTGCTGTACCATCAACACTCACCATGTTTGTTTATGCCCTAATAGTAATGCTTGTTGAGGGTCTACCCACTGTCTCACTATTTGTGGCTCAGGTGCTCATAGGTGGCTATGTAATACCAGCCCTCGTAATGCTCATAATATCAATGATCGAATTCGCAGTGGCGCTGGTAATACTAGCCAGGTTAAGTAGGCATTAAACCCTACGGCTAGTGTAACCCACTATCCAAGATGAGGTAACCAGTGGGCATTAAGCCGGCTTCAACGTTCAGAATACCCTGCTAATCCAACCTAGCCTGTACCCTAACTCTGATCATCTTGCCCAGCTAGTTTACCCTAATGAAGTAATTATTACCTTTAAAGGTATCTAATGCAGCATCCACTAACCATGTTAGGGTATCTGACCTCCTCCCCGCCCTTAAGGGTGGGGGTGTTCTGGGGTCTTGGGTGTTACACACCTTTTGCGGGTGCTACTCTGTTATGCTCCACAATGAAGGACAGCGGCTTTTTGATGACTAAGGGTATTTTGCCTGTTGCCTTCTTCATGATATTCAAGGCTCCGTTTAGGTCTGAGTGGAGCTTGTGTCCTTTAGGGCAGTGGACTACTCCCCTCGGATGCCTCTTCACCTCGACGTTGTGGTAGGCGCAGTGCTTTGAGGTGTTGTACTCAACAACCTCGAATACCCTTATCCCATACTCTTGGGCTTTTAACTCAATGGCCTCCATTAACTTGCGGTAACTCCACATGTTCACGGTGAACTTACTACCCTTCTGTTGAGCGATGTTGAAGGGGTAGCCGAGGTAGATTGTTGAGACTCCTAGCTCGTGGAGTTGTTCTTTAGGTGCTTTGCAAAATTCCTATACAGGTGGAGTAGCCTCCTCTTCAACTTACCATGAAGCCTCCTAACTTCACGATTCAACTCATCAACTGCGTCACTCAGCAATTTACCCTTGAGCGTATCCCTCAGGGATTGAATCCTCG
>Ga0081474_115785_pt1 | contig 17599 bp, 16 predicted proteins | sample OneHunmetagenome_2_FD_70978 | JGI IMG/M metagenome (GOLD analysis project Ga0081474, IMG submission 70978) | Ferrous microbial mat communities from One Hundred Spring Plain, Yellowstone National Park, USA v2 (version 2) | ecosystem: Environmental > Aquatic > Non-marine Saline and Alkaline >... | reverse complement strand
GAGGGGAGTATTGAATATTAGAGAAAATCTGATATAATTTTACAATAATATATCGAATAAGATGACTGCATGAGAACACTCCCATATTATACAGCTATAATTTATATCATTCATTTAAAATTACGGCTGGGTCTAACCTATTTAAAATTCTAACTAGTTTGATGTAGGTTAGATCTAGAGAAAATGTAATTGATTGATTAATATATTTAAATGATATGTAATTGAAGTAACATTTATTAAAAAGGTAAATTTAGGTAAGTTATGGAGGAGTTTAAAAAATGAAACCTAATGATAAATTAACAAGTAAGCATATTAAATGGATGTTAGCTACGTTCTTCACGTGGACGTTTGATCTTTATGATTTATTTAGTATATTACTTGTTACACCTTACATTGCAGAACTCTTCTTTCCGTCAAAAATATTATTGCTTTCGATAGCAGCTACTTACGCTAGTTTTCTCACATCATTCATTATGAGACCAGTAGGAGCAACTTATTTCGGAACTAGAATTTCAGATAAATTAGGAAGGAAAAAGGCAATTTCCTATGGCATCATAGGTCTCGTAATTACGGCAACGTTACAAGGTACATTACCGACTTACGCTATAGCTGGGATTATAGCACCCATATTGCTTATTATATTAAGGTTAGCGGAAGGATTTTTCGTAGGAGGAATAACGTCTGGCAGTCACACTATAGGTCCAGAATCTGTTCCAGAAAGACATAGAGGCTGGGTGGGCGGAATAGGATTTGCTGGAGCTGGAGCAGCGTATTTGATAGCCTCAGCCTGGTTCTATATGACTGCAATATTATTCCCTGGCCCCTCATATTTAGTGTGGGGATGGAGAGTAATGTTTTTCGGAGGGCTACTTCCATTAGCCGTTTTAGGGTTTGTTAACTACCTAGTCCCAGAAAGCGAAACTTGGGAAAGAGTAAAGAGCGGAGGGAAAATCGTAAAATCTCCAGTAAGGGAATTATTCTCATCTAAGTATAGAAGAATTTTAGGGATTGCTTTGCTAATAACTATTGGTTGGGCATTAATGTACTATATCCCTCAAGGTCTATTCCCTACTTTTCTTGCTAAGGTTAATAAATTAAGTAAGCCGGAGATAGGAATAACAATGATAATAGCATCTGTAGGTATGTTAATAGGTCCTACCTTAGGTGGAGAAATATCACAACATATAGGTAGAAAAATTATGTCAATTATAGGAGCTATTATAGTTATTGCAATAGTAGCACCTTCATTCTTATATTTGGCTTCTTTAACCTCTAAAAGTTTAACTAATATAATTTTTACAGCATTTATAATATCATTATTAAGTGATTTTGGTGGCGGAATAGTAATGATCTATCTAAATGAATTATACCCAACTAACATAAGGGGTACTGGTGTAGCCTTTACGTGGAATACTGGATTTGCAATAGCAGGTGCATCACCAACTATTATCAGTCTAGTCCTAGCCTCAATTGGTGGAATACCTAAACTCCCCATCACAATGTTTTACTCAATTATAATAGCCGCAATTATAATTTTAATAGGATCGTTACTTACTCCAGAAACAAGAGGAAATATATCTAAGGAAATAGAGGTTACTACTAGGGAGAGCGTTTAATATGAGAGCGATGCAAATATTAGAATTTGGTAAACCATTAGTCTTAAGGGACGTTGATATCCCTAAAGTTAATTATAATCAAGTTTTAGTAAAAGTTGAAGCTAATGGAGTTTACCACACTGACTTATCTGTTAGAGATGGGTGTATATAAAGAAGGGTACATGTTAAACCTAAGTTACCTTTGACTCCAGGTCACGAGATCGCAGGAGTTATTGCTGAAGTTGGAGATAACGTACCTCTTTCTAAGGGAGATAAAGTGCTAATTAATCCTTGGATTGGTGAGGGTTCGTGCTATTATTGTAGAATTGGTGAAGAGCAATACTGTTATAATCCTACATGGCTTGGAATTAATACAGACGGAGGTTTCGCAGAATATGTAGTAGTTCCCGATTTCAAGTATTTATATAAGATAAGTAACTTATCCCCTATTGAGGCTGCTCCTCTTGCATGTTCTGGAGTCACGGTATATAGGGCTTTAAGACTTGCTAATTTAGACCCTTCTAAAAGTGTTTTAATAATAGGTGTTGGAGGAGGGTTAGGTAGTATGGCAGTACAAATAGCCAAGAACGTTTACGGCTCCTTAGTCATAGGAGTCGATATTAATGAAGAGGGGTTAAAATTAGCTGAAAGATTAGGTGCCGATTATGTATTTAAAGTAAATGAGATTAATGAGATAATGAGAGTAACGGAAAATAGAGGAGTTGATGCAATAATAGACCTAGTGGGTTCTAACATTGAAAAATACTACCCGTTATTGGCAAAGCTAGGAAAATACGTTAAAGTGGGTACTTTCGGAGGAACATTACCACAAGAAGCAGGATTACGACTACATTCCGTGGGATGGCAATTTCTAGGAACTTTAACGGGAAATCAAAGAGACTTCTTATCAGTAGTAAAACTGGGAGAAAATGGAAAAATAAAACCAGTAGTAACAACGCTAAAATTAGAGGATGCAAATAAGGCATTAGAAAATTTAGAAAAAAATAAGATAACTGGTAGGCAAGTATTAATACCGTAAAAGTAGTAAGATAGCCTATGGAAATTCGAAAATTTATAGAAGAGGTTAGAAAGCTAGGTCTTTTAAAGGAAATTCTAGGTGCGGATTGGAATTTAGAAATTGGAGCAATAACAGATCTTAACGCTAAAAGAAATAAATATACTTTATTGTTTGATGAGATAAAGGGTTATCCCAAGGGATTTAGAGTCTTAACTGGTGCCTTATTAGACTCGAAAAGGGTAGGACTAGTTTTAGGCCTATCTTCCAATTTAAATGACATTGAACTCGCTAAAAAATTAAGGGAGAGATTAAATTATGCTAGTAAAGAATATATGAATTATGATCCGATAATAGTTAATGATTCACCCCTATTAGAAAATATAGATAAAGAAGAGAAAATAAATATGTTTAAGTTTCCAGCCCCAAAATGGCACGAATTTGACGGTGGAAGATATATAGGTACTGCTGACGCAGTTATAACTAAAGATCCAGATTCAGGTTGGATTAATGTCGGGACTTATAGAGTAATGTTAGTGGATAGAAAGAAATTAGCTATCTTTATGGATGCTAGCCATCACGGAAGAATACACATGGAGAAGTATTTAAAGAGAGGTGAAAAATGCCCAGTAGCTATATCTTTTGGTCCTCCTTTATCGTTATTTATTTTTTCTGGTATGGAAGTACCAGCTGGAGTTTCTGAGTATAATTTTGCAGGTGCAGTAGTAGGAGATAGATTTAAGGTAATTCAAGGAGAGATAACTGGTTTACCCATTCCAGCTGAGAGCGAAATTGCAATAGAAGGTTATATTACAGGGGAAATGACAGATGAGGGACCATTCGGTGAATTTATGGGCTATTACGCTGGAGGAAAAATGAAGAGTCCAGTAATTGAGGTTGAAAGGGTTTATTATAGGAATAATCCAATACTTCTAGGTACTGCTCCAAGTATACCTCCTTACGATTACTCCTACTTTCGTTGTCCAATTAGATCTGCCATGATTTGGGAAATGTTAGACAGGATAGGTGTTCCGAATGTGGTAGGAGTATGGGCTCACGAGGTAGGATTTTCAAGGGCATTTATCGTAATTTCAATTAAACAGACTTTTGCGGGACATGCAACTATGGTAGGGCATATAGTAGCTAGCTCTCCATTAGGAGCTTATGGGGGAAGATATATAATAATAGTCGATGATGACATAGATCCTTCAGATCTAAACCAGGTAATATGGGCGATGTGCACTAGATCAGATCCTTCTAATTCAATTGATATCATACCAAATGTACCAAGTACCCCTTTAGATCCTATGGCTGAGAGAAGGGAAAACGTTAAGGAATACACTTCATCAAGAGCTATAGTATATGCAGTGAAACCTTTCAGTAAGTTACTTAAAAATGAGTTCCCTAAGGAAGTTAAACCTAGCGATGATCTAGTAAAGAAAGTAACGGAAAAATGGAAGGAAATATTTGAAGATAGATAAATTCATTAACTTGTTTATATTTCATTAAAATTATATAGTGATTAAAAAATTTTTAATTTATTATCGAGCGTGTTTCTCTATTGTCACATATAGATATTAATACATATAAAACATATAATTAGATCATAATAAATTAGATAATATATTAGATTGATTGACGTTAATTTTAGAGGATATTATAATCTATAATGATTTTTTCTATATTGATATAAATTTATTTGAAAGATGTTTATATTTAAGGACAATATTCTAGAAACTGTTAAATCATATAATTCAAAAAGATAAATAATTTAGTAATGGAGTAGTTTAATGACAATAGGAAAAGTATAGGATAATAATTATTAATTATGAGTGATAAGTACTACAAAGAAAAGTGAGTAAGGGAATTAAGGAGAAAAGAAGCGAGTATGGTCAATAATTTCATTTATTTGAAACTTATTCAAAATTACTTTAAAGTCTCCCTTTTGGACACTTTAGTTTTACAATAAAAATTTTAATAGAAATTAAAATTATTGTTATCTCACTTTATTAACTAACTAATCTTATGACTAATTGAAATTAAATTCACACTTTATATAATTTATACTGCATTAACAAAATTATTGTACACACTCGTCATGAAAAAGGGTTCAGCTCACAGTTATTTATTTATTAAATAATACTTATTAGGCGTTTTATCGTAGGTAATACTGTGATTGAGGATAAATTAAGAGAAGTTTACGGAATTGATAAGTTCGGTAAGAACGTTCCTGAATGGGCTGAGGAAGTAAAGTATGAGTTTGTAGATTATTTCATGGGCGAGAAGTTGCATGAGGCTAAGGTTTGGATAAGCGAGTACTTAAGGGTTCTCGAAGAGATTAAGGAAAGACTAAAAATTAATGGTGTATTATATAGCAAAGAAATGAAAAGTTTTTTATATGATCCTAGAAGACATTTAGTTAAAAAACTATTCATTTACTATCATGATTTAATTAGAGGAAGGATAACGGTAGAGGATTTCATAAAGAAGGGCAAGCAAGCTATTACCAGTTCATTTAACTCTAATATGCGTTCCATTTACCAATCTTGGGGCCTATTTTCCCTACTCTTATTACTATCAGAGAGGGGTTACGTGTTAATTTATCCCGAGCATAGGTATATAGATTTGGACAGAAACGGAAAACAGAAGAGTGGTATAATTCCCCCTAACGTGGTAGTAGGGAATGCATTTAACTCTTTTAGCTTTTTCCTTGAAGCTCCAAGACCTATAAGTTGGGAGGACGGTAGAGATTTGGAAAAGGTCTGGAAATTTTATTCCCTAGTTAGACCAGATATGCTAATTTATGAAGGAATTGAGGTAGATATTGTAGATTTTAACGGTGATATTCCCATAAAGAGGCCACATTATATAGTTGAATTTAAGGAGTTGGAGAACTGGTGGAAAAGGTGGAGATATCTTAAGGACTATAAGCCATTAAGCGGTAATGAGTGGAGAGCTAGATGGTTAAAGGGACTCTATGAGGGCTTAGCTGAAGTATTGGGCGTTAAGGAAAAAGAATTACCGTCCTTCTCTGAAGGAGAGACTAAAAGAGTTAAGGAATACAAGGTGATAGAGTTATATAAGGCTATCTATAGGCCTAAGAAGGGTATGGTAATAAGTAGAGTAAGTGTTGATAGTACTGTAAAAGAGGATTTAGGTGAAGGAATTATCTTAGTAGATGACGTTAGGTTCGATTATAATAAACTTAAGGATATTGTCAACGAGTTAACTAACACAAATAGTGTAGAAAACGTTGATATTAAGGAATTAGCTTATAAGTTCGCGTTAAGTAAAAGAGATGAATTTGTAGCGTGGTTAAAGTCACAAGGGATTTCCTTAAGTTTATAATAAGTTCATGAAATGATTTTAAATTATATAAAATAATAAAGTGCTAAAACTATACTAATTATTTTACATCGTATTAACAATACTGTTTATGGGCTAGATAGTGTCGTCATTAAGTTACAAATTTATTAAATAGAGAAATTCTCCGACAGAGTATAGTCTAGTTCAGATTCTCAAATACACCTTATTACGTTAAAGTATAAATTTATAGCTTAATAATTACACTATCATGGATTAAAAGTTAATTTGATAATTAATTTGAAAGTGTTTATATTTAGCTACATTTATGAGAATTTCACACAGAGTGTAACGTTGAGTACGCTTTTATATCTACACTTATTCATTCGTAACTTAATATCTTACTATCATTAGTTCATGAAAAATAATATTATTTATATAAAAAATTAATTAAAATTATATACATGATAAATTAAAGAATACTGCATTTAATTACTATCAAGCACCGTCAACGTTAAAAAATTAATTTACCTTTAAAACGTATTAATAACTAATGTTAATTCTTGCTACGTTAGGATCTGATAAATCAGTTACTACAATTAACGCGATATTAACGGAAATTTTTACTGGATTGAAGCCAAATAATATTATAATATTTAGGGAGGATCCTCCGAAAAAGGATATTAAAGGGATGGAAAAAGTATTAGAATATTTAGGTGTGAAAGCGTTAATAGAGGAGAAGGTCATAGGAGAGGGTATTAAGCTATGGAGAGAGAAGATAAAAAACGAGGAGATCAACGTATTTGATATTACACCAGGAAGAAAATATATGGCATTAAGTGCAACCTATTATAGTAGGGCTGAAGAAATTAGATACGTTTACTTGAAGGATGAAAGAGAGGGTTATAATATATTTGGTTACGTTCCCTTTGAACAATTAAAAGTTATAAACGTTAGGACTGGGGATGAGATACCTTACGATCCACCTTTAACGCAAAACGTGAATGAGGTTGAGAGTTTACTAAATGTTGATTCACTTAGGGCCTTCATAAATATACTAAGACTTCACGGCAATGTTGAGATAAATAACGTAGATTTAGAAAATCCTGGCGAAATTGAAGAGATCTGTTTGCTTAGATCTGGAAAACTTAGATACGAAGAGGAGAAGGACATAATTAAAGAGACAGAGAGAGGAAGTTTATTTTTAGCTGACACTAATGTTTATATTAAATTAGGTAATAGGTTAAGGAGTTTAGTTTATAGTAGAAAATATGGTTTTAGATTACTTTCATCTAAGAACACGTTTAATGAGCTTTATAATCATACTGCTCAAGATACTCAGAAAATTGACGAAAATAAGGTAAAATTCATTTTGGGAATGTTAAGTTACAGGTCACTTCATGTCCCTCCTATAACATCACAAGTTAAATCATCAGGAGATATGGGACTAATAAACGAGGCGTTAGAGATAAAGAAAAATGTAGAGGATAACGTAGTATTAATAACTGCAGATAAAGCTTTAGGTATTACAGCGCAAAGTAGAGGACTAAGGACTATAATTCTGAGTAAGGTAAGAAAGGAAATGAGAGAATGGGATATAGGTGAATTATTACATTGCCTCAGTTTCTATAACGATTATCGTAACGGCATTAGGAGAATGATAGAAATAAGCCTTAACGGAAGTAAAATTGCAGAGCTGCACTCTTATTATCACCTCCAAGAGAGAAGGGTAAAAGTTAGAGTAGTCGATAAAAGATATAATTATCCTAAAATTCTAGAAATTCTATCAGATATTTTAGCTACTTAATAAAGAATAATAATATAGATAATATTATCATTACTACACTTATTATTATTAGAGGTAGCATTTGAATAGGAACAGTAGACGATAATATCATCTCTACATTATACGATATTATTGTAAGGTAAACAAGCATTGCTCCACTTATAAGTAATACTATTAGTAATACGATATTTTTATCGTTAAGTTTCATATGTGATTGTATTACCCAAGGGATATATAAACCAAAGTATACGAATTCAATTTTATCTTTCTAATAAATAATATATGTTATATTCTTTCTCAGAAAATCAAATGCTAAATTATTTATTATTATCTTATTTCAGCATTTAATTGTATATTCCTTATTTATATTGCGTATTTATTATAAAATATATAACTAATACAGCATGAACGAGTTATAACTGCAATTTTGAGAATTAATTATTACGAAATTTGTAATATAACGTTGCTAACATATTTTTATTAACAACTAATTTATGATCTGTACTTCCAAAACTAATTATACAATTTAAAGATTTATAATTGGGCTACTAGTAGTTGATATAGGAATGAAAAAGCTGTATAGCGTAAAGGTTAGAATATTGCATAAAGAGTGTTGGACTGAAAAAATAAAACAGTACAAGATAAGGACTATTAAGATCTCTCCTTACGGGAGCAAAAAAGTGAAAGTTATAATAGCGTCACCAAGCCATCAAATAATAAAGGACTTAAAGGAGTCCGAAAACGTAAATGAAGTCATTAAACATAGAAAATTAAACGGTGGATATCTAATAGAGTTTTCAGAAGATAAGGATAATACTATAGCTGGAACGCTATTGGAATTTGAAGATAAGATATTGAATTACTCTAACGTGGTCAATAAGGGGATTGAGTTTTGGGACTTCGTTACTACCAGTAAGGGCGTTATAAATTCTCTCAAGGAGAGGTTTGGAATAGAGGACATCGAAGTTAAGGGGATAAGTTTAGATCAATTTTTAGGAAACACGTTAACTGAGAAGGAGGTATTAATCCTAAAGACAACGTTAAATATGGGATACTTTAACTATCCTAGCATGGATGAAAAAAGAGAGCTAAAAAGAGAAGTATTGGGAACATGGCTAGTAGCGAGTTATGGAATAGCCGCTAACGCACCTATAGCTGTAGCGACACTATATTTTGTTGGTATTGCAGGTTTAGCTGGAGGGTCAATGCCATTGGTTACAGTTCTCTCATATTTGATCTACGCCACAACGCTCCTAGTGGTTTACGAGTGGAGTAAAGATATTGCAGCATCCTACGGTTATGTCGCTATGATCAAGAAGGGATTGAATAGTAGCTTAGCAGCTTTCACTGTAGGATACGGTTACATATATCAATATTTAGTTGCGGGAGCAGCAGGTTTCGGAGTATTAGGAGTAGCTTCTTTCCTCTATCTCGTATCCCCTTCCATAACTTCTAGTATGCCTTGGTTATGGGCTGTAATATCAGTAATCGTAACATTAGAAACTACGTTAATCATGTGGCTTGGCGTTAAGCCTGGAGGTATGATAAATCTCATAGTGGGCTTAATATCTATAGCCTACCTCATAGTTACCTCCATAGCCCTTATCATTATAGCTGGGGATAAGAACACCTTAGCACCCTTCACAGCACAACCGGTTAACGGAAATTGGGTGTTAATATTAACCTCAATGATATTCGGAATTACTACTTTTGGAGGTGCTACTACACCAGTAGGAGTTGCTGAGGAGGCTAAGATACCTAAGAAAACGCTACCTAAAGCCTTATTATTGGAATTCTTACTGTTGGGAGTAGGGCTAATATTGAACGCTTATGCTCAAACCGTAGTATACGGTGTAAATAATATGTTTAATTACGCTAATCTTCCAGATCCTATGGTGATAATATACAGTAAATATTTCGGTACCATTACGGTGTTAATACTGATAGTTTTAGTAGCGTTCATGTTTAACTCCTCCACCATAGCTTTTGCTACGAGTGGAAGCAGAATGATCTACGGAATGGCAAGAGATGGAGTACTATACCCTAAGACTTTCGCTAAGATAAATAAGTATGGAGTTCCAGGTAACGCGATACTGCTAACCGGTATAATTACGGGAGCCCTCAGTTTGATAAGCGGATATATATTAGGACCTTTAGAGGCTAGCATATTTCTGATAACTTTCGGCTCTTTTTACGTGTCATTGGGTCACCTATTTGCCGCAATAGCGTTAATTAAACATAAGGTTAAGGTGAAAATGATCAATATTGTTAAACACGTTTTAGTACCTATAGTATCCTCAATCGCTTATATTCTTACAATTTACTTCGGTACTTATCCCGCTCCAGCTTTCCCGCTAAATATAGCAGTTTATGCGGCGTGGGCCGTACTCTTAATACATGTGATTCTATATTATATATTAAAATCTAGGAATTCAGATGCTATTAAGAAGTTAGGAGATTTCAGTCTGTGATAAAATTTTAATAAGATTTCCTTTTTAATGCTTGATTTACACTTCCTTTTTTATTACTTAGTTAAAGGCTATACTTTAATATGGAAATGTATTATCTAACTTATGGAGCTTAGCCTAATTAAAAGGTTTGAAAAAGAGTTCGATGACAGATTTACAACTGATGAAAGGATTATAGAGGAGAAGTCGAAAGCTCCTTATTTGGTCTCTCCTATTCTCTCGAAAATGGGCAAGAAGGCATTAGGCGTTTTATTTGTGAAAGATGAGGAGGATATTTTAAATATATTGAAATTATGTGATGAGTATAGAATTCCATTAGTGCCCAGAGGTGCGGGGACTTCTACCATAGGGCAAGTTCTTCCTATTTACCCCTCAATTATATTAGACATGAATAATATGAAGGAGGTTATAGAGATTGATGACAAATGGGTTAAGGTTACTCCTAGCGTGAAAGTTTTAAGGGCTTTAGATTACTTAAGGAGAAGGGGGAAGGAGTTAAGGGTTTACCCCAGCAGTTTTTACATCTCGACATTAGGGGGATATATAGCTGGAGGAGATGTTGGTATTGGATCATTCCAGTACGGTTATCAATTCGATAATAACGGTGTTAATTACGTGAAAGTTTTAGGAGTCACCGGTAAGTATACTTTAAACGGAAAGGACGCTTTAGCAGTGGCTCAAGCAGCAGGTACTACTGGAGTTATAACTGAGGCGGAATTGGCGATAATAGATTATAAAGACTGGAAAGATCAATTAATAAGATTAAACGATTTAGAGGAGGTAGTGAAAGTTTTAAAGAAGTTAGGAGAATTTAGGAGTAAAGTTAGGAGAATTACAGTAGAGGATTATGAAGCGTTATCCTTAGTTGGGAAAGATAGGGTAGATAAAGTAGGGAAGTGGAACGTTATAGTAGCCAGTACTTTAAGCTTCGGAGAGGAGGTTAATTTGAGGTTTTTAGATGAGTTAGCTTTCGCTGCTATTTACGTTACGATGAGTAAGCTGACTAAATTTAAGGATTACTTTTACGAGGTTAGGTTACTTTCTTTGGATAGCTTTCTGAGGGTCGTTAAACAGGTTAAAGAGGCTTTAGGCTCTAACGTTTTAATACACGGCGATGTAATGACTTTAAGAGGTGAGATAATAATTTATACCGTATTTATTTCTGATAAGTCAAATTTTGAAATAATAGACTCGATAATGCTAAAGGAAGGGATACCGTTTGAAATACACTCAATAGAGGTAAACGATAGGGTTGATGAGGAATATAGACTTGAATTGATGAAGAAATACAAGCGAATTATGGATCCGCATAATATTCTGAATCCAGGGAAGTTGAGATTATGATGCTTAAATCATTAATTGATGCGATAGAAATACTTGAATCTAAGGACCCGTTAAATCTATTAAGAACTAAATTAAAGGATGTGGAATACGAAGAAAAGAAAATAGGAGAAGTAACTTTCGTAAAGGTATATTACGGGAGTGGAGGAAGAGAAAGGGTTGAGATTTTAGGTAGATTAGGAGCAATTCAGATGCAAAACACAAGCAAAGGATTGGTTTCAGACGCAGATGGTGCGATAGTAACGTTAGCTGTACTTCTAGAGCTCCTAAATCTTAAGGAGAAGGGAATAACTTTAGACGTGGACGTATCTTTCGTGACAAATATTTCCCTTAACGCTAAGCTAATTCCCCATCAACCATTTAACTTTATGGTACCTCTTATAGGATTAGATGAGGCGTTAAAGGAAGAAGTAGATCCTAAGGCTGGCCTAATCCTTTCTATAGATTCAACTAAGGGAAATAGATTAGCTAAGTTTGATGACTTCGCTCTTACGCACGTAATTAAGGACGGTCATATATTGAAATTAAAAGATGAGGTAATAGACATTTATAATAGAGTAACTGGACATGAAGTGTATATAGTTTCTTTAACTACGGGCGATCTAACTCCATTAGATTTCAATGTTTACCATATAAGTACTTTAATTTCCCCGTGGCTGTATACGGATTCACCAGTAATCGGTATAGCTACCGTTTCCAAGCAGATGATTCCTGGTTACGTTACAGGGGTTCAAGATATAGAGATGTTAGAACATGCTTCTAGATTCTGCCTAGAAATGTTGAAATACGTTGAAGGTGGAGGTAAGGTCTACGATGAGAATGAGTTAAAAGAATTAAAGGAGAAGTTAGGCGAATCTAACTTACAAAGGGTAAAGAGATGGAAAACGTAATTAAGATATTATCGGAATTGGTATCTTTTGAAACTTATAACCCTCCGGGAAAAGATTATGATAAAATAGCTTACTATCTAAGGGATCTATTTGAAAGTATAGGTTTTTCTGTTGAGTTAATTGAAATACCCGAGGAATATTTAGATAGAAATTATATTTATTCCCCAAGACATAAAGGAAATAAAAGGGTAATAGTTTTAGCTAAAAATAATGAAGAGCCTTTAATTCACTTCAACGCTCATTACGATGTTGTGCCCGCAGGTAACGGATGGTTAACAGATCCCTATAAACTGAAATTGGTAAGCGATAAGGCTTACGGGAGAGGAGTATCGGACATGAAGGGAGGAATAGTTAGTATGTATCTAGCCTCAAGTGAAACTAAAAGACCAGTGGAAATTTCATTGGTTCCAGATGAGGAGAGCGGGGGTATAGGTACTAAATATTTAACTGAAGTGAGGAAAATAAGGGCCAAATACGTAATCATGGGCGAGCCTAGCTTCCCTAATATATACATAGGGCATTTGGGAATAATAAGGGGTGTTATTAGGGTTATTGGGAAACAAGTTCACGCAAGTAAGGCTAAAGAAGGAGAAAACGCTTTCATAAACGCAGCCAAATTAGCTTTAGAAATACAGAAAATTTACAATGTTAAAGAAGTATCATTAAATCTAGGCGGATATACGATCAACTCTTCAGATAATGATGGCGTAGTTCCAGGAGAATTCGCTTTCAGTTTCTACAGAAGTACTTTACCAGATGAGAAAAACGTCGAGGATGAAATAAGAAGTATAGTAAGTAAGGCTGCAAATAACGTAAATGTCAAATACGAAATGGAGGTTAAGTCTTATGTTCCTGGATCATTTACCCCCAAGGATTCTAAGTTAGTAAAAGTAGCGGAGGAATGTATATATAGGGTTATAAACGTATTACCGGAGAAGATAATAGCACAAATCAGATATGATGGTGTTTTCTTCAGACCTTTCGCTGAGGTCATAAATATAGGACCCGGGGATAACGCACACATACCTAACGAAAGTGTAAGTGTAAGTAACATAGTTAAAACTAGTAGGATATATGGTTGTATTATCTCTACGTTATTTCTAAGGGATTAATCTTTTGTCAATTAATTAAATAACTGAGAAAATTAATATATGTTAAAAATTAAGAATATTTTTCTGAATTAATTTATAAATTATTTTTGAATTTTAGATTAATATTGAAAAAATATTAATAAGAGTTAAAATAGGTAATTCTCTTAAGAAGCAGATATATTAACCACAATTCTTATTTATCGGCGTAAGAAATTGATTAACGTATGCAGGAGAAAGTTACTGAGAAGAAATCTGGCAAGGAGAAGCTTACCTTTAAGGACTTATTCTTTATATCCTTTGGCGGACAGGCTCCCTTTATCTCCTTATTAACTTTCGGTACTGTAATGATAGTTTACGCTGGTCATGCAGCGTCTTTTGCCATGCTTATAGCTACCTTTGTAGTCCTATTTAACGGGCTTGTAATTTACTTTCTTACAAAGAGGTTTAAAAGGGGTGGAGGTTATTACGTTTACGCTTTTTACTCTCTTACATCTAAGTTAGGTTTAAATACTGGGTGGAATTACCTACTTTACGCCCTAGCTTACGGCGGGACTTTATTAACTGGCGGGCCTTACGTATTATATACAATATTAAGCACATATTTAACGACTTATTTACCGCCAATTTTTCAATATAGGAGCTTTGGGGTTTACGGGAAACCTAGTCGATTATCTTCTCCTCAAGTTCGGATTAATAGGGACTTTAATAATTACTTTTATAGCCCTCAATGACGGTACGTTGGGAGGAATGACGTATATATTAGCTAACTCCAGAACGGTTAGGGCAATGGCTGAGGATAAAATCCTTCCCTCATTTCTCTCTAGAGTAAGAAAGGAGAAGCCAATATATGCTGAGATCCTAGTTGCTTGTATTTTCACAGCAGTGATTACATTAATGACCTATATGTTAGGCTTATTCGTTACCTTTAGTATATTAGGTGCCTTAGCAGGTCTTAATAACTTATTCGTGCACATATCAGCAAATTCTTCTTTAGTTAGAGTAGCGTCGAAGAGGGCTAAAAAACACATTCATGAAATAATAGTAGGAATTATGGCAACTTTGATTAGCCTTGGAGTGTTCTTTTACTCCTTACCTACTTTCGAGAAATATATCGTTTACGTCTTCTTCGGCTGGATAATATTGGGTTTCATCTACGCTGAAGGTCTAGAGATAATTAAAGCGTCAGGCAACGAATGATGAAATTTACTCAATTTTATCTACTAACTTCTCTAAGCCCTTAACTTCCCTTAAAGGTAAACCCGTTCCCCCTCTTATTACTGCTAATAGTTCAGCCACTATGGAAAGGGCTATCTCTTTCTCGCTCTTAGCCCCTATATCTAAGCCAGCAGGCAACCTTAACGCCTTAAGTTTTTCCTTATCTATACCCGCCTGCATTAATCTCTTAAGTATAATTTGCGCCCTCTTTAAACTCATTACTACTGCTATCTCTTTAGCCCCTCCCAATATGGACTTCATTATAGCCCACGTATCGTATACATGTCTAGTTGCCACTATTACGTAACTATCCTTAACTACCTCATCGGGGACCTGAAAAGTAGTACCCCTTATCACCTCATTAGCCTCGTAATAATTATCCTCTGCAAAGGGATCCACTACAGTTACGCGAAATCCTAAATCCTTTAAATATTTAGCTATAAAAGGGGCTATTCCCAAACTTCTTCCCACACATTTACTCGCGTCAACCTTTACGGTATCTCTATCACAGAATACAGGTTCTTCCATCTCAGCTTCCTTACTTGAGGCAAATATCACGACTTTCATAAGATGCTCATTGTATTAGTACCTAATATACTTGATGAGAGTTTATACAATAAAAAATTTTTTAAAAAATTATATAGATAAATCAAATTCTTATAAAGAAATTCTAACTTTAGTTACAAAATCTAAAAAACTTTATATAGATAAAGATCGAACAACAATTATATATTTTATAGTTTTAAGAGCCGTTATAAATCAAGTTTTTTAACCTCTTTTTACATAATAATAAAGAGATGAAACTGAGAATAGGTTTTATAGGAATTAAAGGAGGCGTTGGGAAGACTACCTTAGCTTTATCCACTGCATTCTACCTATCGAGAAAGTATAAGGTACTCTACATAGATAAAGACTTACTATCCTTAGGTTCCCTGATTTTAGGATTTAACGGTGTCGGATTTCACAAAGCATTAGCTGATGATCTCGATAAAGGACAATACGAAAAAAGGATAAATGACAATTTCACGTTGTTTAAAGTCTTCAGTAGTCCAGTAAGTGAGACCAAATTACATGAGGTTGTAAGAAACGATAAGTTAACTAAGGCGTATTTGGATGTAGTAAATCGCAATTACGACGTTATTATTGTGGATTACGGTAGGATTTTCAGTATAAGTGATCCTTTAGTATACGATGAATACGAGTTATTTAGAATACATTTTCCTGAGTATGCAATTGCAGGCATTGGGATCACGGATGCGGTATTGGATGATATATTAAGTAGCGTTGAATATTTTGAAAATATAAGGAAGAAAATAGGTTTTAAACCACTTGCTTTTGTTATAAATATGGTTCCTCAAATAGATTATGTACAAAAAGAAATAGCTGAAGAAGTTAAAAGGTTAAGACAAGCATTGCCTTGTGAAGTTGTGACAATTCCCTTTATAGAGGAAGTCATGCAATATAACAATCTCAGAAACAGAGAAGAAATGCAGATTATAGGTAAAATCATAGAGAAATATTTGGTAAAATCATAGTTACTTTTAATTTATATATATTTTTTTTGATATAAATCATAAAATAATATAATACGTAAACAAAATAAAAAGGTGCATCATACACAATATTTATATATGATTAATGTTATTTTTAACTATGGGGTATCCATATAATCCTCCACCGGGATCACAATATCCTCCACCGCAAAACCCTTACGGCCCACCAAACCCTTACGGATATCAGCCAAACCCTATGATGAGTATTATAGCATGTCAACAGTCAGTAGGGCTTGGAGGAAAATCGCAGATGATTCCAATAAATTATCCTATAAATTTGCAATACGTAGTTCAGCAGGTTCAGATGTATTTAATGAGTCAAGGTTTTCAAGTTTTCCCAATGGTTGGACAAAACATGGCTGTAATTCAGGCTCAGCATAACAGTCTTTTAGGCTCGTTAACCGATAAGAATCAATCTTATACTATAAGGATTTGTCAAGGACAAGGATTTGTAGTAGTTGAAACTGGAATAGTAAATCTGATGCAGGACTTACTCACGATAGCTGCTACTGCAGGTGGGACTTATCTTGTCGGAGATGATCTTCTTCACAATAAGCTCTTAGAATTATTAGGCGGAGGTGCTACAGCTTATGATGCATATAATCTGTATAAGGATTTCGCAAATGAAGAGCAGTTAATGAATACGATAATGATGATAATTATGAGTGCACCACCAGCTTATCCGCAGCAGGGATATTATCCACCACCTTATGGACAACAACCTTATACTCAACCTTATGGACAACCATATCCGCAGCAGGGATATTATCCGCAACAAACTCCACAACAAAATATACAACCTCAACAGCAACCCCAATTACAAAAACAGACTAAGAAGTGTTGGAATTGTGGTGCAGAAGTAGATAATAATGCTAGCTTCTGCCCTAAGTGCGGTGCCTCTTTAAATCCTGTTAAATGCCCTAACTGCGGGCATATGAATTCGCCAGCAGCTAAATTCTGTGAGAATTGTGGATATAATCTATCTCAGCAAAACGTTCAACAAAAAAGTAGTAAATAATTTTTAATTTGAAGAATATAACGTAGAGATTAGGAGAGGATTTTTAAATTGGCTAGTAATATTTTATTATATATGCAATTTGTAGATTATACTAAATAAGTTAATGTAGTATTAGAAGCGTTGAGTGTGGACAACAATTTTGTTAATGCAGTATAAATTATACAAAGTGTGAATTTAATTTCAATTCAACACAAGATTAATTCGTTAATAAAGTAGATAGTAATAATTTTAACCTTATTCAAAATTTTTATTATAAATCAGAGAGTTTAAATGATACAACTTTAAGGAAATTTTAACCAAATTTCAAATGAATGAAATTGTTGT
>Ga0081474_118977_pt1 | contig 17705 bp, 21 predicted proteins | sample OneHunmetagenome_2_FD_70978 | JGI IMG/M metagenome (GOLD analysis project Ga0081474, IMG submission 70978) | Ferrous microbial mat communities from One Hundred Spring Plain, Yellowstone National Park, USA v2 (version 2) | ecosystem: Environmental > Aquatic > Non-marine Saline and Alkaline >... | reverse complement strand
CCAAAAGTTAATTTAGGATCGAATTAATCAGTAAATGATTTGTAGATGGAGGGCAAAATATCGTTGATTGAGGGGTATAGGGAGGCTTACATCAAGGTTCGGATTATCGAGAGCCTCCAGGGGCTTCAGTTAGCTGTAAGACTGCTTAAGGAGGGTTTCAGTAGGAATGCGGCAAGTAAAGTATTCATGGCTTGGAAAGCAATGATCAGCGCACTCGTAGTGGCGAATCTCGAAAAAATGCCTAGGGATGATAAGGAGAGGGAGTGGTACATGAAGACGGGCTTCCTCGCGCCAACCACAGGGTTAAAGGGGATATCACAGAGACTCGAGGAGCTTGGTTATAAGGTGCTTGATTTAACGTCGACGGCACTCACCCTCCAACTACCACCAGGTTTAAATACCTCGGCCCAGTGGAATATTGGCTGCTTGCCTGAGCGGAATGCTGTGAAGGAGGCGGCTTAAGGCCCAACCCCGTGGGCGGTGAACGGTGATACCCCGAGGATGGGGCAAAGGCCTGACAGGAGATGAAGGATGATTAGGAACGCCGGGATGTGGGAATGGGCATACCATTAGAAATGTTTATTTACTCAAAATAGCTCGGTCTTGCGTGGTTTCGGCGAGGATTATTGACAAGTCTGATATGTATTTGAAGGCGATTGTTGAGGGGGTGGAGCCGTCATTAGTTAATTCGTTAAGGAGGGTTTTGGTATCTGATGTGCCTGTTCTGGCGATTGACGACGTTATAATCTTAGACAACACATCCGTACTTTACGATGAAGTCATAGCCCATAGGCTAGCCATGATACCGATAAAGACCGACCTCAGGAAACTCCCAAAGATTGAGGAATGTGAGCAAGAGCTTGTGGACCCGAGTCTATGTCAGGTTAGGTTTGAGCTTAATGTCGAGGCTAAGGAGCCCATGGTGGTCTACAGCAGGGACCTCAAGTCAGACGATCCCGAGGTTAGGCCTGTCTATGAGGACATACCAATAGTTAAGCTAGTGCCCGGTCAGAAGGTTGTTCTTGAAGCCTACGCAAGGCTTGGTAGGGCTAGGAACCATGTGAAGTGGCAGGCAGGCTTGGCTGCCTATTATTATTACCCGAGGGTTACGGTCATGGATAAGGCCTCTGATAAGTGCCGTGTATGTATTGATATTTGCAATGGCGCCATGGAGATTAGGGATGACGGATCAATAGTCGTGAATGACATCCTTAAGTGCACATTCAATAGGTGGAAGGCATGCGAGCAAGTGTGTCCGGCAATAAGGGTGGATTGGGATGAGAATAAGTACGTGTTTTGGGTTGAGAGTTTCGGTAACATGTCTGTCGAGGATATGGCTAGGGAGGGCTTTAGGATATTGAAGGGTAAGTTCCAGGAGTTCGTGAGTGAACTCGAGCTAGAGTTATCCAGGGGAGGGGCACCGCCACAGGGTGGTGAGGAGGTTGGTGAATTACCTGCTGAGGAGCAGGGCGGTGAGGAGTTCGGTGTTGAAGGTGGTGTTGAGGAGTGATTGGTCGTACGACTACAAATTATTTAAAAAGGGATGCCTTTGATGCTTCTTGCGATGCCGAACCCAACTGGCCCAACGAATGAGGAGTTACGCATGTTGATTAGATTCCTTAGACGCGCAGCCAATGAGTATAAGGCGGGGATTTGGGATTACGTTGCTGACTTACTTGAGAAACCGACTAGGCAGAGGGTTGAGGTTAATGTGGGTAGGATAAACAGGCTCGTCAATGACGGTGATGTTGTTGTGGTGCCGGGTAAGGTGCTTGGTCATGGTGTATTGAGCAAGAAGGTCACGATAGCTGCCTGGTCCTTCTCCAAGGGTGCCCTTGACTCTATAAAGAAGGCTGGTGCTGAGGCGATATCAATACCTGAGTTGGTTAGGCGGAATAATAGGGGTAGTAATGTTAAGGTTATTATGTAAGGTGGTGTTGATGAGCAGTAGGGTTATTGAGGCTGGTAGGAACCCGCCATCGCCTAATGAGGTCGTTGTTGATGCCACGAACCACGTGGTTGGTAGGCTAGCTTCCGTAGTTGCCAAGTGGGCTTTGGAGGGTAGGAGGGTTGTTATTGTCAATGCCGAGAGGGCGGTTGTTACGGGCAACTTCAACATGGTGCTTAATTGGTATAAGACAAGGGTTAGTGAGTGGTTGACACATTACAACCCCGAGAAGGCTGGTCCAAAGATACCTAGGAAGCCTGATAGGATTTTGAGGAGGGTGATTAGGGGGATGTTACCAAGGAAGAGTGGAAGGGGTAGGGAGGCACTTAGGAGGGTTAGGGTCTTCATGGGTGTTCCACCGCAGTACGTCAATGCCGATAAAGTAGTCATAAAGGGCGCCCTACTATCGATAAGGCCCGGTGCCAAGTACGTAACGCTTGAGGAGCTTTGGAAGCACATAGAGCCCAAGCGCTATGAGGAGTGGGTTAGGGCTAGGGAGGCTTGGGAGGCGAGGCTTAAAAAGGCTCAGGGTAAGGGTGGTGGTGAATGAGTGAGCAGCAAACTAACACATCGGCGTTGCCGAGGACTATACCTAACACGACTACGCAGGAGATCGCCGGCTTAAGGGTTGTTATTGCTGTTGGTAAGAAGAAGACTGCCATTGCTAAGGCGGTCATTAGGCCAGGTATTGGTAGGGTCAGGGTTAACGGCATACCGATTGAGGTATGGCCCATAGAGATGGCTAGGATGAGGATGATGGAGCCACTGCTCCTGGCAGGTAAGTCCTTGGTGAGTAAGGTCGATGTTGATGCCACAGTTAGGGGTGGTGGGTTCATGGGTCAGGCAACTGCGGTGAGGATGGCAATAGCCAGGGGGTTGGTTGAATACTTCCAAAACACGGAATTACTCAGGCTTTACATGACCTATGACCCATCAATGATTAAGGGAGATCCAAGGAGGACGGAGCCAAAGAAACCAGGTATTAAGCATGCTAGGAGTAAACGTCAGAAGGCCTATAGATGATCGTAAGAACGAACTCCAAACCCAACATACTCTCCCCCTTCTGTAGAGACAGTATTTATACCACAGCATTCATGTTCTATTATGCCAACACTATGATTGAGGTGCTTCGCAAAAGCAATTTAAAGGGGTAATAATTCCTGGAAGTTGCATGATTGTTCCAATAAGGTGCTGGACCTGTGGGAGACCGCTTGGGCATCTTTGGGAACCATTTAGGCAGAGGGTTCTTAAGGGTGAGAATCCCGAGACGGTGCTTGATGATTTAGGCGTTACGCGTTATTGTTGTAGGAGGACTCTCCTTGCTCATATTGAGTTGATAGACCAGGTTCTCGAGTATTCTAGGATTGAAACGGAGTAAAGAGTAGGTCGTACTTACTACCGGTGCTATAGTGCTCTTTATCTATTTGTATTGTTACTTTTGATACTCTCAGTGGGTGTTAAGATTTAAATATAGGTGATTTCGGCACGAACCTAATGGAGAGACCGCAACAGCCCATGAAAGTATTGCAAAAGATGGTTGGTAAGCACGTAACTGTGAAGCTCAAGAACAATAGGGTACTAAGGGGCGTTCTGGTCAATTACGATGATTGCATGAACCTAATACTTGATGAGGGTGAGGAGATGGATCAGAAGGGTGAGAATGTGGTTGTTAAGTACGGTAGGTTAGTAATTAGAGGCACACAGGTGTTGTATATAACGTCTGAGGAGACCATGGGGTGATGGGCATGGCAAGAACCATAACAATAAACACGATCAATAGAAAACCCGTCTCAGAGCTAAACGTGGAATTGGTGGAGAGAAAGGGCCTCGGACACCCTGACTACATTGCCGATTCATCGGCCGAAGCCGTCAGCAGGGCCTTGTCCAACTATTACCTTGAGAAGTACGGCGTGATACTTCATCATAATGTTGATAAGGTTCTTGTTGTTGGTGGTCAAGCAAATCCACGGTTTGGCGGTGGCGATGTACTGCAACCCATATACATATTGGTCGCTGGCAGGGTCACTACGGAGGTTAAAACCGCCACAGGTGTTGAGAAGGTACCTGTTGGTCCAATAATAATATCATCAATTAAGGAGTGGATTAAGGAGAACTTTAGGTTTCTCGATCCAGATAAGCACGTCGTTATTGATTATAGGGTTGGTATGGGATCCACAGACCTAGTCGGTGTCTATGAACTTGGTGTTAAGGCCGTTAAGGTACCACTCGCCAACGATACATCGATAGGTGTTGGCTTCGCGCCATTAACAGATACGGAGAGACTCGTGCTTGAAACCGAGAGGCTACTTAATTCAAGGGAGTTTAAGGCAAAATTACCTGAGGTTGGTGAGGATGTGAAGGTCATGGGTCTAAGGATTGGTAAAGATGTGAAGTTAACAATAGCGTCAGCATTAATATCATCACTCGTTAAGGATAAGGATCACTACCTAAACGTTAAGGAGGAGGTAAAGAACAAAGTCCTAGACCTAGCCGCTAAAATAACGCCTAACTTAACCGTAGACGTCACGGTGAATGCAGCCGATAAGCCCGAGCACGGGATATATTACATAACAGTCACAGGTACGTCTGCAGAGCATGGCGATGATGGAGCCGTAGGCCGTGGTAATAGGGCCAATGGGTTAATAACGCCCATGAGACCAATGACTATGGAGGCCACGGCTGGTAAGAACCCTGTTAGCCACATAGGTAAGTTATACAATGTGCTTGCTAACAAGATTGCCGAGAGAATCTATGGTGAGGTTAAGGGATTGAGAGAGGTCTACGTCTATTTATTAAGCCAGATTGGTAAGCCAATAAATGAGCCATTAGTAGCTAATGTAGAGTTGCTGACAGAGTCTGGCGCTGGATTGACTGGCGAGGTGAAGAGTGAGGTTGAGGGTATCGTCAATGAGGAATTGGAGAACATAACGGCATTAACCGATTTAGTGGTTAAGAGCAAAGTAACCCTGTTCTAACTAATTACTTCTCAAACGCCTATACTCATTAATCATACGCCTTAAATAATCCTCATCAACAACACTTAGTAATTCCTTACCAAGTGATTCCATGGCGCTATTGATTATCGACCCATCAATAAACACGACCTTGTTTACTACACCATTATAAACAATACCTAGGGGAATAACCCTCAAACCCCTCTTCCAAATGGGTCTTAATATATTCTTGTCATTAACATCGATTAATACTATGGAACTTACTCCAGCGCTTATCAACTTATCAATACCTACGCGCGTAAGCTCGCCTAGGGTCATGAGGGGGATGGCATTACGCATCTGGGCGATAATGTTTATATCAAGGTCCTCATTAAACCTTATTAGCACGTATTTACTACCCCTTATGTAATCCACGAAATCCTCCACAAATCTTCTGAGACTATCCTCAAGCTCCATAACTTTACGTCTGTACTTCTCAACATCGCCCTCCAGAATCTCAACCCTGGCTGACAAAGCCCTAACCAATTGATCCTTCCTGGCTTCTAGATCGTAATTACTTAATAGCTCCTCAACCTTCTCCTTGGTTTCCATGTATAGTTTATTGAGCCTTTCAACCTCGGCATTTAATGCCCTTATCATCCCCTCATACTCACTGCGAATACTATCGCACTCGCACTCACACCTCTCCTGCTGCACAACCTTAACCTCCTGTTGTGGCTGAACCTCAATCTTCCTACTCGCCTCATCAACCGCCTGCTTTATGGGCATCCCCTTAATGACCAGAGCCTTAGCCTCATCAATAACCCTAGCAATGCTTCTCCTGACCTCAGCCTCAACCCTATCGAGCTTAGGCTTTAATTGTATAAATGACTTATAGGCGGCAGCGAGCGCGTCCCTCATGTGTGGATCCTTAACCACAATGCCCTGCTCACGGGATATCTTAACGGCTATCTCACTCTTTTCGGAGATGCTTAGGTCCTTATCTGGGTAGTATAGCACCGCACCGATCATGGCGGCTAACTTCTTTGCGTAATCAGAGGGTTTGGCTGTGTCCACGGCAACGAGTATTGGTGTTCCATATTGGTAAACTATCCTGAGAACATGTCTCCTGCTAAGGTTCTTACCGCTATGTAGTGTTAATACATTACCATTTATGTCGAGTATTGCCAAGCCCGTAACTATGCCAGGATCTATACCAACAATGAGCTTTCTGTCCTTAATAGCACCACCAACCTCAACGGCTTCAGTCTCTGTAAGACTCGCGAACTTTATTGAGTCACTCGGTACGGATTCTACAATTACCTTAACGTCCATGCTCCTACGCGGCTTTATTATCGACCTTATGGTGGTTCTGTCGGCGTAAGCTATGAAAACCACGGATCTTAAACCCTCACTCTCTGGCGCTATGAACATGTCATAATCAACACCATCCTTCTCAAGCCTCTCCTTAATCTCTTTAGCTAGATACCTAATCCTATGCGCAATATTCCTCTCAAACCTATTCCTACTCATACCACCTGGTGTGGTTGATATGGAAGCCTTGATCACAATCCTAGTCTCCGGCTCATAAACCTTAACAATAGAACCAACACCCATTGAGCAAAGCCTTGCCAGGTACTCCGCGGTCGTGTCCGGGTCAAGCTTACCGATGCTCAGTCCAAAGTACTTATTAACAAGGACCTCCATCGACTCCTCCGTATCTGGGCTAACCCTAGTTACTTGAACCAGGTAAACGTTGAAGGGCAGCCTACCCAACCTCTTAATTATGCCGGGGCTTAACTCCATCACCTCACCAATATTATCAACAGCAATCGCGCTCGGCCTAATCCTCTTAACAATCCTTATCAAATCCTGCGGATCAACAGTGCCCCTCTCGATAATATCACCATTATTAAATACGGCGTAGGAAAACCTCCTACCATTAATATCAATCCCAATTATGGGACCTGACGCTAATCTCTCAATGAGCACAATAATTAATTATGTATAGGCTTATTACCTTAACTAACACATTCATGTTCAATAATCCTCGAACTCCTCCTCACCCTCAGACCCCATCAATTCACCAAGTCCCTCACTACCAAGAAGTTCCTCCAAAGCCTCCTCAAGACTCTCCTCCTTAACCTCAACACCACCAATAACGTAATTAAAGACCTCCTCAACATCAACATCAAGGCCGAACCTACGTACGAAGAACCTAGTCACGTTGAGTATATCCTTATGGAGCAGGTCTAGGGCACCAACCGCATTCCTTGGAACCCACTGGGGCCAGTCTATTATGTATGGTTTATTATCATCCAGACTAATCATTACATTAAACTCGCTGAGGTCACCGTGCACAATACCCACATCCCTAAACATTTTCCTAACATCCTCAATAATTCCCCAGTAAACATCCTCAGCATCATCGACTTCGTCAACCTCGGATAACAATGCACCGTTTATGTAGGACATGACCACCGTATGCCTGTTAACGGTTATTGGTTTAGGAACGCTAAGTCCAGCATTGTATGCGAGGACAAGCGCCTTATACTCCGTGTGCGCCGATAACCTAGACTCATAAAGCCAGGTTATGTGCCTCCTATCGCCAATCCAAGCCCTAAACCTCTTAATCTGCCTAAAGCTAGTCCTACCAAGCCTATGAAACTTAAGGACAATCTTCCCACCACCAATGGCATCGCCCGCGTACACGTCAGACTCCTTACCAACACCAATCGGTGTTGGGCTCAGTGCCTCCACAATACCCCTCTTCGCTAACGTATGCAGCGCCAGTGCGTCATAACCCATGAACGTTAACCTATAGCCAGTGTAATTACCCCTATACCTAATGACCATACCTAGGGAATTGAGCCTCCTCAGTGATTTACCAATCAACTCCTCAGGCTTCTTACTCCAATTAACGATTACGTCAAGTGGTACGAACTCAAACTTCCTATGACCAATCTCTATAATCCTGAGTACCCTGAGATCAAACGCATCCAATTGATCGTAAGCATTGACTATATTCCTGATACTCAACAAATTAATACCACCGGGAAACCCCTAATTAAATCAAACCAAATAATGAAGAATAATGAGGGAAAATATTATTAAGGAGAATTATAATCGATAACCGTGTCTGGTTCAGCACCGAGGCAATTAACCATCAAGCAAAGCCTACTAGCTGCAATCAGCACAATGCTTGTCTGGGGCCTTGAGTACTACGACATAATACTCTTCGCATCGCTGGCACCAATACTCGAGATGTACTTCTTCCCATCAAAGTTAGCCATAATTAGCGCAATAGAGACCTGGGGAGCATTCGCATCAACATACTTCGTCAGACCCATAGGGGCGATGATCTTCGGCTGGATCGGTGATGTTCACGGTAGGAGGGCAGCCACCATCATAGACGCCGCACTTGTCGGTTTAGCAACATTATCCATAGGGTTATTACCGACATACACCACAGTAGGCATTGCAGCACCCGTATTGCTGTACACCATGAGGATGCTGCAGGGTATTGGACTTGGCGGTGAGGCCGGCGGTGGTGCCACATGGGCCCTGGAACTAACGCCAAGGAACATTAGGCCATACATAAACGGTGTCATGTACTCAGGCCTCTCCTGGGCTGTATTCTTAACATCCTTTGTAACCCTGAGCGCAAAATCCATGATGCGTGAATCCTTCGCCATAATTGGCTGGAGGATATTATTCATAACGGGTGCCATACCCGCACTCATAGCCCTAATCATTAGATTATGGGGTTCAGAATCCATGGAGTGGCTTGAACGAGTTAAGACCCGTGGAGTGGTTAAGGTACCACTTAGTATCGTCTTATCGCAGTACTGGATACCTTTCATAGCCCTGATCCTAATAAATCTAGGATTAACGATTTACTACTACGGCGGATCTGGGTATTGGCCCTACGTAATGCGTGATATAGTTGCGCCAAAACTCGGCCTACCGCCAGATAAAGCCTACACATGGGCCCTGGTGCTCGGTATTTATGGTGGCATTGGCGCAGTTATTGGTGAATTACTTAGTGGTTTCCTCATAAGGCTCGTGGGCATTAGGTCATCCTTCATAATACCATCCACATTAATGCTTTTGCTAAGCCCACTTATAGTGTACCTAGCATTCACGATGAACCCACTATCGATATACACAAGCCTATTAATGGGCATATTATTCGGCCTAACCGCAGCACCCCAAACCCTATACTTCACGTCCATATTCCCAACAGAGATTAGGTGGAGCGCGGTTGCCTTTGGTTGGAACATAAATGCATCGATAGGACCTTTAACCACCGCAGCGTTACTATTCGCCCTAGAGTATTCACCAAGCTCTCCATTTACGATCGCTATTTATGGATCAGTAATAATGGTCATTGGAGCATTATTGGTGGCGCTTGGGTCGCTAATAAGGGTTAGGGAGTATTGAAGATCCAGGGTATTAATGACCAACGCTTTTTAAATAATGCTCAAAGGCAATAAGCGTTAGGTACTGCTCATTGGTTATTGATAGTTCATCATTATACCTACCCACCAACTCAATGGCATCATCAGCACCAAGCCCCCTCCTATACATTAAGTAGGCGGCTATAACCGTTGGTGAACGACCAATACCGGCATGGCAATGAACAAGTACAGGTTTTCCACTCATTATGTTCTTATCAATCCAGGTAACAATACTGTAGAGTTCATCCTCAGGTGGTGCATAACCGTCCCTCGTTGGTACGTGCAGGTAATCAATACCAAACCTATGTAGGGTATTCACGTAGTCATTAAAGTCCCAACCCTCCAGGGTGAATTCCCATTCCTCGACCAAGATAACCACGGCCCTGATCCTCATTCTATACCACATGGCCACCGTATCCTCATCAAGAGGCATTGATGAGCCGGCTAGGGCTCCCTCGATTACCCAATACGGGAACTTAACCATCGACAAAAACAATGCCGGGCCACTTTAAACTATACTGTCTCTATAATTACCGTTGTGTCATAGACATAGGTTATTGATTTATAATTATCTGAATAATTATTAAATTACCGATAACAACGCCTTTAAATAATACTGAAAAACAACACTAATTATGACAGTATTCAGAATACTACGAGTAGACCTATCCCGTGAACACTTTAGTGAGGAGGCAATCAAGGAGGATCTCCTAAAGAGGTTCCTTGGCGGTAGGGGTTTAGCAGCCTACCTAGCTCTTAAGGAGATACCAAGGGGCATAGATCCATTTGATCCAAGCAATAAGCTCTACATATTCTCAGGTCCATTGAGCGGCATAGCCACAATATCATCAAGTAGGGTTAACGTAACGACGAGGTCCCCATTAACCGGTGTATACACGCACGCAAACGCTGGTGGTAACTTCTCATACTGGCTTAGAAAGTCGGGTTATGATGGCTTAGTAATCGAGGGCAAGGCTGACGAACCAGTCTACCTCGTCATTAAGGATGGAGAACCAAAGCTTAAGCCAGCCAAGCACATTTGGGGCAAGTGGACTGGCGCCTCCACGAAAATGATGCTTGAGGAAAACGGCTTCCCACCAGACGAGACAAAGGCTGGGGTTGCCGTTATTGGACCAGCCGGTGAGAACCTGGTTAGGTTTGCGGGAATTAGGATGAGCGATTACGAGAGATTCGCCGGCAGGGGCGGTGTTGGTGCAGTGATGGGAAGTAAGCTACTCAAGGGAATCCTTGTATGGGGCACCAGAGACCTGTATAAGGAGGTTGTTGATAGGGCTAGGTTCATGAAGGTGAATAACGACATAGTCAAGAGGATCGCGGTCCATGACACCACGAAAACGCTTCATAAGTACGGCACGAACGTCTTAATGAACATAGTACAGGCAATAGGCGCCCTACCGCATTACAACTTCGGTGGTACTGGGAAGCTTAAGGATGTAACCCCGGTCAGTGAGGAGTACATTAAGGACCATTACCCAACGGAGGTGCACGGATGCTACAACTGCCCAATAGCATGCACACAAATGCCTGTCGTTAAGTCAGGCCCGTTCAAGATAAGCACTACCGAGAAGCACGTGAAACAGGAGTACGAGAGCACGTGGTCGCTTGGGCCAAACATTGGTTTAACGGATCCTGAGGCAGATATGAAGCTGCAGAAGCTGGCTAATGAGCTCGGTCTAGACTCAATAAGCTTAGGCAATACCCTGGCAATGGCTGTTGAACTTGCGAAGAACGGTAAGCTCAACCTAGACATTGACTGGGGTGATGCTGGTGCCCTTGAGTACCTGGTATACAAGATAGCCTATAGGGATGGTGTTGGGGATGACCTAGCCGAGGGTGATTATAGATTAGCGGTGAAGTACGGAATGCCACAATTATTTAGTGGGTCAAGAGGTCAAGGACCACCTGCCTATGACCCAAGGGGCCTCAAGGGCTTTGCACTAGCCTACTACACCGCGAATAGGGGCGGTGACCATCTAGAGGCTTACACACCGACGTGGGAGATCTTCGGTGTCCCTGAGAAGGTTGATCCATTATGCGAAACTCAGGAGTGCATTGAGAAGCAGGCAAGACTTGTTAAGTGGAACCAGGACTTATTCGCCGTTGTTGACTCAACAGTGTTCTGCAAGTTCGAAAACCTAATGCCAAATATAGACACTGAGAAGGATTTTGCAGACCTATATAACGCAGCCTTCGGTTGGGACTTAACGCCACAGGATGTGTTGAGTATTGGCGAGAGGATATTCAATGTAGAGAGGCTGCACTGGGTTAAGGAGGGTAAGTGGGTTAAGGATGAGTTGCCGCCTAGAATGAGGGAGCCAATACCTGATGGCCCGACTAAGGGTCATTCAGCAGCTAAGATATTTGATGAGGGCATTAAGGTTTACTACAAGTTGAGGGGTTGGGTTGATGGTAAACCGACCAAGGACACGTTGAAGAGGCTTGGTCTTGAGGAGTTTGATTACCTGCTGTGATTATCTTTAATCTATTAAAAATTCATTTAAAAAATCATTGTTGCTTGTTTAATTCGTTTCTAATCCTTATGGCCTCCCTAAGCACTCTATCCTTTATCTCCTCACCGTCAGCATTGCCGTCAGCAAGAACCTCGATTATTGCCTGATACATGCTTGTGCTCTGCCAGGTCTCGCCAACCCTAACCCTGACATCCTTGACACCGCCATTCCTGAGTTTATCCCTGATCCTCTCCTCGAAGATCCAGGGATCGATGCTAGACGGCAGGTCGACCCTAGCCCTGACGCGTTTGAAGGGTGAGGCGTTTCTATGAATTAGAAGGGCGTCAAGCATTACGTAGTTGGGTATCGTGTACAACCAACCACCGTCACTAATGACCTCCGTAAACATTAGGGTTATGTTCTTGATTGTTCCCGTGAAGCCATTGGGTACCCCCTCGTGTGGGTACATAACCCTAATCACGCCATATCTGTCTAACATAAATACTCATCGTTAAGGTTTGCCAACAATGCTTTTAATTTAGGCATAGCTATATTATTTACGTCTCGATCCTCAGCAGACCTCTTGTCGCTATTGACTAATCAAATGTGATAATTCATGTCCTGCTTCATACCTTATTGCTTAAGCAATACACACATCTGTACCGTGATTACTGCTCTTTAAATGGCAGTTAATAATAACAATAAGCGGTACCACAGCAAGTGTAAGCTTTAATAGTGGAACGCCTATTGATTTCACGTGCATGGAAGGTAAAACATTAGTCTTTGGCGTTCAGTATAGCGGTATTATCGTGATAACGAGCAGTTAGATATACCCATTCGCGGTAACAGTCAGTTCATAACATAAGCGCTCCTATCAAAATTATTTTTCCTGTTTAATACCCCTTTATAACAGCCCTTACACATGCAATTAATGGATAACCAAAGAGCCGACTACTCGAAGAGGGTTTATCAGGAGGACCTTAGCTCAATATCTAAAGCCGTGATACGTGGACGGTGTAGGTCAGAATTCGATAAATACTTGGTAAATTACTTATCGTTACTGAACTAAAGCCCGTAACTCGATCGAGTAGGTTTAAAATACGAGAGATGTATTTCTATTCTTATGCCAGTGTTATTTTTGGTAGTTTCTCGATTATTTTTCTTGGTACGTGCTGTGTTACTAAGTGCTTGTCGTGGTTGTACCCGCTTTTCATGAGTATTGCGTGCATTGTTGGTGTCGCCGTCTTGTGCCTGATCCACAGTGGCTTCTTGAGTTTGTCGATGACGATTAGTTTGTGTATTGCGTGCAAATAAGCTATGTTCCTGAGGACCTCGTAGTCATTATTGGCTTTTAAAGGCACAGTTGTTGGGTCCGCATTGACCACCTTGAACCACCTCCTATCGAAGCCAAGCCTAGCCAGGATGAAGAACACCGAGTACCCAAGCCCAGCCGGAAACGCAGTAAACACGCGGGTCCTAACCACCCTAGAGTTCTCCTCGGTTAGAAAATCCCTAACAGCCGAGAGCCTCGAATAACCCCACTTAACAACCTTAACCTTAACAATAAATTCATCACCACCATTCTCAATAGTCACATCAAACACGCCAAGGGGCACCTTGGCCTCCAAGCCAACTAAGTAAAAGCTCCTCACGTCCTTGGGGTATAGCGTTATCAAGCCCCTATGCACTCCCATATCGCCCTCGCCTCGTTGGTGAACTGGGCGTAGCTGAACCCCTGCCTCTCAATAACCCTAACCACATCATCAACCCTACCAGGGGCAACAGCCTCAACACACCTCCTAAGCGTCACCGCGTTGGGCTTGGGTTGTACGTTCACATCCACCTTGACCGGCATCATCGTCATCCCAGCCCCAAGGCATTCCTTCATCTTCGGCGTTGTCGGCTTTATGATAGCCATTGCCGTGTGTATGTCACGCCAGTGCTCCTCCAACTCAGCCTTCGTCCTAATGCCCGGCACATCCTCCTCACACAACGCGTACTTGTACGTTGGCCTCCTCCTGAGGACGTCCATGAAGTTTATGAAGGGTATTGGGAACTCTATGAAGATTTTGTCCTCACTCCAAACGTCGGGTGGGAAGTGCTGGGGTGCCTGGCTTATTAGGACGAAGTATATGTTGTAGTTCCTACCAACCCTCATCAGGTCCTTGAGCACGGACAACTGGCTCCCCAAAAACATGTGAGCCTCGTCGATGACCACTATCACGTTTGTGAGGTTGGAGTCAAGAATCGCGTTCAGAAGGGCTATTGTGTAGAACCACATCCTAATACCACGCTTGAGGATACTCAAGTCAATACCCACGCTTTTGCCCCTAAGCTCGCCATTGAGTAGCCTCTTGATTATTGGGTGCGTCTCGTGATCAACCAACCAATGCCTAACAAACTTAAGCCTCCTAACCAAAGCCATGACAGACTCAACGAGGTTGCCTTGGAACACCCCCTCACTCACCGAAGCCTCGGCGAGGCTTATCAAGCCGCTCAGCGTCCTTGGGTACTTCGAGACATCCAGGCCATGGGGAGGTTGAAGCCCGAGGAGCCAGGTGACTAGTGTGTCTAGGTTCTGGGCCATTGTTGGCGAGATGACTCCTGGCATCCCAGCCACCGCATACGCCTCCTCAAGCACTGCCGGCAGGGACTCGGAGTTAAGCTCAACAACGTTTATCGGGTATGGCGAGTGGTAATCAACATAGCCAGCATACCTACCAGTCGTGTCAGGGACAACGACGGTGAAGTCCCTGGGAACCCTCCTCAACGCGTTATGCACAAGCCTAGTCTTACCCTCACCCTTAGCCCCATAGACAATCACATCACTCTCATTATCAACCATAACCCCAAACAAATCCTCACCCAAGTCACCAAAACACTCAACAGACTCAACAAACCTCACCTCCTCATTTTGCTGTTGCCTAGGACCAAGGGCGCCAGACCAAAAAGGCGACACGTAGGGCTCCCTCTTCCTCCCAAAAAGCCTAGTGAACCAGCCACCCCAAATCATCGATTATTTAGTTAGTTGGTTTAAAAAGGGGGACCTACTCAGGGCTAGGCACGCTAGCAGTTAGCGATTCACGTGACCGTGGACCCCCTTTTAAACTGGGGGTAGTGGTTGGTGAATATGGGTGGGGAAGCCACAGTAAGGAGCCTGGGAGAGGAGGTTGTTAAGGGGCTCCTCGATGTTGTCGCTAGGAACAAGTGCCACGCAGCCATAGTTGGCGCTGTTGGTGAGGGTAAGGAGGAGGCCTTGAGGGAGATGCTCCAGCACGTGCCGAGCAACTACACAGTCATTGCGCTAGACGACTCGGGGAGGCTTGAGGGCTACACAGACTACTACGCACCATACCCAATAAACCCAGTGGAGGTGGCGCCCAAGTCCCTAGTCGACGTGATAGACGAGGCAATGAGGGCATCAAGGCATAGGGGACTCAGCAATGCGGCTAGGCTAGCCATTAGGGTGGCGCTCTGGCTCGTGACTGGTGAGGAGGTGCCGGCGATCAAGATAGACCTTAGCAAGTACCCTAGGAGCCTAGGGGGCATCGCTGACTTGATAGAGGATGTGGTCGAAATGGGCTTCATCACTGATAAGAGGGATGTTGAGGGCGCCCACGAGGCAATATACACACTACACCTACTCAACCACTGGATGCTCGACAAAACCCACCCAATAATCGCTAGGGCGCTCGAGGGCGGGCTTGGGGGTAGGTCGATAGGCATAGACCTGGGCGTGATGAGTGAGGAGGAGCAGAGGCTACTCTACACGTTATCGCTAATGGCTGCTGTTGAGGAGTTCGAGTTGAGGAACGTGGTACTCGTGATAAACGAGGCACTGATCCTCGAGGAGGTGCCGCCGAGACTCGCCGCGTGGCTGGGCACCGGCACCTCATACAATAGGCACCTCGTACTATCGCCCTTCCACATGGGTGAGGTGTTGTGGGGTGCCTTCCACGTTGTCCTAAAGTTCCCATACATGTTCAGGAGCGCGGAGGACGCACTCCTCTGGAGGTTCGACCCAGACGCTGAGAGGCTTGGGCCAGGTGAGGCGAGGCTCATGGTGAGGGCCTCAAGCGAGGAGGCAGCCCAGTGGCTAGGCACAGAGTACGCAGAGCTCATAGTCAAGGTAGGCGAGCCAAAGCCAAAGCTGGACGCCATCACGCTAACTAGATGCGTTGAGGAAGTGGCTGGCGAGAACGCGGAGGAGGTTATTGATGACATAAGGAGGAGCGGTTTCGAGGGTAGTAAATACGCCAAGGAGGCGAGACTCGTTTGGGAGTGCATAGGTAGGTGAGCCGCTGGTCTAAGGCGTAACTCAAAATCAAAACCAATTTTCCTCCCTCTTTTCCTCAACCCCGCCTTTTAAGCCAGTAACTAACCAATCGATGCTAAACTGCCTACAAATACAGACGGGCTTGATTAGGAAGAGGCCAATCTTCGTGTGCGGGTTAGACCTCGGTAAGATTGGTAGCGAGAGGGCGTTGCTGGGCCTCGGCGAGGTAGCCCTAATAATGAGGGGCAGGGCGTTGGTAGCCAGCGAAAACCCACCATTTGGACTGCCAAGGAAGGCTTTGACGGTGGTTAACCAAAGCGACATCCTAATCAAAGCCAAGGTCCATAGGGAGTATTGTTGGGATCGCCTCTTCCTCTGGCCTCCCAATGAGGCTGTGGAGATGGTTGACCACCTTGTCAACAGCGGCTTTGGCTTGGTGGTTATGAGGCTCGATAAGGCGCCTAACTTGTTGAAGCTTTACAAGAAGCCCATGATGGATAACATGATTAGGGCTAAGGACATACTAGACATGCAGGTCCCAATATCAACACTACCAGTCCAGGTAGGCATACTAGAAATCAAGGAACTAGGTAAAGGAAAACCATTCTGGAGCTACGGCGGTTGCATAGCCGGCAGGTACATAAACGACGCCCTATCGGCACTGGGCTTCAGGGTGATTTAGCGTTCTTAACCCCTCGACTTAGCCCTCAAAATCTGCACCCATGGGTTATCCTCAAACCCACCAACACCCTCCGCCTCAAGCCCGCTGTTAGCCTCGGGCTTAGCCTCAACAGGCACAGCCCCAACAGTCCTAGGCCCACCAGCACTAAGCCTATCTAGGCACTCCCTAAGCATAGCCTTTATCTCGCCTAATTCCCCAACCACGCCACTGCTAACCCCACCCTCGTGGTTGTTGAGTAGCTCCTCGATTAGGTCGTTGATTGTCTTGTTCCTCTCCGCAGCTAACCTGCTCAACCTCCTATAGACATCCTCACTCACGGTAATAGTCCTCCTACCCACGCCTAAGGTAGGCTTGGTTTAAAAGACCTGGCAACCATGGTGAAGCCATGCCAGCCAAAGCATTCCAAGGCGACTACGGCAACGGCGTGAAACACGAACAAGGCGACCAAGGCGACCAGGGAAAACCGAGGCGAACCAAAGCATGCAATGAGGAATCAATTTATCGATTACGAAAAACCTCACGGAGGTTAAGCACTAGACCCTAGTACTAAGCTTGCCAAGGCACCCCCTAAGTATCGCCTCAATCCTACCCAGTTTCACAACCACGCCGCTATAGCGAACCCCACTTTCATAGTTGTCGAGCAACTCCTCAATGAGGACACTCATTGACTTCCCACTCGAGCCAGCCAGACCAGCGAGCCTTTGGTACACATCCTCCCTAACCTTAACAGTCCTATACCCAACCATATCACTGAGTTAGTCGCCTGCTTAAAAGGCGTGGGTACACGATGGCACACGGAAAAGGCGCAATTCAATAAAGAGTAGCCCCACCCCCTCTCGGGAGCGGGGCTACCCCCCGCGAGTGTGGGTGTGGCATGGCCGCTCGGATGGCGCTTACAGCATCAACTAGGTTGCTTATAAGCTTTGCGCTCATGC
>Ga0081474_124648_pt1 | contig 17717 bp, 19 predicted proteins | sample OneHunmetagenome_2_FD_70978 | JGI IMG/M metagenome (GOLD analysis project Ga0081474, IMG submission 70978) | Ferrous microbial mat communities from One Hundred Spring Plain, Yellowstone National Park, USA v2 (version 2) | ecosystem: Environmental > Aquatic > Non-marine Saline and Alkaline >... | reverse complement strand
TTTTATATAGTTATGTTGAACTAATTTCATTGCCGCGGTAGTATAGCCCGGTCAAGCTCTGCGCCGAAAGTATGCGGGCCTTTCGAGCCCGTGACCCGGGTTCAAATCCCGGCCGCGGCACTTCATATCGTAGTATCCCTTGACGATCTGGCCTAAAGAACCAATATAACGGTCTCTTCTCTGATTGCCTTCACCCTTCTCTATTGAGTAAACGTAATACTTCCCCTTAACCTCACGAATTCTTATATCACCAAATGTGAAAACTTTATTACCCATTCCATCGGCCCATTCATATTTATCACGTGGGGCTATTTAAGGACTGATAATTATCATATCATGCGTGAGATTGAAAGAATCACGATAACAATCCCTTAGTTATGCAAAAAACTGAATTTTGTGGAAATACAACAGTTAGAAAATTCAATGAGTCTCATCTAAGGTTTTCTGACTAGCTCAAAGTCTCAAAGAAGTATAGGTAAAAATCGTTATTTGTAATATGCTGAACCATAACTAGGAATATTAACAGTACTTAATATAAGTACTTAATATAAAATGTGTAGAGTTCATTGGAGTCTTAAAATAATTCCTTAAATTTGCTTAGCATACTTTAGACTAATCTTATCAGTATGCTCACGTGCTAATTTCTTAATCTCATTAACCGGTTTAGTAATGCATTTTGTGGAAGCTGTTAGAGAACTAATGAAGTCATACATGGAGGATAAGGTAAGGTATTTAATTTTCATAGCAGTAACGGCATCACTTCTGATAAGATTAGGATTAAAAATGGAGTACCTAACGGAAATGCAACAGAGGTGTTATTAGCACTTTATGACAATGATAAAGTAACACTAAGGAAATTGATAGAACTTACAATAAGTTCAACAGCTCCAGTAAATAATGCTGTTAAAAGCTTAAAGGAGTGGGGATTAGTAGAAGAGATCGAGGAAACTGGAGGCTTTCCTAAAAGGAGGTATATTAAATTAACAGAAAAGGGTAAAAGGGTAGTTGAAAAGCTTAAAGAATTATATAGTTTAATAGAAGCCAGTAGTTAAGGTCGACTTTCCATGGAAAGTAAGTTAATGCAGATCTTAGCAGGACTACTGAACGAGTTTGAAGAGTGGAGGAGAGGAGAAAGTGATAAAGAACCTCTTATAATTGAGATACATGATAAGGTTGTTAGTAACGATCCTTACACGGAACAGGGAGTAATTAACTTAGGTGATGTGAGTATCGCAATATATTCTGCTATAGAAGACCTCATGCGTAGTAATGATATTAGTAGGAGTCTAGCAGTATTAACGTACCACTTAATAACTTCTCATCCTTTCGTTGACGGCAATAAGAGAACCGCTTTAGGGTTGTTATTACATATTTTACATGAGTTATTTAATGATAAAATATCAATATCGCCAGATTTACTAGATTTACTTATAAAGATATTGACTGAGGTTGCTGACAACCCGCCAGAAGAAGACGAGCTCGCAATAAACAAGATAAGAGGAATTATACAACGGATTATTGGAGATTGAGATATTTATCCTTATTTTCTTTCTCATTCTCATATTTCCTTACATAGAGGACTTTTCCGTGAATTTTCAATACCCCAGTTCTGTCAAATTCAGCTAACGCGTCAAAGTATTCTCTATAGGTCTCGAAAATATAATCTACTCTGTTATGCATTCTCTCTAGGATCTTTTTCTGCTCGTCAGTTAACTTATGTGCTATCACCATTTTGAATTCCCTATTATATATTACACCTAATACTATTTATAATATCTATCTTTACCTCATGGCCGTCGCCAACAGTTTCCGATAAACCGTGAAGTTTATGTCATTTGACATTCCTCATGAAAGTTTTGGTACTAACATCATAAGGGGGGAGCACAGTGAACGGGGGCTTAACGAAACTTTACACGTCCTCGAGGAAGAGTTCGGCTTTCATCGTGACTAATAGTCACTTTTCGTGACTATTAATCACTTAGCCTCATCACCCCCCATGCCGTCTACGGGAGCTAAACCACTCCCCTCGAGGACATGGGGAGTTTCATCGGGTGCCCTCCTCCACCTCACAACTGCTCATAGACTTCACAGTGGCACCCTCCAATCTAACGTTAACAGAAAAATTTATAAATCTTTCCGTAACTAAATAGCCTTAAAGAGATTAGAAGTAATTAAAAATAACTAATAGTTACGTAAACGTGTTACAGACGGTCGAACTACTTTTTTGTAAACACTGGCCAATATGAAACACTATGAAAGTTAGGGGAGGGCTAGTTCATCTTCCATACCTTCATATTGCTTGCTACGGGTTAGCGTCCCGTAAAAACTTCGAATGGGTCATAACGTTTATGTAAACAAGGTTCCCGGAAAATTTTATCACGTGAAACTCCGAGTATATTGCAACTCTAATAATTACGGACCTAGGCAGTTCCCTGAGAAGTTTAGTGAAACTCCGAGTATATTGCAACCGTTCATTGACTTCACTTCCTTTTCACCATTTGTTTTATCGTCTGTGAGTATATATTGTAACTGTTCCCATGTGCTAAGCTAATATCAATTTCATCAAATTGGTAAACCAGTTAAGTTTTGCGGGGTTTAGAAAAGAAACTCTATCATCATAAGGTGTTACAAACGCGGATACGAATTTACCATAGACCAGCCTATTAACTACCTCAGTGACCTCATCCACCTTGTTCTCCGGAACCATATTTACTACTAAGAATTTTTCTCCGTCCCTCCACTCCTCAGCATATCTTACGGTATCGTCTAAAGAGTTCATATCTGTGAGGAATACGTTAAGGTTTGTATCTAAAATTGAATCTTGAAATAACACAACAGCATCTCCAGGCTTTATTCCCGCTGGCATGTCAGCTATTAAGTAAGTCCAATCCCTTGTCGAGTATCCTTTCTCCAATTCAGCCCTAGGTTTTAGCTTACGGTATAACACGTCGTTTATGTCGAAAAATTTTATCACTGGGAGATCATGACCAGCAAGAGCAAAAACGGGGTTAAGCGGGTCTAACTCCTCTATGAGAAAACCGATTTCTAATGATCTTAGATAGTATGCTGTAAGTATTGTGAACAATGTCTTCCCTACCCCTTCCTTTACGCCTAGGAATCGTATCCTCTTTCGCATTCTCCTCTATTTTCTTTTGGATGTTAATAAAGGTTTTATAATTTTGGTAGTGTCTTATCCCGCCTTCGTCAACAGTTTCCGATAAACCGCAAATTTTATGCCATTTGATATCATTTAACATTCCTAGCCCGTTTAACGCTATTAAGCGAACTGAGGTTGTATGCTTTCAAAGCCCTTTTACCTATCTTCTTGTCCGAGTTAGTATACCGTTGAACGTTACCCCTCTCTACACCGTGAAAAACTTCCTATTACCGCTCTCACTCTTGGTCAACTTCCTCTTAACTAGAAATAAACCCTATAAGCAACGCAATCAACCCTTCATATGAGAGAGCGTTTACCAAAGCCGTAGAAAACCGTGGGAAAATACCTTGAAGGTTAGTCTACGAGGGCGGGTAAAGCGATTGCAACTACGAATAAATTTTTAGATATAAATGTGAGTATAAAAACAAATGGGAGCAAGTAAGAAAAAGGTTAAGGAGAAGAAGGAGAGCAAGCTTATCTACGTACCGTTCATAGCCTTAGTAGTTGTTTTAGTTGTAATCCTTATGTTGCCGAGTATCAAATCCGTTGTTAACCCGTCGTCCTCCAGTTCTGGTTTTCCCTTATTCCAAATGGTTAAAGTCTCTAATACTGACTATGCAAGCGGGAATAGTGTTGAGGTCTACTTCATAAGCTGGCTTGGCTGCCCTTACGGTGCCTCTGATTCATGGGCCTTATACGAGGCGTTAAGCCATTACGGTCAAATTAACGCTACTCCCATATACTCAGACGTGGAAGGAATACCGGAATACGTAAACTCCTTCCAAACTATTACCGGTAAAGTGCCGGGCTTACAATTCACTTCTCCCTTTAAGCCCAACAGTACTGTCCAATTCGACGTCATATATTTAATAGGTAGGATATTTACCAACAACAATAGCTTCTCCTTACCGAACGGTACTGTGTTGACGTACAGCGGGGATAGTATAGTGAACTTTGAGTTAAACGAGTTAAAACAAGAAGCCCCCTCATGGGTTTACAATTTAATAACTCAATACCAAATAAACGAGAACCCACCGGGCTCTACAGAACCCCTAGCTTACGAAGGTAACCCACCCCATATAGCTTCAACGATAATAATTACCGGCCCTAAGGGTACTTATATGATGATAGGGTATGACCAGAGCGCTAATTATAACGAAATGACACCACCTGCAGTGTTAGCCCAATCCGGGTTGACACCGCAACAGATATTTCAAGGGTTAAAGAACAATAGCTTGCCACCACAAGTTTATAATGTAATAAATAGTGAAGCACAACAAATACTCAGCATTATCCAGAATGAGATGGGATGAGAAGGAAAAAAGATTAAGTTATTTTTACCCCTCCCCCTCACTTTTTTATACAGTAACAGACCCTCTTCTAAAGTAGCTAGTTATGTCTATAATCTCTAAGTTCTCGTACGGGCATGCCTCAACACAGTCACCGCAACCCACACAAGAGATCCTATTAGTGTAACCCTTCTTTAGAACGTCGGCGGAAATCGGTATCTTAACCGGGCATGCCGAATCGCAACTTTTTGCCTCGCAACTTTTACAAGTCTCCACTTTTTTAGCCCTCACTTTAAACATCACTTTATTAAATAACCCAGTGAAAGTACCGAAACCGCACCACCCCTGCCTGGCACAACTGTATGCTCCGAACACGGGTGTTAAGAAGTATAAGAACCACCAGATATAATTCAGCGTAAACATGCCGTAGAAGTCCAGCGGGTCAAGTGAAGTCATCCCTATGTTAGGTGGCGTCCCCACCTTTAACTCCATAGCTACATATAATGTGAACGCTACGACCATCGGGATTAAGAAGACCCACCTCAAGTAATCCCAGACTATACTGCTCTTCTTAGGCTTAAACTGGTCGTAAAAGATGTTAGTCCACATGTGGGCTGACATACAAACCGCGTTACAATAAGCCCTCCTACCAAAGAGCGATACTGCCACGACTACCGCAACTAGTGATATTATGAAGGGGATCAGTGCCACCGGGAATATCATACCGCTCATCCCGAAAACGTAGAAGTTTGTGTAGTACGGTATAGCGACCGCGAACAGCGGGATCCCAACTAGAATTACTAATGCCCACCTCTTTACCCCTAGGTTTTTACTGTGTTTGAACCTCTCATATACTAAAAACGCCATTTCAGCCCCCATCATTATTACATAAAACGGGCTCATGGTTGTCCCCATTACGAACATAAATGAGGTTAATATTGCGTTAAGAACAACGTTGTGAGTAGCGTGAACGAACATTAATCCCATGGCCAACGGATTCATGGGGAACAGCCACCAGAACGGGTTGCTGAAGGGGCTCATCATGTTCATTGACATGTTATTCATGCCCATCGACATGTTACTCGTTGACATACCGCTCATTGAGGACTGCATCGACATCATTGACATGTTATTCATGCCCATCGACATGTTACTCGTTGACATACCGCTCATAGTGTGCATTGAGGAAGTCTGCATCGACATAGTTTGTTTGGCGAATAAGGCGTTAGTGATGTTAAAGCCTAATACGCTCTCCCCGAAGCCCATCGTTAACTCGGCTAAATTAATTAAGACTAGGAAGACGAACGCGTACTTCATACTGTAGTTTATCTTCCTCGGGGAGAACTCGTGTAAGATAAGTATGAAATACCATACCATTGAGATTACGATCGATAATGAAATAGTTATCATGTCATTTAAAGAGGCGAAAGTGGAGAGCCCTGACATCATGAAGAAGTCGAAAGCAGCTAGTGAAATGCTTATTAGTACACCGTTGAAGTTAATCCTCCTTATGGCTATTAAGTAGAGTGTGATCACGTTAACGATCATTATTACCGTAGAGATGATTGACGCTATGAATTCTATTTCCTTACCTAATTCTACAAAAAGTGAAGGTAAGAAAGCCATTGAGATGGCAAAAGTGGCCAAGGACAGTTCTACAATGTCCTTAGTCCTACTTATCAATAAGAAAAACAAACCGTCAGCCATCATCATTATCCCGAAGGCGATATTGCTCACGGCGTCAATAAATGGGTTGAACTGTTTCGGCCCAAAAGCCGATGCGTATAGGAAGCCCATGGATATTTCGTCAAAGACGACTGAAAAAGCGAGTAGGAATGAGAGCATGTTGTCCTTCTTAACTCTTACAACCTCACTCTTCGCACTCGTTGATAGGAATAACGGGATCGAGGCTAGAATTAATAAAATGGGTTCAATTATTATCGTACCGTGGTAGAAGAAGATATAGCCGAGCGCTAGGCTCTCTACTCCCATGTAGAGTATTAATGAGGAAAATAATAGCACACCCCTTCTGTTTAAGTACTCCTTTCTCAGTATGTAACCTAAAATGAAGAAGTTGATTGCCATCATTGATGTGATGTAAATTACTGAAAAGATTTGTATTGGTGTCAAGCCCGTTTGAACAGAACTCATTTGCATATAAGTTAAACTGTGTAAGGAATTAAAAGCTTTAATATTATAATTTTGAATTTGATAAAAAAGTTAAATAAATACTACTTATTTTTAATTATAAAATAAATTCCTTAAACCAAATTTTTATTATTTTATTCCATAGTTCTACTTTATCTTTTAATTCGCAATCGGTGCACAAGTTTACCTCCTCTCCTCTAGACTTATAATACCAGAACGATATCGGGTCTACAATACTTATGTTATTACCGTTGACGTTCTTAACGTAAAGTATGTCATAAAGTAAGTTCTCAAGTTCTAAAACGTCCTTGACATATTTACCTCCAATTCCCTTAGAAAGTACGTTATTAACGAAATTGCTCAACAGCTTGTCATAAGTCTGGTAATCGACTACGAAATCCCTAGAACCCACAAGGAAGGAAGAGAAGATATAGGCGTTTATCGTAAACTTCCCCTCTTCATGGGTTTCGAGTAGGTCAAACCCCCCAAGCCTTACGAAGTTTTGGCCGTCGTGTATGAAGTAACCTACATACAATCCGCCCTTCTTGTTCTTGTTATAATCTAGGAACTCCAGGGGTAACGGGTGTAAAGTCCCCTTGCTGGTGGTCGTGAAGAACTTACCACTCCTCTTAGGAATTTTCCTACCCAAAAACTCCCCTTCCCCTATATCGCCGTTATCAATGAAGAGTGCGGTGAAAAAGGTTAAGTTGTCGAGAGAGGATAAGGGATTACCCTTTTGCAAATCGAACTTTATCGTGGAGAGGACGTAGTTCAGCGTCTCGAAGTCCGCTTTAATCGGCGTGATTGAGCCGTTACTAAAGTGTGAGGGGACTTTTACTATTTTATCAATTGTTACTAAAGACTGGTTCTGGAGTACTAACGACACCAGTTTCCCGTCCTTAGTTATTAATGGTACAATATCGTACTCTTGAGGTAAGGTCTTCATAGCTTCTATTAAGCTTTTAACGTCTTCAGTCCTCTTCTTTTTCTCCCCCCTCTCAACTTTTTTGGGCTCCTTCTTAGGTATACATTCCGGGAAGGAGGCTGTATTGGCTATGTTAAGCTCGTCCACCTGAAAGTTCAAGAAATCCGCCAGTTGGTTTAGTAGATCGAGCACTGCCCTATGGAGTGTTGGCTTATCGAAGACCTCATGAAACCTCTTTACCTCCTCGCTTCTACACACGTATGCGGATATAGTATACTCGTCTTCTTTAGTTAGCATTATCGGTATATTCTCCTTATTCGTAGTTACCACTACTACTGAACCGGGTTCTAAGTGCTCGAAGAGGTAGCTCAGTAAATCGTACGCTTTCATTTATTATAAGAGTGGTTCAAGTATATTTAACCTCAACTAAAGAAACTTCGCTAATTTGCTCTTGTTCAAGTATATTTAACCTCAACCGAAAATGTTAAGGCTCTTAAACCCCTTGTACACTATGAAACCCAGCACACCCGTCATCGCGATAACCATTACGTATCCGGTAATAGGTTCTTGAGATAAGGGGAAAGGTGGGGGTAAGTAAAAGGGGTAAGAGATGACCAGAACTACGGCTAATGTGGTATCACCTAACATCCAAAGTACGAGTAACAAGATCTTCTCAATTAATTTCATTTTATGCACACCGACACCTATTAAGAAACCCCCCGTAATAATGGAGATCTCATCTAAAGCTCTAAAGAGCGGATCACCCCCGCCTAACGTAAAGAATGTGGGTAAGTGCCATAATACGATTAAGAGGCTCCCGATATAGGAGTAAAAGTTACGGGAGAAGGGAGAGAAGTAATAATAACCCAGGATAGCCCCGGCAAAGGCTAGAGCGTAGTGGGAGGCCATGTAAACTGGCTCCTCTGAAAACATGACCTCTTCAGTAAATGGGTTTATAAATGAGAGGGCTAAGACGAGAGATATTATTAAGGGTTTCTTATCCTTTATCTCAATCCTTCTATTCATAATATCCTCTTCTAACCTTGATAATAAAAGATTTTTACTCAGAAAGTTAGGATTAGAAGTATGAAAGCGATAGTAGTAAGACCTCCAAATAAAGGAGTGAGCGTTGAAGAAGTTGAAATAAAGGAAAGAGTCGGGGTAGGGCAAGTTAGGATAAAGTCCGTAATGACCGGGATTTGCGGTACTGATAGGGGCATTGTAAACGGAAAACTTTCCTTTTCCTACCCGCCAAAGGATTATAACTTTTTAATATTGGGACATGAGGCGTTAGGGAGGGTTGAAGAAGTAGGTGAGGGAGTTAAGGAGTTAAAGAAAGGAGATTACGTGGTGCCAGTAGTTAGGAGGGGGTGTGGGGTTTGCTTAAATTGTAAAATAGGTAGGCAAGACTTCTGTGAGACCGGTAATTTCATTGAGGCCGGTATAAGGGGTAAACACGGTTTTATGAGGGAGGAGTACGTTGATGACGAGAAATACCTAGTCAAAGTCCCTGAAGAAGTCGTTGACATAGCAGTACTGACGGAACCGTTTTCAAACGTTGTGAAGGCAATAAACGGATTACTTTTCGTCCAAAGGAGGATGGTATGGAATTGTGAGGACTCAAGCTTCGAGTGTAGGACTGCTTTTGTAGTCGGTACCGGCCCAATAGGGACTTTCTTCTCCCTCCTCTTAAGGACATTAGGATTTGACGTTTACATACTTAATAAGAGGGACGCAAGCCCTACTGAGGAATACATCGCTGAGAAAATCGGTGCTACTTTTGTAGACACTGAAAAGGAGAGTGATAAACTACCCCCAACGGACTTAATAGTTGACACTAGTGGTGTCCCGTCAGCCTTTATACCTTTAATGAAGAAGATGAAGCATAACTCAGCCCTAATACTTTTCGGGACTATAGAAGGTGAAAGAGCCGAAATAACTTCCGATTTAGTTACTGAAATTGTTGAGAAAAACATAATTATCATGGGGAGTGTTAACGCGAGCAAGAGGGACTTTCAAGAGGCGTTAAACTACCTCTCTATATGGAAATATAGGTATGGCGATGTGTTAAGCAGAATGATAACTTCAATGGTAAGTGTTGAAGAAGCGCCTAAAGTTTTAATGAGTAAGCCCAAAGGTGAAATAAAGACAGTAATCAAATGGGCTTAATGAATGGTTAAAACAACGTTAATTTTGAAGGAATGATACAAGACTGATTAAAATGAACCCTAAGTAGTGAGGGCGATTTTTCCCGTATGAGGGAGTAAACATTTCTCAACTTTTTGGCGTAAACTAGGTAAAGCGAAAAGGTGTTTAAATCACCTTGACGTAATTCCTTAAAACCCCTATTCCCTCGACTTCTACCTCTATCACATCTCCTTCCTTTAGGTAACTCTTCCTACCGAACTCGGCAACGCCAGCCGGAGTCCCGGTAGTTATTAAGTCGCCCGGTTCCAAAGTTATCCCCTTACTTAAATAAGCTATCATATCCTCAACACCGAAAATCATGTCCTCAACAGACCCGTTCTGTACTACCTCCCCGTTAAGCCTGGTAATAATCCTCAAATTACGGAACACCACCTCATCTTTAGTCGCAATCCAAGGGCCTATCGGTAGGGCGGTGTCTAAACTTTTCCCCATTACCCAGTTAAGCCCGTATGGGTGGACTTCAGGGAACTGGTAATCCCTAAAGCTCACGTCATTAACTATAGTAAAACCGAAAACGTAATCCCACGCCTCCTCTTTCGGTATATTCTTCCCCCTCTTCCCAATTATTATCCCGATTTCCCCCTCATAATCAGTCCTATTCAACCCTTTAGGAATTAGGATGTAGTCCTCATGTCCTATAACAGCATTGGGAAACTTAGTGAAAAAGTACGGGAAGGGCGGAGGGGTCATGGAAGTCTCTGAGGAGTGTGACTTAAAGTTCACAGCTGGTAGGAACGCCTTTTGCGGTATAACTGGGGGTAGGATTTTCCTCACTTTTACCTCTCTTTTCCCCAACTTAGAAATTACGTCAAAAGCCTTAATAACGGATATAGGGTTTGTTGTAACGCACTCAAAACCCTCATGGTCTATTTCCAAAAACTTCCCGTTTTCATAAAACGTTACAACCCTCCTACCGTCCTCCGTTAGTACGTAAGCTAACTTCATAAATACTACTCTGAGTAGAAGTATTTATGTGCTTAGAATAAACCAAATAGAAGTAGATGACAACGAGATAGTCGCACTGTTAGGCAAAAACGGTAGTGGTAAAACTACCTTGATAAAATCCGCCCTTTGTATCACGGGTAACTCCAGGGTCACCCTTGACGGCGAGGATTTCTGTAGTAGGAGGGATTACTCAAAACTCACCGCGGTGTTCCAAGAGCCCTCTACTCAAATCTTAGCGTTAACTTGTGAAGAGGAATTAAAATTACAGTCCCTCTTCCACGACGTAGACTTTAACATAGCTAGGAGTATAATGGGGGAGTACTTCAACAGGGACTTTTACACGCTCTCCGACGGTTATAAGAAGAGGTTCGTAATAGCCACAGTCCTAGCGTCTAAGCCCAAACACATATTATTTGATGAGCCATTCGCAAACTTGGACAAGTATGCTGTAAAAATGATTAAAGACGTGATCCCCAAGGGCTCGTTAATAGCCGAACACAGAGTTAAGGAGATAAGAAATATGGTTGATAGAGCTTACCTATTAAAAGGAGGTGAAGTTGTAGAGATAAGTAAGGACAAATTATATGACGAAGAGTTCTTAAAGGGTAACGGTCTGAGGGGTTTCACATTACCGCCACTACGTGGTGAGGTGGGGAATACAATTTTTAAGCAATCGTGGATTGAGGTTAGGGAGGGTGAGGTATTATGTTTGGTGGGGAGGAACGGTATAGGTAAGACTATGACGCTGAAAAGACTCGTGGGAAAAGTTTACGTAGTCTTTCAGAACCCGGATTTACAGTTTTTCAACGAAACAGTTAAGGAGGAGGTTAAAGACGAGGAAGCATTAAGGCTTTTCGGTTTAGAAAAGTTAGCTGACAAGTCCCCTTTCACCTTGAGTTACGGGCAAAAGATGAGGGTTTTAATAGCTTCAGCTTACGCTTCAAAGAGTAAAGTAATAGCCCTAGATGAGCCCAGTATAGGAATGGACGGGGACGCTCTCCTTCAGTTCTATTCGATGGTCAAACTGTTGAAGGAGGAAAAGAGGGGGTTAATAATAGCTACCCACGATGAGGACTTGATCTCTTTATGTGACAATATTATAAACCTCGAGGAAATGAGGAGGGTAGAGACTAATAATAAGGGCGATAAGTGAGGAGGTGAGGAGGACTAAATCGAACTTTCTTGGAAAAAGGTTTATCTTACCGTGATATTTGCCGTAAAGCTTTATGGTATACGCAATATACAAGTCTTCTGCTACTTTGACCATTTCCACAATGAAGGGTAGTAATAACTTATACGGCTTAAAACCGATTTTCCTAGCCCTAGCGTTGAAGTTTATCTCCTTAGCTATACGGTAAAAAAGCGGGTAATAGGAAAGTCCCACAACTATTGGAACTCCCCTCTCACCTAACAAGTCTAGGACTGTAGTGTAATCCACGTACTCGCTCATTATGAAGTACAGATTGATGTATGATAAGGCCCTCACCGTAAAGATGAACAGATATTCTTTACCGAAGACTGTGAGGAGGAAAAAGGAAATTAAACTTATTACGACTTCCACCAAGATCACGTAACTCCTTCTCACGAGTACCAGAGTGTAAAGTAAGGGTAAGAACGTGTTTGTAAAGGTTATTGAAACGGCTGTAATAATTGAAAAAATAAGGGAGTAAAAGAACGAGGCCTCAGTGCCTGCGTGTCTCTTCACTCTCTCAGTAGCACTGTCATTCATCATGACTTTATTATTCCCGAACTTATTAAATATGAGCCGAGCTTATATGCGATTAACCCCATGACGGCACTTTCAGCAAAATAAATTACCGTAAACACTAAATAAGCTAAGTAAAGGCTTTGAAGCGGTACAGTGCCATATAACCCTACCATCATTATACCGAATACAACGCTTAATATCCCTACTAGCCCGCCTACTAAAGTAGTGTTGATGAGTACAGCCCTTAACCCCCTATATCCCACAAACCACGACACGGCCTCATCAACTAGCCCCGCAATAACTAGTGTGGGGACCATGAAGAACAGACCGGTAAGCGCGTATAATACAGCATTGACTAAGGTTAAGAACAAGACGCTGAACCTCTTGTTCATAGCCTGCAACCCCACGCTTATGAGGACTAGTGGTAAAGTCAGAGTTGCTATAGGATCAAGAAATGAGCTTAAGGCATATGCGCCTAGTCCCAAAGCCAGTACTGCAGCTGAAGCATAAGATGCTACCGAAAACACTATACCGTAAATTATAGTACGCCTATCCATGAATTCAAACTTGTATTGAAAGATTTTAAAATTGCTTTCAAAAACATCTTACGGAATCCCATTTTCTATGCTGAAGTGATTAATTAACGTCAAACTAGTCTACCGTTAGTCCCTACACTTTCATTTCACTCATTTTATCTTCATTCATGATCGAGTGTAGGGACTTAAACCATGGGTCATGGGACTCCAACTGCACGGGGCTCACATCTCCGTTATCTCCCTCACCCTTTTGCCCACATCGGTGTGAGAGATCGTCATTTATCAGCAAAATTCATTATAAACGGACAAAAAGATTTCTATTAACACGAAAAAGGATTCAGCCCTTACCCCCATTTTTTATAAAGAGATTGTATAAACTCCCCAGTTTAATAAGAAAAATTCAATCCCATATACTACAACAAAAAATTAAAAGGAGCATAAATCCAGAGTGCCGAGCTGTACGGCATGGTACTATGCTGCTAAGGCCTAACGTGCTTTTCAGTACCTCATCCTAGTAGTTCCTTATATTAAATTATATTATATTAGATTAATTAGATATAGTTACTTTTACAGTACTATATACGTGCAACGGCCACCCTATTTCTGTTCACGTCGTAATAGCTACTACCGAAGCTGTAAAAAGAGTCGAAAGTAAAAGTGGACAGAGGAGCCTTTCCTATTCCTAGTTGTATGAATTTTTCTAAACTAAAACAGTAAACTGCGGAGGTTACATTGTTTACCTAATATCTTTTTAAAGCTATGCATTAGGAATAGGTCTATTATGGTAAGTATATCGGTTACTATAAACATTATTACAACTGCGGCGCTGATAGCCAGCATAGTTATCTACTATAAGCAGTATAAGGAGATGAAGAAGCAGAACGAAACATTAAAGCAGCAAATTGAAGAGATGAAGAAGCAAACGGACTCATTACTGGAGCAAGTAAGGATTATGAAAGTTAAGCGTAAGCTAGATGTAGAATTCGAGTATTCCATAATCGACAAGCCGGTTCCTATTAATATTGCTAACCTGAACTTTGGGGAGGCGAAACTGATTAGAATTAAAGTCTCCAATAACGGTGATACTGCTGCAAGAGAGTGCATAGCTAAGGCGGAGATTATCAGAAATTCCGTGCCAGAAACTTTTGGCGGAGTTTTGCTCCACTGGATTAGGTATTGGGAAGGAGTGTATACTGATATAAAGGATCAATTTAGACCGCTGGATATAGCAAAGGGGGATTATGAAATAGCGGACTTAGTAGTTATAGGTAAAATAACACAAGATATACCCTTCTCTCCATGATTTTATATACCAAAGGGCTAATATTCTGTAATACGATGCAATAGGAATCCCGCACTGGTACCCAGAGATGATAGAGCGAGAGTGAGGGCAAGGGACATAATAAGGGTTAATGTGTACTGTGATAACATAACATCGAAACCTATCTGTTTAGAAGTATTAAGGGCCCAGACTACGATGTTGTAAACGGCAATAACGTGGGCGACTTCTTTAAGGAAATTGAATGTCCTAAACTTTAAGTTAAATAGGTTACTCATATACTCTTAACTATTGTTAAGCTTCTTAACTAAAACATTTCCAAACCTGAAAATGATCTAAGGATGTCTTGTAAGCTCTCATTTTTAGGAGTACAGGGTACTGCGTCCTTTCGAAAATCCTCCAATTCATAGTGTATTATTACAGGGATTGCGTAGGTAATGTATTCTTAAATAGCCGGTTCTCAGTACTTAGTGATGTTAACCGGGGAGTTTATTTAACAGAGCGCGTATTAATCTACATGGCAGTAAAGGAACCGCCCCCAGAGGTCAAGGAAAGGGTAGAAAGGGCCCTAGTAGCTTTTAGGGAGTTCTCGGCGAAAGTGGCAGACAAAGTAAAGGGCATAAAAGTGGACGACATATTAGAGGGCGGGGTAAACCCCTACTTGTTCGCGTCTTTAGGCGTAAAGGACTTCGAAGACGTGGCGTACTTCTTCGTCCAGAAAAGGGTAGAGAGGTCTCTAGGGACTAGTTTCGGCTCTGTAATAGAGGAGTTCCTGAGGGAGCTGTTAAGTGGTAAGAGCGGGAAAGAATACCCTGGCTGTAAGGGGCGGGGCGCAAAGGGGTGGATATGCTGGTGGGACATAGTCATAGAGGGGGAGTACAGGGAGGACGGCACGACGTTTAGGGGGAGGGTAGTGTCTGTGAAGAGCGGGCCCGCCGACATAAACAAGGACATACTGAGCGAGTTCGCGAGGGAAGCTGCCCAGGCCGAGGGACAGGGGTACAGGCCGTATCTAGCACTGACCTATGGTTCCCAAGCCTTTAACGTCGTTAACACATTGAGGGAATCGTTAAGGGTAGCGGGTGCGAGAATACACGACCCAGGCCGATACGTCTTAGTAGGGAGGAAAGTCTACGAAGTCCTCTTAGGCCAGGACGTCTACGATTACGTAATAAAGAGGGCCTCAGAGATAGGGGTACGCGTAGACTTACGCGCGTTAATAGACGAAAAAGTGCGGGAAATAGCAGAGCAGTTGCGCAAGCGGTATAAAGACGTCAACGAGCTCTTGAGGCAGTTGAGCTAGCGTAATACTCGCAGTACGGCCTTAGTGGGCACTCGCTACACTTAGGCCCCCTATACGTGCACACGTAAGCCCCCAAGTCTACTAACCCGTAATTGAAAAACTCGTGCCCACTTTCTGGCACTATGCCCCAGAGGAATTCTATAGCGTCCCTGGGGCCTTTTACCCCAAAGGCCCTCCCCAGTGACCTCATGACGTTAGAGTCCACCACAGGGGCCTTTTTGCCACACCCAAAAGACGACACAGCACCAGCTATGTAAGGGCCGACCCCGTAGATGCCGTTTAAAGACGCGTAGTCACAAGGTATAGTACCACCGAATACCTCGACTATGGCTTTAGTGATCTCTTTTAACCTGGTAGCCCTCTGCTTATAAAGCCCTATCGGCTTCAAGGCTAACTCCAGCTCCTGGGGGCTAGCTCTGTAGATAGAACTTATGTCTGGGAACTCGCTTAAAAAAGTGTCATAGACCCTCGACACGGCCTTCCTAGTAGTACGTTGCAACAGTACCTCAGCGACCAAGACTTTATAAGGGGTCCTGTCCACACGCCAAGGGTAAGGGACCCAGTGCTCTTTTTCCCACTTTATCACGGCGTCTACGAGGCCCTCCAACCCAACAACGCCCCTATATGTACGGCTATCGAGTAAGCCAAGGGCACGGGTACTGCTTCACCGAACAACTTATACGCTTCTTGCACGCCTACTACTACCTTCCACTCGTCTGGGAAGCCCTGTAACCTCATGTATTCCCTTACGCCGAGGGGCCTGTCGAACCACGGGTGGACTAACATCGTGGCCTTCATGGCTGGGGAAGTGACGAGGGTAGGTGAGGGCTCGAACCAGGCCAACCTCCTGTAGAACCCCATCCTACCACCACCAGCGGTGTACGCCCCGTTCATGGCCTCTGGCTTTAGCTCGTCTGGGATCTGCCTCCAGTTACCCCCGCCTGGTACATAGCGGGTGTATTTCAGGTACTTAGGCGGTAGGTCCACGTAGCCTATGTCCTCCTTCGCCCCCATTATCACCTCAGCAGTCGTTACCCATGGTAACGTGACACCTGTTAGAGTGGCAGTGGGGGCCCTTGAGTATAATGGCTGGGGTAACGTAGGGGCCACCCTTATGTCTGGCCTTACCCCGACTACTATGACCCTCTCCCTCTCTTGCGGGGTACCGAAGTCCGCGGCGTTTAGCACCCCCCAGGTTATCTTATACCCAGTCCCTTGCAGGGCGTCTAGTACTACCCTCCACAGGGACCCGGGCCGCTCTTCGGGCCTCAGGGGCCTCTTGCCCCTCTCCTTTATAGGGACGTGGACTAGCCTGGAGTTCAAGATACCTGTGACCTCCTCCATCACGAAGGCCTTCGGCCTCGCCTCCTTTATGAAGCGTATGAACTCCACTAGTGCCTTACTCCTATAGTCCTTTAACCCCTCCCTCTTGCCCGCAGTACTGAATGGCTGACAAGGTGGGCCCCCAGTCACCACGTCTACTTCCCCGGCCTTGAGGCCGGCTCCCTTAAGTATCTCAGTGGTGCTGTAGCCCGCTATGTCGCCGTGTATGAAGGGGGTCTTTGGCCTGTTCGCCTTAAAGTTCTCGTAAGAGGTGTCGGAGACGTCTAGGCCTAGGACTACGTCGTAGCCAGCCCTTTCGAAACCCATGTCCAGCCCATACGCCCCAGTGAACAACGAGACTACAGTCCTCCCTTTTATTACTGGTTTTAGGTCTAGGCCGTGCAGCGGGGGCGGCCTCACAGAAAACGACGACCTGTCTAACGTGACCCACTCCTTTATTTTCGCCCTGTAGTCCTCGGCTAGGGCAGAGGAACCCTTTGACTCATAGAGGGACAACGCTCCCCCATAGGCCTTGTAAAGGGCTTCGGCATAGTCTTTCTCACCGCTAGCTATATTTAAGTCTGCCAGTAACGAGACGTAGGCCCTAGCGTCGCCCATACTGAAGCCTTTACCCCTGAACTTGTCTATGAACTCCCAGACCCTGACCTTAACACGTGCGTAGTCAACCAACTTTCCTCACCTGCACGCTCCCGTCCTCGCTTAGCACCCACTCTATTTCACTACCCTCACTTATATCTAAGAGCCTCCTGACCAAAACTGGTACCGTAGTGTAGCCTTTACCCCACAACTTGCTCCTACCTAACACCTTAGCCATACTAGTAACGCTACTAGTAAACTTACTGGTAATATTATATAAACCTAACGCGAGCGTAGAG
>Ga0081474_125204_pt1 | contig 17764 bp, 19 predicted proteins | sample OneHunmetagenome_2_FD_70978 | JGI IMG/M metagenome (GOLD analysis project Ga0081474, IMG submission 70978) | Ferrous microbial mat communities from One Hundred Spring Plain, Yellowstone National Park, USA v2 (version 2) | ecosystem: Environmental > Aquatic > Non-marine Saline and Alkaline >... | reverse complement strand
CGATGCCTCCCTTCCTGTTCCAGTGGGGTGGGTTTTTCGTTGTGGGGGTCTTGGGTGTTGCCTCGTCTGTTGTGGGGTTGGTGGTCTTGTTCTTGGGGTGGTGGTAACAGTGGGGTATCGACCCACCGGCTCATCTAAAAAGCCCAAACCCCCTCTCGGAGGCACTACCCTAGGCACCAGGAAAAGCTAGGCAGAGGGGGAATTAAAAGGTAACCAGAAGCAAAAATACCAACCAATAGACCAAAACTTTAAACCAACCAAGAAACAACACCACCCCCAGAAGAGGCGAGGCTTGCCTACTCGTTGCCAAGTACGGTCGACGGTGGGTTAAGGTACGGTGTAAGGTTCATCATACACTACCACGTACCAAAAGACTTCAACGCAGACCCAGCCACGGAGGTCAAGGATGTATTAAAGCGCTTCATGAAATAAGGACTAGTGGGAATGTGATTAAGGGAATCAGATTATCTTCATTTCGATTAAATACCTTAACCATTATCTTCGTTACCCTAATGCCTTAACCGCACCCACCACTTTTACTAACGTTGATAGCCGCAACTAGGTTTAGTATTTCCTTGTAGGGTGGTTCATTCCTTGGGTCATCGCTGACCCACTTATACCTAACTATACCTTGATCATCAAGAATGAAGGCTGCCCTCTTAGCCAGCTTCTTAAGTCCCAACAGATCCTCAAGCACGAGGCCGTACTTCTCAATGAACTGCCTATTGAAGTCACTTAGTAGCGTGAAGTTGAGCCTATTAGCCTCCTTAAAGGCCTTTAATGCCCATGGCTGGTCAACGCTTATGGCTACTACCTCTGCGTTAGCCTTATTCATTATACTCATATTATCCCTAATCGTGCACAACTCCTTAGTGCACACTGGGCTAAACGCCGCAGGGAACGTCAGTATGACCACAGGCTTACCCTTACCTAGAAAGTCGCTTAGTCTCCTTACCTTTAGGTCTGTGTCTAGGAGTTCAAAGTCAGGTGCCCTCTCCCCTACCTCGACCATGGTCATCCAGCCGTGTTAAACTGTTTATAAGGGTTTGTGGGCTATTCTAAGTTGCTGAACAGCCACAAGGCTGGGTGCGGTTAAACCAAGGTGTAGCTTATTCAGTACGCCTTAACCTGATGGGAGGGGTTATCTCAGTGACGCTTGTGTGGTCTCTTTAATGCGTGTTGGTAACCTGGATGGCCACCAGTTATACTTACCCGCCAGGACCATTATTGCTGGCATTACGGCTGGCCTTATTATGAAGGCGTCTATCAGTACGCTTAACCCAACTGTAAACCCTATTTCCCTCAGTATGTATAATTGGGATGCCATTAGGCTCATGAAGGCCATGGCTAGGACCATGGCGGCCCCAGTCACTATAGGGCCCGTATTCTCAACAGCCACTAGTATGGCGTCTGGGTCATCCCTACCTTTAATCACCTCTTCCCTAATCCTTGACACTATGAATATGTCGTAGTCTGTGCCGACACTAGTCAATAGTGCATAGAGTATTATCGGCATTAACCAGTATGTCTCAATCCCTAAAACCCTGTAAAATACAACTTGGCTAATGGTCAACGCCCAGGCCATACTCATCATCACTGTTGCAAGCAACCTAAGTGGGATAACAATGCTCCTCAGCGCAATGGACAGTATAATTATGTTCAGGGCGATTATCAGTAGGGCTATTTCACCGTAAAATTGCCTCTCAAAAACGCTAACAAAATAGTACTTGTTAGCCGCATCCCCACCAACAAACACCTTAACACCGTATAACTCAGCCACCTGCCTAGCCACCTTGGCTAGGTCTAGGTAAACTGGGATTAACCTATCCGAGAGCGCCGTGTAACTGGTGGTGACTTTAAGTATAATCATTGACGATGAGTTATAGGCCACATTAATGCTCCTAGTGAAGTTAAAGGCCCCCACGTCACTTATAATTGCACTCAATGCACCTGGGTTAGGTGGCTCAATTACGATGTACTGGGTTGACTCTATGTAGTTTGGGAAATGGCTGAGGAGTATCTTATACGCCTGAATAGGCTTAATATTAGGCATTAGTATTATCGGGTTTGACGTAAGGGGGGTTTGGAGCAGTAGTGCCACGGATAGTGCAGTGAAAACCAGGGCAATTGATAGGACTAGCCAGGGCCTTTTAATGGAAAACCTGGTCAACCTAACTATCAACCTGGTACTAAGCTCACGGGTGGATGACCTCAAGCCCATGGGCCACAATATGCCATCACCCATGATGCTTACCAGCGATGGTAAAACCACCGTAGTCGTTAAGATAACCAACGCTACGGTGACTATGAAGGATAGTCCAATTACCTGAATGTACTGGTAATTGGATGCCACAAATGAACCTAAACCAGCGGCAACCACGCCACCCGAGGTTAACACGGTTGGTACTGTCACACGTGTTATAATGTTTAAAGCCTGAGGGACCGTTGAACCCCTCCTCCTCTCCTCTAGGTACCTACCCACTATGAGAAGGCTGTAATCGACACCAATGCCGAAGACGATGGGTGACACCATGTAGACTGTCAAGTAGTACACTGTTAAGCCTGAAACACCGATGAGGTAGATCACACCGAGCACTGCACCGTATGTTAGCACTAGGATCAGTAGGATCACCAATGGAGCAACCAACGTGCCCAATACGAAGAGGAGCATGGTTAGTACTAATATGCTGCTGACCTCATCTATAACAGGTACATCACTCTCTATCATCCTCGAGAGCTGGTTCAACACAATACCAGTTGAGAATGGGTAGACGTAGTCATAATTGCTGAAGGCATCATAAATCCTAACATCATTTGTTGAATTAACCACCACTAGGGAGTAGCCATCTGAATAGAGGGAACCATTAGTCACGTTATTAGCGTATGAATAGGGTGGCCTGCTGAATGCCGATAAGACAATGAATCTTAAAGATGAGTTAAGTTCAGCCATAACTTGATTGACCTGGGACCTATTGGAACAGGCCAATTGTGTTAGGTAAGGCTTAATCAATAGTGGTGTTGAATTTATGAATTGATACGCCACCAGCTTGGCTACAAGCGACCTCGGTGGATTACGCCCAAGTGCAATTACCTGCACCGCAAGCGGATTACTCATCGTTATGTTCCTCAGCATCGCCATATACGTACTGTTAATCCTAGCCAGAGTTAAACCGTAGGATGAACTTAAAGCACCATTGATGGTCGTTACATTTAACCCATATGTAGGCAGACTACCTATTGAGGCATTTAAAACCGTGATGAAGTAGCCTATCTGGGTCATAAGCCAACTGGAGTAATCATTATTCGCTAGAACTGTTGACGTTGTCTCGTTAATCACCCTTGATGTTGGGTAATCATAGCCTGATGATGCCGATAGCTTAAGGAAAAACACCCTTAGGAATGATGAGTAGAAGCTACTGAATTCACTGATGGTTGATGTATAATTGCTATATGTATTATAATATTCACTACTTATGTTGTATAATTCGCTACATAGCAGCGACTCATTAATGTATATGTTGTTAACAATAGCTGTGTAATTCCCCACGTAATCCCTTACGGTTTCATTAGTGACATCGTTATAGCGGTTAATAATAACGTCATAAACCTTGTTCAGATCATAGTACGACAAGTTAAGTGACCTTAACACTTGATCAACGCCTTCAAGCACGTATTGGGAATTGTTAACATCACCAACGTAAACCGGTATCACAACTAGGCTTGTCTGGTTGCCCAGGTAACTACTGACTATACTACTTACAACACTTGCACTTGTCCACCTTGGAAGAACCTTATTATCACTGTACACTAGTATATTGAAGACTAAGTTGGCATGAGAAGCCAGTAGTAGGATAACAACAATCCACACAGCTATTATAAACACATTGAACATCCTCCCATTAACCATACACCAGCGCTCGGTATCACGCTAAGTAGTATTTATAAATAATTTTCTAAGGCCCGTGGATTCAGCGTAGGCCGGTGTAGTGTATTGGCATGCGCCAATCAAGCCCAATGGTCCTAAGCCCTATCCTAGGTATTATGGGTGTCCTACGCTTATGCTCAGTCGCAACCACCCTTCTCCAAACCTGCTCCACTAAGCTGATCGGCTTCCCAGTGGCCTCCTGTGCCTCCTGCGGGTTCAGCCTAAGGTCAACCAGTGCGTGTAGTATTACGTCAATGTCCTCGTACCTAAGGCCCAATTCACCTTCTGCCGTCTGACCCTCCCATAGGCGTGGGCTGGAGGGCTTGTATGCTATCGAATCCGGTAAGCCCAGGTGCTTGCCTAGTCTCCTCACCTGGCTCTTATACAAGTCGCCTATAGGCAGTATATCCACACCACCATCACCATACTTAGTGAAGTAGCCTATCAGCAATTCGCTCTTATCCCCAGTACCGGCAACTATCATTCTGTTTAGGTTTGCGTAGTAGTAAAGTATAGTCATCCTTATCCTGGCCAGCACATTGCCGTTCGCCACAACCTCGCTCTCCCTGAAGGCTGGTATTGTACTGGAGTAGGCGTTCCTGATGGGATTGATGTCAATAACCTCGTACTTGATCCCAAGTGCCTTAGCTAGTTCAACGGCATCCCTTACATCCTCAGGTGGGGTTGTTTTGTAAGGCATTATCAATCCAATTACCCCATCCTTCCCCAATGCCTTAACGAGGAGAGCGGCGGTTACGCTTGAATCAACGCCACCACTAAGCCCCACCACCGCACCCTTGGCGCCAATGCTACTTATGTATGACCTGAGGAAGTCAATTATCCTCCTTTCAACGTAATCATAATCAATGTTGATCAACCTGTCTATGGTTACCCAAGGTGGCATAATTCAGGCACTGCATCCCCGGCTTAATAATGTTTCCCATTAATACATATGGACCTCAAGTTTAACACTTAAGGTTTAGGAGGGTTAAATCTAGGTGTTACTAAGTGTGCTTAAGTTTTTCGATTATTGATTGATTATTAGCAGTTAATATGAGTGTTTTTGGGTAAAGATTTTTTAACCAGTGAATAGTTAGTGAACCCATGTCGATGTACCGTAGGGTTATTAGAATTGGGGAGAAGAGCATAGGGATAACGCTACCTAAGCAGTGGCTTGACTCCCTAAACATTGGGCTTGGTGACTTAATAGAGGTTAAGGCTGTTGAGGACATGCTTATAGTTAAACCAGTCGTGTCTGAACATGGCTCAAGCAATGCCGTGGTTTTATCATCCGGTGAGAGCTCTGATGAAGCCATGAGGATAATAATAGCCGGCTACATTGAGGGCTTTGATGATATAGCAGTGAGGGGCCCTAAGGAGAGCATTAGGCGTGCCTACCAGGTGATTGAATCTAAGCTACCTGGCTCATTAATCCTCGAAAGTGAAGATGGGGTAATGGTTAAGGTAGCTACATCCGAGACTAACATAAACCTTAAAATGGTTGTCAGTAGCACGTCAACAATACTGAACGCAATGTTCGACAAGATCTCGTCATACCTAGAAACCAACGATGCATCACTACTGGATGAAACATTAGCCATGGATGACCAGGTTGATAAACTCTACTTCCTAGCCTTAAGAACAATTAAGAAACTGTCCTTTAGGGACCCTAAGGAAGCTATTGATGATACCATTATAGTGAAGAACATGGAACACGTTGCAGATGCACTTGATAGGATGGCCAGGACGTTTAAGGGTATCCAGAAGATAGACCCAGGGTGTGTTAAGGAGCTCAGCAGTAGGCTAAGGGATGTCTGGTCCTACACCTTAAGGGCCATAAATTCCTACCAATCTGGCTCCAAGGAGCAGGCTCTTAAGGTGATAGTTAGTAGGGAGGAGTTGCTAAACAGGATGTTTAGCCTAATTAAGAAGCCGTGCAGTGAGGAGATGGCTGGCGTCATGCATGAGCTACAGTTGATAATAGCCCTATCAGTCGACATAGCCGAGGCAACGTTCTCAAACTACGTTAGGTCAGTGACCAAGAGACCGGTGAGTAAGGAGAGTAGCGAGGACGTGGTGGGTTAACTATCCTAGTACACCCTCACAGCCTGAGGATAAAACCCTAGAGGCCTCCCACAGCACCTTGGGCATGGGGGACTTATCACCAAGGTAGTACCTTTCATGGGCTGCGTCTGAGAGGGCCACTGAGGCCAGTATACGCAGGGGTGTATTGACGTAGGCGCGGACGACTTCATTAATCCTGGCCCTTAAATCACCCATGTTCATTATTAACGCCGGCCCAACCATGACCATTGCATTGTTGAACTTGTTCATTAACTCATTAACCCTCGATAACCCACCACCCGTGGCGGAAACCACCGTGAAGCCACGTGAATCACTATACCTATTGATTAAACCCATCCTTATCAACGACCTCAATGCCCCCCATACGTCACTGGAGTACCAGGGTGGATACTCGTACCTGACCCCAAGGTGATTCCTCAATAGGTACACTATAATCATTAACCTGAGCATCTCCATCCTAGACTCAGCTAGTATGAGCAGTACCACGTCCTCAAGGCTAATTCTACCGAAGCCAAGCCTCCCCTGCACGTTGAACCACACCCACCAGCCCTATTAAGGTTAATGCGGAACCAGGCAATTGAGGTAAGGTTTATTATCCTGGAGTGGTGCTGGGCCTGTTTCGGTTTTATGATTATTTGTGGCGCTTATTTTCATTTGATGCCTAAGACGTTAGTTTTTAACCTAACCCTAGCACCCTTAATCGTGCTCTGGGGTCCCGAGATCCGTAAGGCAAGGAACCGCGGGCGACCGTTGGGGAGCTGCTGCGGTGAGGGGGCCAGGGGGATCGTTGAGAAGGAGACGGTGGGTCACGAAACCACTGGAAGTAAAAGAATATAACCCACCGCCTCCGGAAAGCCGGTTCATGGAGTACCTGGTGGTTAGGTGCCCTAGGTGCAGTATGCCATCCGCCGTTAGGCTTGGTTCACTAAGCCACACCTGCCCCTACTGCGGCACTAGGTTCAAGGTGAATGAGGTTAACATAGTGGCCAGGGCTAGGAATGGTAGGGAGGCGAGTGAACTGGTTAGGAGGATGCTGGCCCAGGGTCGCTGAGGATGCTGGCCAGTTCATCAGCCCTCACTATCAGGTTACCGTACTTATACTCGTTAAACCACCCACACCCCTGAATCCTAATGTTAATGCGCCCACCGGCAAGCTCCAGGATGGCCATAGTTTCACTGGACCCATTGAAACCTGTAAAGGAACCTGGGTTAACCACCAATACCCCACCCAGATCCTGGACCATAGGCCTATGCGTATGCCCCATTAGCACTAGCCTAGCATTGAAGTAATTCACCATCCTCCTTAAGTGCAGCCTAGCCTCCTTCTGATGCCCATGAATAACCAGTAGCCTCACCCCCTCAACGTCTATGATCTCCTTATCCGGCAGCGGCATTGGGTCAGTCTCACCGGCAACCACCACCAACCTGCCGATGCCCTCCAACTCCTTAAGGACTTGCTCGTTGGAAAGATCCCCAACGTGTACTAGAAGGTCAAAGCCACCCACCTTAACCATGTTCAGTAAGCAACCATTGGGTAATCCACCGCTGGCTATGTGCGAATCCCCCAACACAGCTATCTTAACCACAATTGGGTACCTATTGCAGGTTAATAAAACCTTACCTGCGCTACCGTTGGTGTGGATGATCTAACCATCATTTAGGGTAGGTGTGGGTTAGGCAAACGTTTTGAGGCCTTTTGGACGTTGAAGAGCTTGATGATGGACAGGTCTCACCCATCAGGGTGAGGGAGGGGTTGCGCATGTGCAGTGGCTTACTGGCTAATTAACCTGTGGTTGATGGCTAAGGTTAGGTTGCCATGGTTTTTCCCTGGGGAATTTTTATATTGGTGAACCCGTGGGTTAACCTTATGAGCAGTCAATATGACGAGTTAAGGGAGATTCTGGAGACTTTAAAGAGAATTGAGGATAAGCTCGATAAGGCTGGGTTATCTGTTTTAGCCGACGTTAACCTGTCAACCACATTAACATCGTTAATAAGGCTCCTAACCGAGCCGAAGGTAATTGACCTGATAAACAAGGCCGCGAATATACTTAACGTGCTGAGCATGATTGATCCTGTACTGCTATTATCGTTAATGTACTCCGTGAGCTGCATGAATAAGGCCATGAGCAGTGATGCTTTAAACCCACCCAACGTGACCATTAATGAACTGCTCAGTGAACTATCTAAGCCCGAGTACGGCAAGGCACTTGGAATGATCCTGGTTACGCTCAGGAACGCCTCTAAGTGCCTTGAGGGGGGTGGTGATGTTAAGGGGGGTGGTACTTGACCTAGATGGTACATTAGCCGACACAGCCATTATACATGGTGAAGCCTGGAGGAGGGCGCTAAGCGACCTAGGTGTGCAGGCCAGCGTCGATGTTGAGCAATTACTGGGTAGGAGGGCACCGGAGATAGCCTTTGAGCTAGCTGGAGGTGATAGGGAGCTGGCGGGGAGGCTACTGGAGAGGAAGAATATGCACTTCAAAGGCCTTGTGAACCTGGCTAAACCCAAGCCATGCGCACTGGAGCTCCTTAAGACGCTTAGGGAGCTTGGGGTGAGGTCAAGTGTCGTGACTTCATCAAACAGGGTTTCAGCATACTCAGTGCTTGAGGCTACATCAATGCTTAACCTAATCGACCACGTGGTGACGGGGGATGACGTGAATAGGGGCAAACCCGACCCTGAGCCGGTCCTAAAGGCCCTTAAGCTAATGAACACGGAGCCGAGGGGTACCATGGGTATTGGGGACACGGTGTATGACTATGAAGCCTACTTAAACGCCGGCTTAGGAATAATAGTAATAGTCGAGAACCCCCTCATGGCTAATAGGCTGGCTCAGCTTAAGGAGGCTATTATAGTCAATGACCTGTGTGCAATCACCAAAGCCCTCAATGTGATTTTCAGCGGCGGCTAGGAGAACAAAGGTACCTTACTCCTCTTAGGTGGCTTAGGTACTAAGACCCAAAGCAACCCCGATACGAAGGCTAGGATTACCACCACCAGCATTGCATGCTCAAGCCCTAGGGATTCGCCGTAGGTGGTGGAGTAGTATTGAGCCAGCAACCCGGTGATCAGCGAACCAACCACATTACCACCAGTAACCGCCACGTTCCACACTATGCTAGTCGCCCAACCAACCAACTCCCTAGGGACAACGTCACCAACCACAGCCATTATTAATGGGAAATTGCTTAAGAGAAACATGAATGAGAAGAAGGCGTACACAAGGCTTCCGGTAAATATAAATGCGATGAAGAATGCGGCGAAGGCAAATGTTGATAGGGACGCCATCAACCTCCTACCAACCCTGTCACTCAACCAGCCAAGCAGTGGCTGGCCAATTATTGATGATGAAAGTATCAACGCTAACATGGCGCCGTAATTGACGCTTAAACTTATGTGTAGGTTCTTGTTAAGGTAAATCCCTATGAAGGTCTGGATGCCCTGCCCAACGGCATTCCTTAGGAGTGTGATCACAGTTAGTAGAGCTATGAGGCCTATTGAGACCCCTAGACTTTTGGCGTAGGCTGCCGATGCCCTCCGTTCCTTCACTGGGTCGACGTCAAAGTACCTGAGACTGTAGATGAGGACACCGATGCCTATCAAACAAGCCACCAGCGCAAAGACCCATAGGTTAAACCCGTAAATAACCCCCACACCGAACACGGCTATTGATGCCAGCAGTGGGTATAGTGACCTGCCTAGGCTCCCAAAAGCCCCATTAATACCCAGCGCTAAGCCCGCATTACCACCGTACTTGCTTGAAAGCACTGCACTACCTATGGGGTGGTAGAAGGCTGCCGCCACACCTGCTAGTAAGACACCTGCGTACACTAGGTAGAGTAGGTGCATCTGGAAGCCAAGGGCAATTACACCTATGGATAACCCCCACATCAACATCCCAATCCCCATAGCCCTCATGTGGCCCCCAGTCAACCTCACCGTTAAAGGCACCAGTGGGCTTGCCAGTGCTGAGATTAGGGCGTATAGTGATGATAAGATGCCTATTGTGGCGTAGTTAATGTTCACTTGGCTTAGTATTGGAAACACAATACCAGGTATAATCCACATATTCCCATCGTTTATGAAGTGCCCTAATGCCGTTAAGCTTAACATGGTTCTCCCACCAGTACTAACCTTGCTCATAGCCATGGGTCTATTCGGGTTACACGAACGTTTTATAAAACTTTCCAGCCCTGTAGGTTACAACTCACTAAGCTAAAACTGAAATGCGGACTCCTAAAGGTTGACTATGGTTAGGTACAGTATGCTGGATGGTACGTAAAGCACGGCTAGGTATATAATGGCTATGTGCTCGAAGAGCACTCCGGTATCTAGGGCTGTTAGGGTCGATAGCATTACCAGTGATAGTACTGGGGCTAGGTAGCTGATTACGTAGATTGGTATTAGGATTTGCTCCGTTAAATGCACCATGAAGTAGTACAGCAGACTAACTATGCTTAGTGATACGGCTATTGGTATCAGTGAAACCATTATGTTGGAGATCTCCCTCAAGTGAATAACCATGGGCTTTAACCTATACGATATTGCGTAATCCAACACCCCGTAGGTAATTATGGATATGGGGCTTATGTACCACGGCACAGCCATACCCATGTAGGGGAATATGAGCAGCAGCTTAACGTTGGTTAACCAGGCCATTATGAGGCTTAGCAACACCACGGGTGTGGACATGGAGAGCAGTATTAATGGGTTAATGTAGTATAGGTAAGTCCACACAGGCCTAAGTGAAATTACATTAAGGACCCTGTTGAATGCCGATAAGCCGCGCCACGCATCCTCAAGGCCCTTAGGTATCCTCCCCAGTAGTTCAATTCCCCTATCAGTAATTAAGTACCTGTTACTCCTCTTAGTCACAATTCCCCTAGCCCTCAACTGCTCAAGGTCGTAGACTATTATGGATAGTGGGATGTGCGGCGCCAGCCTGGCAATCTCCTGAATGTCCTTAGGTCCATCTTCAAGCAGCGTGAGTAGTAGGATCCTCCTCGGCATTGAGATTAAGTCGGCTAAGTCCTCAGCCACATTACTGATTAAGCCACACATCTTTAAACTATTACCGTTTAAGTAAGTTTTAAAAAGAATTACCGAGCATTAATGGGTGAAGTTAAGGATGGAGCAGTTGGAGAACATTAAGAGGTCTATATTGGCTTACATACAGAGGAGGCAGAGGGTTAAGTTAAGTGAATTAAGGCAGTGGGCAATTGAGAATAACGTTGGTTTACTGACCCTTTACGTAACGCTAGGCAGTATTATCCAGGAGAAGCAGAGGGACCTGGTACTAGGCCCCCCTGAACCACTGGTTAACAGCGATGTTGAGGTCATGGGCAGGTTACTTGACCTTAAGCTGCCAAGCGAAATAGCCATACAGGTTAAGCAAAGAAGGGGGAGCGTCAAGCCTAGTCAACGTAGGCGCATAAAGGGCCAGAGGACACTACTGGACGTCCTCAAGGGCCAGGAGACCCAGCCTAAGGAGGTTAAGCCAACAGCCAGTGAAGCCGCCATTAGGGTTGAGGTTAAGGAGGAGACCGAGGAGACCGTTGGTTCAACTGTTGTTGAGACTACGGCGAGTAGCCAAGAAAAGGTAAACCCCAGCGAAGCCTCAACTCAGGAGGGTGAGGCGGTTGAGGTTAATGAGAAAGAACCTGCGCCTCAGGCGCAGGGCATTAACCTGGTTAACCCCACCCAGCTAACCCTTAGTCAACTTGCCCAGTTACTCTCCTCAGAACTCAAGATAAACCAGGAGGATGCAGTTAAGGTGTTGTCGTCTATTGGGCAGTACCTTAACAGGTATTGGAGCGTTGGGTTGATTAGGCTAATGGAGGATGCAGCCAAGGGCCTCAACCCAGACCTGGTTCAAAGGGTGCTTAAGGTGCTTGAGAGGCTTGGGTTTATTGAAATAGTTAACCCAGGCATCATTAATAGGAGGAGGGATGTTAAATTCCCCGTCTCTGAGACCAAGATAAGCGACCTTGCCTAGCAGGGCAACTGCCATTAATGGCCACCGGGTTAATGCTTTAAATCCAGTATAACTACTAGACCCGTAATGGTTAGGCTATTCGTAGCCGTGGATCTTTCAGATGAGTTAAGGGGTAGGATAGTGAGGTTCAGGGATGAGGTGACCAGCAGTGGTGCTGATGTTAAGCCTGTTGAGGATGAGAACCTCCACATAACCCTTCGATTCCTGGGTGAAGTCAGGAATGAACTGCTGGGTGAGGTCATGAACAACTTACGCACCTTAAGCTTCAGTAAATTTAATATTCATGTTAAGGGTGTGGGGGCATTCCCAACTTTAACCTCACCGAGGGTTATTTGGGTTGGCGTTGAGGAGGGTGCGGAGGAGCTTAAGTCCCTTCACGATGAGGTTGAAAGGCTGGTGGGTAGGTATGGGGTTAGTGATGAAAGGGAGTTCACGCCGCACATAACCGTGGCTAGGGTTAGGGGTAGGGCTGGCCCACTGGGTAGGTTGATTAACCAGTGGAGGGAGTACGATTTCGGCTGGCAAGCCGTGGACTCAGTGGTGCTTAAGAAGAGCACATTGACACCAAGGGGACCTATATACGAGAACCTACTCACCGTTAGCTTAAGGTAACCCCCATTGCCAGAGTTAGGTTTTTAAGCTTTACGTTTCGTTTTAGCTTGAGTAAATATGCCACAGGTTAGGAGGAGGAGGTTAGGTGAGGAAGAGGAGGAGCCCATTGAGGAGGATGCCACAACTGAAGCCGCCGCGGAAATGGAGGTTGCCGAGGGCGCAGAGAAGCCAGCAACAGGCGGCACGGCTCAGGTTCAGGCGCAGGCCTATGATGTGGAGGAGATTGAGGGGGTAGGTAGGGTTACTGCGCAGAAGCTTAGGGAGTCCGGCTACAACACGGCGCTTGACGTAGCCTACGCCGGGGTTAAGGAATTGGCTGATATACTTGGCAGTGAGGATAGGGCTAGGCAGATAATAGCCGCAGCCCAGAGGTTGGTTGGTCTAAACAACTTCGTAACGGCGCTTGAGATATACGAGAGGAAGAGGAACGTCCAATACATCTCAACGGGAGTTAAGGCACTTGACGAGTTGCTTGGGGGTGGCATTGAGACTAGGGCTATTACTGAACTGGTGGGTGAATTTGGGTCAGGTAAAACCAACTTCTGCCACCAATTATCAGTAATGGTTCAGCTACCTGAGGACAAGGGTGGGTTGAGGGGTAAGGCATTGTTCATAGACACTGAAAATACCTTCAGGCCTGAGCGCATAGTTCAAATAGCCAAGTACAGGGGGCTTGACCCAAAGGAGGTGTTGAAGAACATATTCTACGCCAGGGCTTACAACAGTGACCACCAGATGCTGATAATAGATGAAGCCAAGAAGATAATACCTAAGGAGAACATTAGGCTAATAGCCATTGACTCACTGGTAGCCCACTTTAGGGCAGAGTACCCGGGTAGGGAGAACCTGGCGGAGAGGCAGCAGAAGCTTAACCACCACATTGCTCAATTGCTTAAACTCGCCGATATATACAACGTAGCCGTGGTTGTGACTAACCAGGTTATTGCCCAGCCTGACATGTTCTTCGGTAACCCATTGAAGCCGGCTGGTGGTAATGTCATAGCCCATGGCGCAACCTACAGGATTTGGCTCAGGAAGGGTAAGGAAAACATTAGGGTTGCTAGGATACTTGACTCGCCAATGCACCCTGAGAGTGAGGCTACGTTTAAGATAACTGAGGAGGGGCTCATTGACGGGGGGCAGCAGTAGGCCATTAACCTATTCGTTAATAGTCGTAAATATTTACGACTACTAACTTCACCATAATGTTAATATTCAGATAATTTTATAAACTGGTTATTGGCTATTGGTATGAATGAGCTTCCCGCCAACGTACATGAGGGTTGTGGAGACACTGCTGGAATTGTATAATGTTCATAAGAGGCCGATAAAGAGTAAGGAGATTGCGAACAGGCTGGGCATGAATGAGGGAACCGTGAGGAACATTATGGTTGCGTTAAAGGCAATGAACCTGGTTGACAGTAAGACAGGGCCCTACGGCGGATTCATCCCTTCACAGAAGGCGATTGAGTTCGTTAAATCGCCTATTGTTGTTAATCCGGTTAATGATATTGCGCAGATTTACATCAACGGGAAGCCCCTTAACATTTACGCGACAAGCATTGAATTGGTTAATATTTATAATCCGTACATGAGCAAGGCTATAATAAAGGTCCTGGGTAACATTAAGGCCATACATCCAGGCGATAATGTTAGGATTGGCCCAACGGTGAACGCCAGGGTTATAATCGAGGGTGTGGTGCTTGAGGACAACTCCCTCTCCAAGGAGGTGGTTATTGTCGTTAAGAAGCTCCTAGCCATACCTAAGATAAAGGTGGTTGACATTATGACTAAGGAGTTAGCCATGGTCAACTACAATGAGCCACTGTTAACCGTTGCCAAGGTCATTGCTGAAAGGAAGATCAGGGCCTTGCCCGTCGTGAACGATAACGGCGAGTTAATGGGCTTAATAACGAGTTCGGATGTAGCCAAGGCCTTCAGCGATGGCGCATTCAATGCCCTCGTAAAGGATTACATGAGGCATGAGGTACCGATAATAAGTTGGGATAGGGACATTTACGACACAATGAGGCTAATGATGAGCTACAACATTGGCAGGCTCATAGTGGTTAACCAGGAGCAGAAGCCAGTGGGCATAGTCACCAGGACAGACATATTAAGATACCTGGCACCCCTGGGTTAATGAAGTGTGAACTATGCCTACTAAATGAGGCATCGAGGGTTTGCAGAATATGCGGCAGGCACGTGTGCGTTGACGACTACGTTGAGGATAAGGGGATATGCATAGCATGTAGGGACACACTATGCTACATATGCGGTGAACGGCTGGCCGTATCTTTATGCGCCAGGTGCGGCAAACCAGTCTGTAGGTTGCATAGCGTTAGGGTGGGTTTGGTTAGGTATTGCGTTAACTGCGCCAGGGAATTAGGGATTCTTCATTAACCTGGAAACTAACTCATGGGCGTTACTGAGTAGTTCCTCGGCGGCCCTCCTACCCACCCCCTCAGGGTCGCTTAAGCTACCCCTAACCATGCCTGTGAATTTACTGGTTCCATCTGGGTCAACAACCCCGTATACGAAGTCCATTGAGTCTCCGTTTACGGTTGCTAAACCACCGAGGGGTACATGGCAGCCTGCCCCTATCCTGCTTAGGAATGCCCGCTCCGCAATGGCCTCCCTGAAGGTATCCTCATCATTACTCCTCCTAAGCACCTTAAGCAAGTCCTCCCTATCCCTCCTAACCACAACCCCAATTACACCCTGCCCAGGGGCGGGCGGCATGAGTAATGGGTCTATCTTATTAACGCTGATATTAACGTTAAGCCTCTCCAGGCCGGCCGCCGCCATGATTAGGGCATCATACCCACCCCCCATGAGCTTCCTAATCCTCGTGTCCACGTTACCCCTAATGGGCTTAACTACTACGTCACGCCTAATTGAGAGCAGGAATCCCCTCCTCCTGAGACTTGAGGTACCCACCACCGAGTTGCTTGGTAGTGAATCAATCGTGTAACCCCTCACAGAGACCACGGCATCCCTCGGATCATCCCTAGGTGGAGTCATTGCAAGGGTTAATTCGCTGCTTATCTGGGCTGGCATATCCTTGAGACTATGCACAGCTACGTCGGCCTCACCCCTAAGTAAGGCTAGGTTAACCTCCTTCTCAAAGATACCCTTAACACCTATCTCGTAAAGTGGCTTATCCAGTACAACATCACCCGTAGTTCTAACTATAACTAGCTTGAACTCAACGTCTGGGTTAAACTCAAGTATCCTCCTCATCACTATTTCGGCCTGCCTAATCGATAGGGCCGAACCCCTGGTGGCAACCCTAATTATCATCACTACGTCACCCTAAGCACCATTGATAAATTCTTCCCTCACACCAAGGTGTTAACCCTTCTTCAATTCTCCTTTGAGATCCTCCAACACATGGCCCAAAAACAAAAGGCCCAAGGGGGGGTTAAACATAGGCCTTCAATTCTCCTTTGAGATCTTCCTGGTATCCCAGGGTGCAGTAGTTCACCAGTGATTATTAACGCCCTTCAATTCTCCTTTGGGATCTTCTCTCGAGCAGTATGCCATCCAGGTCAGAGCTCTCCCAGGCGGTCCTTCAATTCTCCTTTGAGATCTTCCCACGTGAAGCGGCACGCAGGTTAAGTTCAATGTACAGGGTGCCTTCAATTCTCTTTTGAGATCTTCGTTACCATTCTCGTCAAAAACCCTCATAACCAGGCTACACTCCCTCAGCCTTCAATTCTCTTTTGAGATCTTCGAGTGGAGGGTATGAAATAAAGATTGACACTACCACGAATCCTTCAATTCTCTTTTGAGATCCTCCAAGGGCGTGCACAAACTCAGGCTCAACTTCGCCGAGGTCGTGTACCCTTCAATTCTCTTTTGAGATCCTCAACAGCTCCCGTATTACCCATTCCCAGTGCGCAGTGGGCCTGTTAACCTTCAATTCTCTTTTGAGATCCTCAAGCCTTATTACCAAACCCCCATTCCAAAACCCGAATGCCCAGCCTTCAATTCTCTTTTGAGATCCTCGGATTAATGATGAGTTGAATAAAATGCTCCTCATAAATGCGCCCCTTCAATTCTCTTTTGAGATCCTCCCCGAGACCCGGATGACAGCTCCCGAAACTCCCAAACGTCCAAACTCCTTCAATTCTCTTTTGAGATCCTCGTTACTAGGAATGTCCTCGGCTTGTGCACGGTTATCAACACGGGTTCCCTTCAATTCTCTTTTGAGATCCTCCTGTTAAGCGGTTCCTGTATAAGCAGGATGAGTTGAGGTTTCCTTCAATTCTCTTTTGAGATCCTCTTCACGTCGTTAACCGTAGCCAGGCACCTGATGCCAACATCATCAACCTTCAATTCTCTTTTGAGATCCTCCGGTTGTTTTGGTTTTTTAGGGTTTTTAAGTTTTGCTGTTTATTTTAAATGGTGGTCGTTGGAATAGGGCTCTGGGGTTCATTGGATGAGTCATCCGTGTTCCAATGGTGTTTATGGTGGAATTGAATGGTTGTTCCAATTGAAAGGTGATGGAGGAATTGAAATAGTGTTCCAATGGTTCTAAGTCCAATGTAAAATGAAGAGAATGCATGAAACATGCAAAAGCAATGAGGAGCCAATTGAAACTAAACTAATGAGGCGCACCAGTTAAAATGCATGAAACATGCATTTTAAACAGTTAAAATGCATGATAACTTGCCTAGTTGTTTTTGGCCGTATCTACATGCAACATACCTTAGGTGTATGCCTCAGGTACCATTGCCTAAACACCTCGTGGTGTGGGTTCCAATAATTCTCAATGAGAACACGTTACCCCTGAGGAGGAATCCTACCCTACAGAGCATTCACTGTGCCTTCAGGCGCACCCTAGCTAACCATTGATGTCAAAAAGAACCTGCACAGCTCTAGAGTTCAAACCCCTACTGGGACTTGAGAGATTGAGTACACGGTAAAGAAGTGGTTAATTACTGGACTGGAAATTTACTTATAATATCTATCCTCATCCCCATACCTCTTGACCGGCTTACCCATGCCTAGGCAATGCTAATGGCCTTAATCACATTAGCCACCTTGGTCTCAGGTGCCTTGGACTCCTCGCTGGCTATTTTACCTAACTCCTCCCATTCCCTCAACGCCACGTTAACCCAGTCAAACCTCCTAA
>Ga0081474_128781_pt1 | contig 17787 bp, 20 predicted proteins | sample OneHunmetagenome_2_FD_70978 | JGI IMG/M metagenome (GOLD analysis project Ga0081474, IMG submission 70978) | Ferrous microbial mat communities from One Hundred Spring Plain, Yellowstone National Park, USA v2 (version 2) | ecosystem: Environmental > Aquatic > Non-marine Saline and Alkaline >... | reverse complement strand
CGAAGAAAGTAATTTATATCCTATTTGTTGTACGTTGTTTTGGTGAGGGAGAACCGGTGTTACCACCTTAGTCTACCACACGGTAATACCACATCTCCCTCACCTTAAACCTTTCTTCAACTGAATTCTTAATACTCTTATAAATCCTGTTATTCGCTATGAATCGATATTATTCTGTCAGAATTATTTTTCATAATACGATTTTGGGTCTACCGTCCAGGGCGGGGAGGAAGTCAGTGTTGGACAAACGTGATAACTTCCCATTTAGGTTTATCCAGGTTCATGAACCTCGGTGATTGATAGCATTCCCAAAACATACGTTTGTTTCCGTTGGCTAGCTTCTCGCATTCGTTCCACCTGGCAGAAGTATCGAAAAGCGTGCCATCCAAATCTAGGATTAGCATCATTTGGCTTTACTCTCCCCTGTTTGTTTAAAACCTAGTATTGTTATTTTTCCATTCTCTTCTTTGAAGTCTACCTCCTTAGCTTTCCCCTCGACATTATACACGAAGTAAAATGTTTTGAGACCCTTTTCGTCTCTTTCCCATTCTAGTTTGCTACAGTTCCCACCAAATTTAGTATTAAAGTAGTTTATCGCTTCCTGGTCGTTTTTTTCTTCCTGCAGTTTTTCTAAAGTCGCTGGGTCAAACGGTTCAATAAATAGGTAGATCTTCTTATTGTTTTTCCCGTCATCAAAAACGAAATATATCCCGAATTTGAAAATGTTAAGGTTTGAATTTACCATTATGTCGCGATGTTTCTTGATATATTCGTTATCCATAACAGCAGAAATATAAAGAGTGCTATGCCCGTCACCTATGCCTATACATAATAAGTTTGTGTGTGCGACTTTGTTGGCTTCGAGTTTGACGTAGAAAGTGACGTATGTTACAGCTATGGTTGGTGTAGTTGCGGGCATGAATCCTTGAACGCGGACTATGAAATATTTATCTATGTCGACTTTCGAGCTTACCATGTTAAATTCTTCACGAGATACTCTTAAAAAAAGTCGAGTTAGTTCTCAAACATATGTTTAAGAAACGATTCGTTTTGGCTTATTTTTAAACTGTGTGAGTGGCAAGTTAAAGATATGAAACCAGAGTGTAAAGTTCTTTTGAAGGCGTTCGAGGCAATTTCTTCTATTGAAAGTAAATACTATGAAGAAGATTTTCCTGAAATGTTGTCATATATGTATCTTCTGCTAAAGGGGTATTGGAGAGTTAAGGAGGAGGACGGAGTAACCGAAGAAGTAAAAACACCACCATTCACGGCTATATCCCTCCTTAATACCATGAGGATAATAACGGAAAGAATTAGGAACGGTACCACAATCGAAGAAATCGTAACAGAAAAGGAACTGTGCGGAGATGTTGAGGAGGTATGACGACAAATTCAACCCTAATAAATGCATTGCCCCCCTTTTTCTACACCCAGGTCTTTCTTATCGACGTCGCAGGGGGGTTCATTATCATGACCGTAATTGAGCTCTTTCTGCTAAGAAACAGTAGCTTAACCCATCTGCGACTTGCTTTGCCGTTTCTAACGTTTTCTGTCGGCTTTACTCTAATTTCCCTATATCTTTCTCCTTACATCACGTACAACCCTGTGTACACTACACCGTTCAATGTGACGTACAGAATTACACCTTACAGTACCGATGGGACTGTACTTCTATACATCAGTCTCGCAATCCTTGGGATGTCTATAGTATACTTTATTTACGCGTTTGCGGTTGACGTATTGCACCTTTCTCTTGGCAGTAGTAAAGATGATGGTTATTTCATACCTTAGGGGTAATACTCATGTTATCCATGTTAACGAATAAGAAAAAAGCGTTGCCAAGCGTCTATAAGAATTACGACGCATTATTATTTTTGCCCCCAGCCATAGTCAAAATCGATAAAAAAACGAGTATAATAGAGAAAAATGGTGTACATGTCGCTATAATGTATTCGGAAACCAACGGTATTTCTGTGATGTTGGATTTGCCCATTGATTTTTTAAAATTATACTATAAGATGACTACACAAGTAAACCAGGGAAACCCGAGTGACAGGATAGTCTATTTTGCCATAGTTCACATTTCTTCGCAAGCGTATGCAATAGAAAGAGCAAAAGTACAAAAAATGAATGCGAACACTAAAAGGAAGTTTTTCGTTTTCCCAAGGTGGATTTGGCTCAACCTAGAACGAAATAACAGTGCGACGAATTATTTCACCATAAACAGAATTGAAGACGATAACCCTGCAAACTTCTCAAAGGAATTTGATACATTCGGTGCCGTTGGGATTACCTTCAATAATTACTTTATTTTCGCTAGTGTCGCGAGGAAGGAGTACGTGGCTTCTATTAATAAACAAATATCGCTCGGTCTGGGGTTGGGGTCGTAATGTCTCTCTCATATTTACAGTCACTCGTTGGGAAAAATGTGATATTATTCAACTATCTACATAATGTATTCAAAAATAAAATATATAAAATAGTCGAAAATGAGAATGAATATGCTGTTTATATTGATATGGGGATAGCCAGCAGGTTACAGCACAGGATCACGTACCCTGGGATTTACTTTATCACAGACGTGATGATACAAGGTACTAACTATGTAATTTTTCTAAAAAAACAAGTCGACCTAAAGAAATTTGCACTAGTAAGCTCGACAACAACTTCTGAATATTACATTTCCTCGTACAATAAAATACAGTATAAAACTGATGTGGGGGTATTCGACGCTTTAGAATTCGATATAGGTGGTTTTCAGCACCTTACATTTAACTATAATAACTGTATTATAGCGAAAGTGAAAAGGACTGGTCATAAGCGTATTGCGGTATGTTTAGGTGATAGTGTTATAATTGAAGATATAAACAATGTTTCGTGCAATTGTGATTGGTTTACGGTTGAGTGAGGTCGTGGACGGCAATGGTATATACTAAAAAAGACGAAGTCCCTTCTGCTGAGCAATTCCAATTCATCGTGTATAAAGAGGTATGCATGGGGAACAGTAGTATGGTATATCCTACTTTAGCTATAGAGAGGCTGAACACTGTAATGCTTACGTATTACAGCGATGAGATAGAAGAGCTATGGAGGGAATTAATTCTAACAAAATATGAGAATGCGACGTCTGAGGACGAACTAAGGCAGATCCTAAAAATCGGTTGCGATATAATGTTCATCGTGATGAATGCGTCTGGCGACGATGTTAAGCCGTTGGTAACGAAAATACTAAACAGCACAAGGAAAAAACATCTGTTTTATGTCAACGAGGAAGCACTTGTCTCTGAAAGTTCGTACCTCATAGGCGTACTGACAAAATTCGTTAACCCCAACGGGTTTGATGTACTCACTGTTCTGAGCATATTGAAAGACGTACAAATAAGGACGGCTACTATGATTAGCAGTATTAAGGGAACGTCGTTATATCAGACACTTGTCAGCGAATTAGCCATAGATGAAAATACTATTGAAAAAAGATGCACGGCGAAGTACTATAGAGAATGCGTAACTGAGAAGAAAACGCAATTGTTGAAGGCGTTACAGTTTATCAGGATGAATATAAATATTCCACGTTAGCCCGCACTTCGATAGATTTACAACCGAAAGTTTATTTAATTTAGATGAAAGAATTATAAAGAAAAAGAAGCCAAATAAGTATCTAACCTTTCTGTGAGCTACCTCGCCTTGAAGGGCGAAGAGACAGCAAGCAATTTTTAATAACTATTAGCAAACATATGTTTGAGTGATGTAAAAATGAGTAGTAACGATGCTTCACCGCTTGTTCCGTTAGATCAGTATCTCTCTAGGACTCTTTTTGATGACTTCATTTTAAGTGAAGACTTTACACGTCCCGAAAAGCTGTCAGCTAAGTACGACGGTTCGTTAACGTTAGTTAACTATAAGCCTATGGTAGCATCTAGATTTGAGTACTTACCAAGATACATGCCGTTCATAATTGAAGTAAAAGCTCCATCTAGGATATACAATCTCGAGCACCCACCGTTCATAGATGTGACATATGGAGAAAAAATGATAACCCTCGCTTTAGGTGAACTCAACGAGGTAATCGAAGCATATGATTTCAAGATTTATGAGAGGACTGTCTATGTTAGTATAATAAAGGCTGGTATAATACAGGATGTTACAGTTGGACGTTTTGCTTTCGATGTGATCATGCTAGAATACAATGGATCTATTCACACCTATTCCGAAGATGAGCGGAAATCTGCTGAAACAAAAGTCAAATCGTTAATTCAAATTTTAGAATCCACTAATCCTAAAATCCGAGAAAATTTCGATATCATGTATAAGACTTTTATTTCTGACGATAATAACAGTCTCCTATTCCCGTACATTTTCCTCATCCCCAAGGGGATTATAAACGAAATTTCCAATTTCCTGTTATCTCAGTACGAACAAATTTATGGCATTTCTACAAAACCACCAGCAGAATTTACACCTAGCGAAAATGTTCAGAGCCCTGAGTTGCAAAAATTCCTTGATAAGTTACCGCTTGATCTCTACCCAGAACTGGTCATAGGCACGTACGGCTCTTCTCCTGCTGTGCTTTTACCAGAAGGAGACTATTCTCAGTACCTCACGGGCAACGAGCGTGTGATTAACCTAGGAAAAAACGTTGTAATAGTTTTCGGTAACCCTCAGGAGCAACAGACTCTTACTCCTGAACAACAGAACATAGAACAGAATAAGGAAGAAGAAAATAGTAATACTGATCTAGGCAAATTAGAAAAAGTACCTAATAATGCTATCGCAGAAGGGTTAGGTAAGGAAATCCAGTCTATTTATGGATCAATAATTGAAGACGATACAATAAACGTTGAGAAAAAGAAACATCGACTTAAGACACTGAACGAAGCCTTAGATGAACTAGGCAAAGCAATACTGGATGCCTTAAAAAGTCAAACCCCGCTGAACGCTAATGAGCTAAGAAAGTATACAGAAGATATAGTTAAAAGTGCTGGACTATCATATACTAATAATTTTAAGTATTACCTCAGTTATTATGAGCGTTCTTTAAGCGAAACTGAAGAGCTTGAAGTACTAGCTACACTTTTGACTTCTCTTGGGAAAACAATGTATGATATAGATAAAAAAATAAAGGAATATAATTCGCTACAATTAACATATTAAATTCAAAACTTTTTACAAAGAAAGGAGAAACCAAACCCAAAACAGAACCCTTATTAAATATTAAAACATATGTTTTTGCATGGAACGTATAGAAGTAGAACTCGATGATCCTGAAATTTTAGAATATATTCAAAACTTAGGCACAAATAACGTATATCTTGTTGGTGGCACTGTTAGGGACATCCTGACTGGCAAGAAGCCTAAGGATTTAGATTTCGTAGTCACCGATTTCGATAAAGCGTTAAAGTTGGCAGAGGAGTTGAACTTACCTATTCACGAGGACGGCATAGATTTCGGAGTCCTTAGGATAGGAGATAAGTATGATTTTGCTTCATTGAGGAAGGAGAGATATGACACTGTTAGTAAGCCTACCGTTGAGCTCGGTGCTTCTTTAGAAGAAGATGCGAGAAGGAGGGATTTTACAATTAATGACCTCTATGGCAAGATAGTAGATATTCACGGAAATAAATTGGTAATGGAGATACTTGATTTCAATAACGGTTTGGAGGATCTACGTAATCATACGTTACGGTTCGTAGGAAATCCACAGGAGAGAATAGATGAGGATCCGCTTAGGATACTGAGGGGGATAAGGTTTGTCCTTTACGGCTATAAAATGTCCCCAGACCAACTGGAAATAATGAAGAAGAACGTTCATAAGCTGGACGGATTACCTATAGAGAGAATCAGTGATGAGATACTAAAAATACTAAAGGTTAACCCTGCGGAGGGGTTTAAACTACTCGACGAGTTCGGTCTGTTAAAATATCTCTATGAAGAACATTACGATGCATTAAAGAATACCTATCATGATAATAGGGGTGCACACCACGGCGAGAATGTTATTGAGCACACATATGAGGCGTTAAAGAGACTTAGAAACCCAGATATTGAAACGTTATTAGCAGTAATTTATCACGATGTAGGCAAACCTTATACTAGGAGCGAAAAAAACGGAAAGATCATGTTCATAGGTCATGCTGAAAAGAGTGCAGAAATTACAAAGGAATTAATGAAGAATCTAAAGTTACCTAACAACCTGATAAAGGACGTTTCTAACTTAATAGAAATGCATATGGACTTCAATCTAGCACAGAATAACGAGAAGAACCAGGCACAATTAATTACTAAGTTAATGTCATTGTATTATTGGAACCCTGAGAAAGTAAGAGAGATGTATAATAAACTCATAGAGCTATCTCACGCGGATACTGGAAGTGAGAATATACTTAACATGTCTGGCAGGATAACAGAGCCGATTGTATCTGGAGAAAAAATAATGAATACTTTTGGTGTGAGCGGAAGCATATTGAAGCATTTGAAGGAGAGAGCATATACTCTACAACTGCTAGGAAATGATAAAGACGAGATAATGAAGACGTTGAAGGGTGATAATAAATTATACGAGTTTAAGAAGCTGTTAGAAAATTTGAGCTGAAGAGCCTTAATAGGAAAGGGGATTCATTGGGGTTTCATGAATTTGTATTTGACCTCTCGCCCTCATACCCCTCAATAAAGTGAGGTATTCCAAAAGGGATACAAATATTACGTATTCCGTTGCATTCGCCTATATATGCATTTATCTCCTTATTTAAATCGCAGTTCTCTTTTGAAAGCTTATAGAACGTTCTTCCGTTTCCGTCTAAAATTCTGTATTTACTCCCTTCTTGAACCACAATTATCGGATCCTCTGCTAGCTTGCCTCTTCTATTACCGTAATTCTTTCCATCTTCACAAAGTTTCCTCTTTATGTCTTCATTTTTCACAATCTCTTCAATATTCTTGTATTTATACCCTGGGAAACCTTGTATTTCAGTTGAGATTATAAGATCTTTTAACTTAACGCTACCTTCTTTCCACGTACAAGATTCGGCAGTTATATCCTTTGCTATGAACTTCCTCTTAAACATTAAACTCAACCCGTAAAATAAATCATAAATCTCCTTACAGTCCTCTTCTATTCCTTTCTTATGCTCATGGCATTTTTTGACTAGCCCGTCTATATTAATTATATCAGGGGTTTTGTCGCGAGTTAACGATGCTAATTCGTGCAATATATAACTTTTTACAACCTTTAATCGTAACTCTTGAGTTAAATGCTCAGGATATTTCGCTATCATACAAATTACCTTATAATACTGTTGTTTCTGTTTAGTTTTTTCAATAGTTCGTCTAAAAGACGTTTATCCATCATTAAAATGTCTGCAATGTCATCCATATATTCGTTCACTATGTCTTCTAGATCAGTACGATCAAAGTGGACATCGTCAACGTCAACGTCAACGTAATCTTTGAAATCGCCACATATAATCCCTTCTAGTTTATCGTAATAACAGTTGTCCTCTAATCTGCTATATTTTATGAACACTGGAACTTTCATTTAGCTCACCTCGAGGAGTTCTAGCTTTTCAGCTACTAATCTTGCTTTTATTGTGAACGCCGGCTCATTGTCCTCGTATCCCCGGTATACCTTAATCAGCATCGTGTTGTCGTCAATGATGAAGTAGGTATATGTACTCCACGTCCTCATATGTTTGTCTAGGAATGATTCTATCAGTTTCTCTACAACATCCCAATCCACCTTTGATAGCTTTGAAAGGCTTCTATAAGAAGGGAAAATACTTTCTCCTCCTTCTTTGTCATGTGCTTTGTCATGTGAAAATTCTTGAGACATGTAGCTCACAATATTATACTTCAAAAACTGGTATAAAAATCTCAAACAGCTGTTTGTGAGAGCGGAATAGGGTCTGACCCCTTGGGAGGGTGAGGTTTTCCGCTCGTTAACTTCCATTTATGATTACGGAAAAGATCGTAGTATTCTTTGCGTATATAACTATAGTATTATCGTATATGGACGATTTTACTTCCCCACCACTATGTACCACCATTATGCTTCCATTTAGTGGGTAGTATAATGTCTGTTCTATCAGTGCTGTTCCATTTATGGTGATTTTTCCTTTTTGCACTGTTACATTCCCGTTATATAGTATCTGCCAACCGTATTCCGATACCCCATACGATGAGTTGTATATTACAGTAAAACTAGGATTTACGATCGGATATATCGTACCTGTGGGAGCGAATCCGCTTATAGATAAGACAGCGGTTTGAGTATTATACAAATAGAAGGTAATTACATAGGGAGAGTTTTGTGAAATAGCAACAGTAGGGTCTGGTGCTGTAACGTTTACTATAACATAGTCGTGCGGTTTTAGGATTATTATGTTGGGGTACCAACGATGACTATTAATTATAGGCACCAATACATATGTTTTATTGGTAGGGTTTTGTATGCATATCGTTATTACGTTGTACTTGTTTATTTCTCCGATATCGTAAAAATCCAATGCTTTTGCATGCAATCGCGGGTGATAGGAAAAAATAGAAAACGTGAAAAGAGATGGTATTATAACTACTAACATTAGTACGATTTCAAACTTTTCCATCTTCCATCATCCATTCTACGTATTGTAACGCAAAATAAAACGCGAAATATCCCAAATCTCTAAAAGAGAATATCCATATTAACGCCGGAAGACCCCAAGCCAATTCTTTCCTATTATTATATAATAGGATTAATGCGAAAAGAGACACCTCAAGTACGGTATACATGAATGATGGGATAGGTAACCCGAATGCGGTAAGAAGTGAAAACGAAATGCCCTGGTTTGCAACCGGTTGTGTAATAGTTATAACGGACGCAAGGTATTGCTTTGAAATGAAGGGTATTGATGAGAGCAGTAACGGTAACGTGAATTCTGTTATCTTTCTAAGTTTTTGATTTTCAAATTTAATTAGAAGAATAGCTATCAATATCGCAAACTGCTTTACGTCTGCAGAGATTCCTAGGAGGAGGTATCTCAATCTCTCATTAAATATTGCAAGAAACGCAATAGAATATGCGAAAAGGTTCAGTTCTTGCCCTGTCGCAAAATCGTACGAAAGTGCAGGAAATAGGAAAAAAGACGCGATGAAAACGTTTTCGCGACTTTTGAGGAAGGAGTACGTAAAAGCTAAAACAGCTGTTATTACGTTTACTGTTTCAAGGTTATGCAAAACTGCAACACTGATGAACGATAATGGGGGGTAAATATAGACGGTAGGCAGAAATGAGTTTGACGTAGTGCCGGTCACAACGTTATACGGAACGTGATATATGAAAAACGCTTTAGCCATTGAGTAAAGGTATGGATTTTTTCCGTCGAGGAATAAGTGTGACGCATATAATATTATTGCTTCTTCATCCGTTAGGATAGGTAATCCTGTCATTATATTCACTACAGCTGTAATAGTCGCAATAGCAAAAGCCGAAACAATGAGTATTCTTTGCCTTACGAATATAGAGAGCATACCTAAAGCAACAACGAGAAATGCGGTAGGCAATAAATACGGTTTTCCGTCACCTAAAAACGCCGTTCCTATACTGATTAAACCTAGCCCTGCCAAAAACCATGATATATTATCTTTCAATTTTTCTTCCATAGTCGCCCCCTGTAAACCACGATGAAATCCCTATCTCCTATAATCTATCCGTGCTTATTGGGGTAATACCTAACGTCTGTGCTATTTCGAGTGGAGATAGCATTTCTACTCTCATTTTCGATGAGCTTACTCCTGCAACTTCCATGATACTCCTTTCAAACGCTAACAAAAGTAACACTACTAGTTTATGTGCATCATTAAGCTTAGCTATTATATCATCATAATTTGCATCGATTGATATCAAACTATGAAGCTCTGAAAACTTTTCAGACAATTCGTCAATGGAAAGACTTGAAAACCTATCCGTCAAAATCGATAATAAAATCTGGAAATTATCATCTATATTATATGGGGTGCCGTAGAACTGCAGAGACCCGCTCTTAAGATCTTTTGTTAGAATTAAGACATAATTGTTTAGGATTTCTTGCACAGTTGTTATTTTGATGGCTTCTTTTTGGGTCACCTGCCTTGTCGGTATGATAGCTTTTTCCCTGATTGCTTGCCTGACCAGGTTGGGGTCAACTTTTACAATATTCCTCTTCCCAAGTGGCGATAACTGAGGTTGTTGTTGGGTTTGTTGTATTTGTGGAAACAGTTGCGGTGGTGCAGGCGTTGTCGTGCTTGGTATTTCATACGTGGGTTCTTGTTGCTGTTGTTGTTTTTTAGTGTTGGAGTTATTTAGGCTCATGATAATTTCTTTCCCCAGAAGTCGTTTAAAAAGCGGGTTTTAAGGCTCAAACACCTGTTTGAGGAAGATTTTTAAGTTTCTAACGCCAGATGTTTTTATGCAATTACAAGCACAAGAAAAGAACAGTGAAATTTTGTCGTCTTCTGCTCAAGAAAAGAACAGTGAAATTTTGTCGTCTTCTCCTGATGTTACTACTATTGCAACACGGTTAAAGGACGAGTTAGATAAATACGTTGTCGGAAATGAAGACGTCAAAACAGCTGTGATAATAGGACTTTTGACAGGGTTTCCTACCCTCCTCATCGGAGACCCAGGGACTGCAAAAACGTATACTATCGAAATCCTTTCGAAAATGATCGATGGGGTTAAACCAGAAGAGCTTTTTATAGTACTCGCTCACGAGGCAATGACACCAGAAGACATTTTTGGAAATACTAACCTAAAAAAATTGAGAGAAGAAGGAGTACTAGAATATATTACTGAAGGCTTCTTGCCTTCTGCTAAATTAGTTTTCATAGACGAGATTTTCAAGAGCAACAAAGTCCTTGCCGAATCGCTGTTCAGGGCGATCAACGAAAAGAAGTTCAGAAATGGAAGTAAAGAGATCTCGTTACCGTGGCTAGCGTTCTTTTCTGCGTCAAACGAGGTGAGGGTAAACACACAAGCGGACAGAGCATTCCTCGATAGGTTCAAGGTATTTGCTACAGTTCTTTCGCCTAACCTGGAAGACGTGCAAAACCTCAGCTCAATCACAGAAAGGTATTATAAAGTCCTCACAGCAACTAAGCCTACTTCCATCCCGATTGTAACGAGTTACGACGAAGTTAAAAAAATACAAGATAAAATTCTTTCAGATTCCGCCAAATACATAACGGAAGATATTGTACTCGAAGCGACGAAGCAGGCTAATCTCATCCTAGGTGCAATAGCACAGGCTTTGCAAAACCCAAGAGCGTTTGGTGATTCCGGAATTGTCAGGTCGTACTTCAGATCGATGGGCGGATATCTGACAATCAGTGAGAGAAAATTCAAAAGTATAATGCAAGTCGCTAACGCATTACGTGAAATGTTCGGCAATTCAACAATTACACCAGTGCATACTGCATTAGCATTCTATCTTACAATTCCATTCACACCAGAGCTAAAGAATATAGTATCTTCTCTAGTCCCGACATTGATCAAATCGTATTTCAACACAAGTGGATCGAATAATTCTTCTCTTGATATTGATAGCTTGATAGATCGTATTTATAAAATAGCAGAGACAATATTGAGGGACAAAAACCTAAATGATTTGTTAGACAAAACGTCGACGCACGCTGTAGATCTTGTCACTAAAACATTTCCAGCGACGACGCCCGAATTAGCACAATATAGAGCAGAGCTTACTAAGAAATTTTTGGCAGTAAGGGATGATAATAGAGATGACACACAGCATAAGCTGGCTAATTTTATGGAAGCTGTAGATATCCTGGTCGATATTGAAACCACGTATGCCAGTAATATTAAAATTAAAACTTTAGCACAGAAACTGCTTCAAAATATTGTATCTGCTGTCTACGATAAGATAGATATAGATCGTCTAACCTCTGATGCAATGACCGAGCTTGATAAAGCTTATGATGAGTTAAAAGCTGAAATTGAAAGTAAATATAACGAACTAATGAAACTAGGAGGAAGCGACGAGAACAGCAAACTTATCGCAGGGATACGAAAATTCTTCCCGCAATTTTCGGACGCATTACCAAGAGGAGCGGTACACCATCACCAAAAAGAAGCAATAATGAAGCGTCTTGACGATGCTGAAAGGGAGGCGAAGTCTAAGATACTAGAGTTCCTAACCAGAATAGGAAAAGCTAAGAATGAACTTTTACAAGTGAAACAAGCGATGAAGTGAGTATATTATGCAAAGCTTCTTTAATAATAATGAAGATGATGAGAGAGAACTAACAGAACTAACAAACACTATTTTTGAAACACTGATAAATGATTATGAACGTTGGTCTAGATATCTTTCAAGTACACCCGACGCTATGGATAGTTTAAGAGATACTGTATATAAACTTGTCAAGATAGCATCAGAACAAAACAAACTTCTGTTGCAATTCCCAGCAGTCCTCGCTTATTTTGTTTATAATTTTTTAAAAAATATCGATTTAGATAGAATAAACGACATAAACGAAAAATTAGACAATATTCGGCGTATGATACAACGTAAAAACTTGCAAGGTTTATCATTCAGCACTATCAAACAGCTGTTACAACATGAATTACAGGAGAAAAAATTCAGACACAACAGACCCAATAAAGGAGAAAAACAACAAGAACAGCAGAAACAACAAGAAGAGCAGAAGCAAAGCGGAAATAAACAAGGCAAAAAGAAGCAAAGTGGAAAAGGAGAAAAACAACAACAAAAAGGTGGAAAAGAAGGAGAAAAACAACAAGAGGGAAAAGAAGGGCAGGAAAGTGAAAGCGAAGGGAGCCAAGGGCAACAAGGACAGGAATTAGGAGAAGAAAGCCAGGAGGGTAACGAGCAGGAAAACGAGAAACAAGGGCAACAAGGAGGTGAAGAAGGGAACCAAGAAGAAGTACAACAAGGAGGAGAAGAAGGGGAACAGCAAGGTGGAGAAGAAGGCAACCAAGAGGAGGGAGAAGAAGGTGGAGAAGAAGAAGGGGAACTAGGAGGACAGCAAAACGGAGAAGAGGGTGAGGAACAGGGAAACGAAAACGAAGGGCAACAAGGACAGGAATTAGGAGAAGAAGGGCAACAAAGCGGAGAAGAAGGAAACGAAGGAGAACAGGGCAATGCCCAAGAAGGGCAGGAATCGGAAGGGGAATCACAAGGGGAACAGCAAGGTGGAGAACAGGGTGGAGAACAGCAAGGTGGAGAAGGCAACCAAGAGGAGGGAGAAGAAGGTGGAGAAGAAGAAGGTGAACTAGGAGGACAGCAAAACGGAGAAGAGGGTGAGGAACAGGGAAACGAAAACGAAGGACAACAAGGACAGGAATCAGGAGAAGAAGGGCAACAAAGCGGAGAAGAAGGAAACGAAGGAGAACAGGGCAATGCCCAAGAAGGGCAGGAATCGGAAGGGGAAAGCGAAAACGAAGGACAAAGTAGTGAGGAACAAGAAGGGCAAAACGGTGAACAAGGAGGAGAACAGGGAAACGAAAACGAAGAGAATCAAAGCGGGGAAGAAAGCGGAGAAGGTCAAAATGGCGAACAAGGAGAAGAAAGCCAGGAGGGTAACGAGCAGGAAAACGAAGGACAAAGCGGAAATGAAGCGGGTCAAGGTGGAGAAGAAGGTGGAGAACAAGAAGGAGAGGAAGAGGGTGAGGAACAGGAATCAGGAGAAGGGCAGGAAAGTGAAAGCGAAGAGAGCCAAAGTGGAGAAGGAGAAACCCAAGAAGGTGAAGGACAAGAAGGTGAAGGAGGAGAACAGCAAAGTGGAGAAGAAGGAGAACAAGAAGGGCAGGAATCGGAAGGGGAATCACAAGGGGAACAGCAAGGTGGAGAAGAAGGCAACCAGGGTCAAAATAGTGAACAAGGACAGGAATCAGGAGGAGAAGGGCAACAAAGCGAAAACGAAGATATTATAGAAGACCTCGAAAATAACATAGATGAAGAATCAAGGATTTTAGATGAATTGCAAGAAAGTCTTCAAAAGTCGTTATCAGCGTTATCTATTGGGAAAGGCTCAGGAGGAGGAGTATTAAAGGATATCAATCCTAGGGTTTTAGAATTATTAGAGAGTGCTAACAGGCTTTTGGCTCTGGCTACTCAAGTTGATTTACAGTACGCTAACAGAGGCGTTAAAGATCAGGGAGGGGTGATGAAGGGAATAACAACTGGAAATAATGTCAAACATATGTTTAAGAGCCAACTAGTTTTACCAGACGAGATTTTCCTAGAACGGTATACAAACAGAGCCTTACTGCAAAGAGCGGTAGAAAATGAGGGCGTTGGGGACTTATATTTCATGATAGACAAAAGCGGGTCTATGGGGAGTGAAATGCCGAACGGGTACACGGCGTTTGAAAACGTTTCTGCTGTAGCCTTAGCTTCTTCAATGGAAGCAGAAAAGAACAATAAGAAGGTGTTTGTGCAATACTTCGATAATTCGACAACCGAGCCTATAGATGTTAACAACGTTTTCGAACTAGCTCAGACCCAACCTGGAGGAGGAACGGACATGATGGTTGCACTAAGACAATTCATGGAATATTATAATAACTATCCAGGGTTAAAGGACGTAAAACAGATCTTCATACTATCTGATTTTGAGACGAACTATGATACTACGCTTTCTCATTTCAAGAACTTTGCAAGAAATAATGGCTTAGTGGTTACCTGCATACATGTATATAATGATGAAGTGCCTGATGAAATGCAATACATAATAGACGAAATCTGTGATGAATATTATAAATTTAATGATTATGATGCCAGCGAATTATTTTCAGCAGTGTACTCAAAGATTTAGCTCTTTTTGTGTGTTATCCCGTCCTAAAGGGCGAGGCTTTACGCCCCCTTAACCCCCTTTCTATGTAAAAAGTTTAGCTTTTATTTGTTAAAGCTCCAAATTCAGACAACTTTTGTTTTATGTAGTATAAATCGCCATCTATATAATCATTTAGTAATATGCTTAGTAGCTCTAGTTTGTCGTCATCGTCCAACATATCATAATAGTTTAGATAATAAGTAACTTCCTTATCGTAATCATTGTTTTTATATCCGTAGACAGCCTCACCCATTTTCTTGTACCAGTTATACAATTCAAGCTCAGTTAACGGCTTCTTATCCTTTAATGCATGTCTAATTGCATCCTTAAACTCGTTTAGTAATTCTTCATAAGCTTTTAGGCGTCTAACCCTATGGGAATCACTAAGAAGCAAATCATTATAAACTATTGCTTCATATAGCACTTTTAATTCGTCGTCGAGATGATAGGCGATATCATGAATCCACCATTCTTTCCACAGCTTCTCGTACTCCTTTTTCACCTCGTCCCAGTACTTGCCTGAATTTTCAATCGCCTTGTCGAGATCTTCAGCTTCATTCTCCTTAAGATATGCGTCTATGAATACATCTAATTGGTCTGGGCTGTGGTCTGCCATGCATTCCAGCGTGTTATCATGTACTTTACTACAATAATTGACTACTCTGTCTAACACGAGTTCGGCTACTTCACGCGATTCCATTTTTATTTCCCTCAAACATATGTGTTCCGTAGAGTTTAAAAGCATTTTTACTGACTGGTGGCTCTCATTCCACAGAAGAGGAGAGATAGCTCGCTTTTTAAGGTTATTGTCCAAGTTAAGATCATGAAATATTATGCAGTTAATGTGAGGACGTATTTACCTGAGCCTATAGCAGAATATTTCGTAAAGTGCTTTTCATTAAAACTGCCGAACAAGTATTATGAAGTTAGCGGTACAATAACATTTAGAGATGAGGAGAAGAAGGTAAGCGTCAACGTGCCAGCAGACCAAGTTGGAGGCATTACAGACGTATTACTGGCGTCTGCGTTAGATTTTTATATAGCACTAGCCGTTTGCCTCGACGATGACATCTCGTTATACCGTATGATCAGGAAGGCTAGAGAAAAAGTAAAGGAAATGCTAAAAATAGATGATATAAACCTCGACCCCGAGTTCCCAATCTGTCTAAAAGGTGGTAAATGATGCCAACTGAACTTACACCGTCTGATATGATTTCATTAATATCTGAAGCTTTAGGGGACAAAGATGAGGAGGGCGAACCAGAGACCTTGATAAAACTATTACTACGTGATGATTTGCCTAAACAAACGAGGTTAATTATTCTTAACTGTATCGTGAAAAACTGCGGGTTGCAAAAAAGTTTATCCATATTAGACCCATTCGTTCCAATAGACGAAATACAATCATTAGAGACATTGAAAATCGATGGAACGAAAATACTTGCATGCATTAATTACACAAAAGTTAGAGATTGTTATTTGATAATGTTAGCGAATAGATATTTCCAAATAAAAAGAGTAACTAATCCTAACGAATTATTACAGAAGATGAAGCAACAAGGAGGAGGAAAGAAACAAAACAAGGATCTTATTTTGAGCAAGCTCGGTGGCGAGGACTTATGATATGCGAAGTCGTTGCAAGTTCATTTAAGCCACGGGACGGTGACGTTGTGAACGCCGACATAACAAACATACGTTTTGCATACCCACCAAGCTGTATCTTCTCGTCTCAGTACACGCAATTCATTCATGTTGATCACCCTTTGCCGAAGATAAGCCGTCTAAAATTCAAGAGAGAGAATGGGGAAGAAGTGAAGGATGACAATTACGTTGTAATAGATATTGGAGATGATTTCTTAGTTTTACCAATAGAAGTTTGGAATAAACTGAAGGAGCTTATATCGACTTACCTTAGTGAAGGAACTTTGCACGGAGGCATCCTATTGTACGGCGTCCCTGGCACCGGTAAATCATACATTGCTACTAAATTACTTACAAGGATTCTGGGTTTGAAAGCAATTGTTAAGCAACCTACTGATTTCTTGACGAAATACGTCGGTGAACCTTACCAATTGCTAAACGATTTCATAAATAGACAACTATTTTCCAACAAACCTTCCATCATAGTTTTTGACGAGGGAGAAAGGTTTTTACTAAAAAGAGGTGGAGGGGGTGAAGCTGAAAAATTGGTAGAGGACAATATGAAGAATATATTATTAGAAAAATTGCAGGAATTTGCGGATTCGCAATATCCTTCGATTCTCGCATTAACTACTAACGCTTCAATAAACGATATGGAGGACGCAATGCTGAGGAGGTTTCCGTGGAAAGTTTATTTCCCTCCCTATTCGCAGACCGTTTATGAGTACATAGCCAGGAAGATAACTACACAAAGAACTTTCAAAGTTGAGGATAAGGAATATGATACACAAAAACTATCGTTTTATGCATCTGCTACCGGCATTTCTGTAGCTGAGTTCAGGACTATAATACAGACTGGGACTATCTCTTTTCTCAGGTCAAAAAGTAACTTCCCGAGGAGACTTGTGCCATTCGAATTACAAGATAAGGAAAGTATTTTAGATATAACGAAATTGCCTCAACTCAGGCGTTTTGATATCAAAAATAAGAACGTAAAAATGTTATGCGAAGGAGCATTATTTACTATGACTGCAGTAGTAACAAGCTATTTTCTTACAATTGAGAATAGACCCGTTTACCTTATAGATTTACAAGAGTCCACTTCACTCAGGTATGGAAGCGACGATATCATAACATTACTCAAGCAGGAAAACAAACCTGTCGGTATAATTCACATGCACGGCAATCTCAACATCAACAAACAACTGTTAATAGAGCGTCTACTCGAAGAGGATAACGTTAGTTTTGTGGTAATAACGAGTTTTGATAGTTCATTATTACAAGTACAAACATTGAAGCTTCTACCTAGGATTGATATAACACAAT
>Ga0081474_144113_pt1 | contig 17848 bp, 17 predicted proteins | sample OneHunmetagenome_2_FD_70978 | JGI IMG/M metagenome (GOLD analysis project Ga0081474, IMG submission 70978) | Ferrous microbial mat communities from One Hundred Spring Plain, Yellowstone National Park, USA v2 (version 2) | ecosystem: Environmental > Aquatic > Non-marine Saline and Alkaline >... | reverse complement strand
TGACCATCTTGATCGTAGGCTGTAACGTATACTTCAAAGGGCTCACCGGCACTTATAGTACTTTCTGGAATCTCTACTTTAAACCTGGATGGTTTTGGTGGATATAAATCTACGTAATAATCTTGGCTTGATATTTTACGGTTGTTTACTTCGTAAGCGTCTATAGCTACTTTAGAAGGCGTGTCGTATCTCAATATGATATCAGCTATACCGTTTTTAAACTTATAAGCATGAACTGTGTAAGGAAGTGTGCCGTTTGGTGTTTTAAGTTCTACTACAACGTCAGAGCCTATTGAAGCATAATTTTTAACCACGTTTCCATATTTGTCTAAAGCGATAACCTTAGCTACGAAATCCCTACCCGCTTCTACTGTAGAAGGCGCTTCTATGGCGAACTTATAGACAGGACCATTGACTACTTTTATACTAACCACAGGCATTATACTGCCAGTGGCTTCGTTTTTTATAGGAACTGGATAAGAGTCTTCCAATATTGATAAAGTAGCCACACCTGCCTTATCGTCTTCTATGGTTATACTAAAAGAACCATCTTTGAAATCCTTTGAAGAAAATAAAGCTGGATCTACTGCTAACTCTCCTTTGGTTCTTACAAGAAATTTCTTATCGTAATAAGAGAAATCTTTTATGAAGTTTCCATAAGCATCCATTGGTCTTAAGGTAAAAGTTACTTTCTGTCCAGCGGTTATATAAGTGGGTATGTATGCGTCAAAGTAAGAAAAATTACCCGGTTTTACATAAACCTGCTCTGCTCTTGATAAACCCACACTTACCAACGTGCTCATAAATATTAAAAATAGATATGCCTTGGCAGTTTGTATATAGCTTTTCATCACAACACCTCCTAGTAAAATATTATTATATAACATTTTTTATAAAAATAGAAATTTTGTAGCAAACTCATGTAAAATATTAGAATGATAAAGATAATTGAGCCTAGATTTACGGAAGAAGATGCAAAAGTCCTATCAGAGATAGTGCTTTCTGGTTATATAACAAGAGGACCATGGACCAAAAAATTTTCTGAAGCTTTTGCACAGTTTTTAGGTGTAGAAAAAGTTTATACGGTTTGTTCTGGTACTGCTGCTTTATACGTGATATTAAAAGCCTTAAACGTTGAAGGTAAACATGTTGTAGTACCTGCTCTTAGTTTTATGGCTACGATAGACACGGTGATTTTGGCAGGTGGTATACCGGTGGTGGTGGACGTAGATGAGTATTATACAATGGATGTAAATCAACTAGAAGATGCTATAAAAAAATACAACCCAGTTTGTATAATACCAGTGCATCTTTACGGTGGCATGGCTGATATGGATTCAATTATGGATATAGCCAACAGATACAATGTATATGTGCTAGAAGATGCAGCCCAAGCTCACGGAGCATCTTTTAAGGGTAAAATGGCTGGAGCTATAGGACATGTGGGGGCTTTTAGTTTTTATGCTTCTAAGAATGTTCCAATGGGAGAAGGTGGTGCGATATCGTCTTCTGATGAGTCTATATTAAAAGCTGTAAACGCCCTTATAGACTTTGGAGATTCACCGGCCTTAAATTTAAGAATTACAGAGTTTCAGGCTGCCCTTGGATTTTTAGGACTTCAAAGACTAAAAGAACAAAACGATAAGCGTATAAAAAACGCAGAGTACTACAACAAACACCTATCCGATGATCTCATAAAACCAAAACGAAGAGAAAACTCCCATCACGTTTATCATCTTTACACGTTAAGGCATAAAAATAGGGATCATATAATAGAATCTCTTAAAAAAGAGGATATAGACGCAAGGGTATATTACACTTATACGTTGGCAAGCTTAAGAGATGCTTTACATCTTCCTCTTGATAACGCCAACAAATATATAAAGGAGCTTTTTAGTATACCAGTGCACCCTTACCTTTCTCAGGAGGATTTAGAAAAAATAGTTTATGTTATAAACAAAAGCCTATGATAGGTATAATAGATTACGGCATGGGAAACCTTGGAAGCGTTTTTAAGGCTTTTGACAAAGTGGGCTTAAACCCTAAGATAATAAACACCAAAGACCAAATAAAAACTTCTGATGCTCTTTGTCTTCCGGGTGTTGGAGCTTTTAAAGATGCGATGGATAATCTTAAAAATTTAGATATCATAGATGACATAATAGCTTTTATAAAATCAGGCAAACCTTTTATAGGTATTTGTCTTGGATACCAGCTTTTGTTTGAAAAAAGCTATGAGTTTGGTGAACATAAAGGACTTTCTATTTTCAAAGGAGACGTGAGGTTGTTTCCCGTTGGTGTTAAAATACCTCATATAGGCTGGAACCAGCTTTGGATAAAAAAAGATGATGGCGTGTTCAAAGGTGTAGAAAATGGGACTTTTGTATACTTTGTGCATTCTTATTACGTAAATCCTCAGGATAAAGATATAATCTCCACTTACACCGATTATAGCGTTGATTTTGCATCTTCTATAGAATACGAGAACGTAGTGGGTTTGCAGTTTCATCCAGAAAAAAGCCAAGAAGTGGGTCTTAAAATACTTTCTAATTTTAAAGAAAAATACAAGCTATGAGGTGAGAAAGCTATGAGAGTGCTTTATCTTACAAGATGTGCCAACAAGTATAGTGCTTATTCTGATTTAGATTGTAAAGAGAACTTGTTTACCGATGGAAAATTTTCTTTTTTGCAAGAAAAAAGGCATGAAGCGTTTAAGCTTCTAAAAGCTAAAAAATCAAAAGAGGGTGGGGCTCTTTGGAGAATATCCAAAGATAAGTTTTGGGAAGGACTTCATATGCATGTCATGCCAAAAGCTGTAAAAGAGAGAATTTTTGAAAGAACGATAGTGTTACATCCCATAATGGGTATGCTATCACCGGAGGACAAAGTTTGCAAATGGGATGTTTCTTGTCAGTATAAGTCTATAGCTTTTTGGAAAGAAGATATAAAAAGTTATATACTTAACGATGATTTTATTGTGTTTAACTTTCTACCAAGCTCTTTTGATAGGCTTTTACCAAAAGAAGCTAAAGTTGTAAACTTTAAATACATGATAAAGGATAAACCTATGAAAGATAGTTCTTTGGTAAAAGCTTACACAATGAGATATATAGTTGAGAAAGATATAAAAAGTATAGAAGAACTTAAAAAGATAAATTTTTTAGATTTTGTGGTAAGCGATATACAAGAAGAGGATAACGCTATAGCAGTTTATATGCATTCTGAAGGAAAATACTCTGTTAAAAAAGCGGGTATCATATGAAAATTTCTATAGTAATACCAATTTACAACGAAGAAGAAAGCGTAGGAACGCTTTACGAAAAAATCATAGACACTATGAATAAGCTTCCCTACGATTATGAAATAATAGCGGTAGATGATGGAAGCACCGACAACACTTTTAACAAGTTAAAGGAAATAGCTTCAAAAGATAAGCGTTTAAAGGTAATAAGCTTTAAAAGGAATTATGGACAAACAGCAGCCATGTTTGCAGGTTTTCAGCACGCTTCTGGAGATGTAGTCATTACTATGGATGCAGATCTTCAGAACGACCCAGCGGATATCCCAATCCTCATTGAAAAGATAAACGAAGGATATGACGTGGTAAGCGGTTGGCGTAAAGATAGAAAAGACCCGTTTTTTTCAAGGACACTACCTTCTAAAATTGCCAATTATATAATTTCAAACGTCACAGGTGTTTATCTTCATGATTATGGATGTTCGTTAAAAGCCTATAAAAAAGATATAGCAAAGAATTTTAGGCTATATGGAGATATGCATAGATTTTTGCCTGCTTTGGCTAAGGGTTTAGGGGCTAAGATAACAGAAGTGCCTGTGAGTCATCATCCAAGACTTTACGGTAAATCTAAATACGGTATAGGGCGTACTATAAGGGTTATACTTGATATATTTTTGGTAAAGTTTTTAAATGAGTATATAAACAAACCCCTTTATGCTTTTGGCGGTATAGGTTTTATACTTTTTAGCCTTGGATTTTTATCTGGGCTTTATCTTACCTACGATAAACTTATAAACCATCAAGAGATAGGCCAAAGGCCTCTTTTGTTTTTGACAGTACTTCTTATTATATCTGGTCTTCAATTTATATCTACTGGAATAATCGCAGAAGTTATTATAAGAACTTACTACGAATCTCAAGATATAAAACCCTATAGGATAAAAGATGTTATAAATATAGAACCAATAGATGAAAATTAAAATACTGGTTTCTTTTCTCTTAAGCGTATTATTTTTATACATTTTTTATAAAACTGTTGGCTTTAGCAATTTTGAGAGAAGCTTTTCAAAATTAAATATATTTTATATGGGAGTTGGTTTTTTGCTTTATACTGTTAGTTCTTTTTTGAGAGCTTACAGATGGCATAGTATGATAAAAGATATAAACATGAAAGATTTTTTTCTTATAAACAACATCCATATTTTTTTAAACAATATACTACCCGCAAGAACTGGAGAGTTTAGTTTCTTTTACATGCTTAAAAAGCGTGGAATAAACCTTACTAAATCCTTTTGGATATTTGCTTTGGCTAGACTGATGGATGGACTTGCTTTGCTTGGTTTTTTCTTTGGTTTTTTCTTTAAGTTTTATTTTGCGGCTTTTATCGTCGTATTTGGTCTCATAATGGTGTTTTTACTAAAGCATACTATAGCTATTTTGCCAAATATATTTATCTTAAAATCCCTAAAACAAAATCTATCTACTCATTTTGAAAGCAAAACCACCATAAAGCTTTACTTTATCTCTATGATATCTTTTGCTTTTAAGTTTCTTGGCTTTTATACAATGGCAAAAAACATTATACCTATGGGATTTTTTGATATATTGCCCTCTTATGTGGTATCAGAACTAAGCTCTATATTGCCTATAAACGGTGTTATGGGTCTTGGCACTTACGAATTTGGTTTTTCTATACCGTCAAAGCTAACTGATATATCTTTCAAAACATCTTTGGATCTTGGTTTTATAACCCATGTGTTTTTGCTTGTTTCTTCTTCTATACTTGGTATACTATCTTTATTATTTTTAAAGCTTGAACACTACAAAGAAGAAAGATAAAGCTTTTCTAACTTTATAACCAAAATAGATATCAGACATCCCATACCAAAGCTCACAAGCACATCTCCAAGATAATGCATAAAAAGTAAAACCCTTGATATACCCACTAGCATTGACCAAAGTATAAGATAAAACCCTAGTTTTTTGTTTTTAAGATAAACACTAAAAGCTATAGAACTGTTTATGAGCGTATGTCCAGAAGGTATAGAAGAGTAATTTTTATTGCTTTTAAAAAAGTAAAACCCATATATACCCTTTTTAAGAAAAAGCTCAGGCCTTGCTTTGCCAAATATAAACTTAAATAGCATGATAGCGCTATCTGAAACTACAAGACAAACCGATAGTAAGAGTATATACTTTCTTAGGCTTTTAACATAAAAACTAATCAGCATAAGCACCGTACATGCGTAAAAAACAATGTCAAAATGCCCAAGCGTTGTAATAAGTTTTATCAAGCTTTTAAAAGCCGAAAAACTATCCCTATGGATATACAAAAAATACGTTATATCCTTATCAAATAAAAATATGCTTATAAATCCAAAGACTATAAGAGATATCCCTATTTTAATCATATATTTATTATAAGATAAAAAGAGCCCGTTGAAGGGCTCTAAGATCTCAATTAACTTCTTAAATCTTTGCTTATTTCTTCTGGTAATGGGCAGGCTTCTGGTGGAAGGCCTTTTACTTTAGACCCATAATACATAACTGGGATAAGCACCAAGCTAAGAGTAGTGGATGCTATTGTACCAAAAATAAGGGATATGGCAAGGCCGTTGAATATCGGGTCAAATATGATAACAAAAGCACCTACTATAAGGGCTGCTGCTGTTAAAAGTACAGGTCTTGTTCTTATGACACCGGCTTCTACCACAGCCACATGAAGAGGTACTCCTTCTCTTATACGTTGTTCTGCAAATTCCACAAGAAGTATAGAGTTTCTAAGGATTATACCAGCTAAAGCTATAAAACCTATCATAGAAGTAGCCGTAAAGAAAGCGTGTAGTATAAAGTGTCCTGGGACTATACCAACTAAAGTTAGTGGAATAGGAGACATGATGATGATAGGGGTTTTGAAGTCCTTAAACCATCCTACTATGAGGATATAGATGATAAAAATAGCACCTGCAAAAGCAATACCAAGATCTCTAAACACTTGCAAAGTAATATACATCTCACCGCCCCATCTTACATATATATGATTTGTAATCTTTGGGAAAGACATCCAAAGCTCTGATACATGGCCATACGGGTTAGGTATACTCAAAACCTTTTTCCTTATGTCCCATATGCTGTAAAACGGGGCACCTGCACCTTTTGCCACATCTCCTACCACATATACTACTCTTCTTAAATTTTCGTGATATATGGTTTTGTGTATAGGGTGTTTTACTATTTTGATGAGGTTTGATAGTGGTATAAGCTGACCTTGTTTGTTTGGTATTTCTAAGTTTTCAAGGTTTTGAAGCGTCCTATAGGGTCTTGCTATCCTTACTTCTATAGGTACTGCTTCGGTATCTGTAGACTGGATGATACCAGCATTATAACCAGCGGTAGCTACTCTTAGAGTCCTTACTATATCCTTTTTTGAAACTCCAAACTGTGCCGCCCTTGCTTGATCTATAACAAAATCTATTTGGGGAGCGTTTGATTCTAAGTATATACCGCTGTCTGTTATTTCTTTATCTTTTCTAAAAAGCTTTAAAACTTGCATAGCAAAAGCTCTTTGAGAAGAAAGCGTTGGGCCGTATATCTGAGCCACTATTGGGTCTAAAACTGGTGGGCCTGGTGGGGTCTCTACTACAGCCACATAAGAAGCTCCCATAGAATAAGCTATTTTTTGTACCATAGGTCTTATGGATTGGGCAAAAGCGTGAGATTCTATTTTTCTTTTGTCTTTTCCCACAAGCTCTATGGCGATCTGTGCATAGTAAGGTCTTGTCCTAAGATAGTAGTGTCTTATAAGGCCGTTAAAACCATAGGGTTTTGGCAAACCTGCATATATTTGATAGTATTTAACCTCTTTTTGTTTTGCAATATAATCTGCAATCTTTTTGGCCACTAAATATGTTTGCTCTACCGTGGTATCTTCTGGCATGTTTAAGACTACTGATAGTTCTGATTTGTTGTCGAAAGGAAGCATTTTTACTATAACAGCTCTACTTAGTATAAGAAATACAGATATACCCAATAAAGACCAAACGGCTATATAAAATAAAACTCTTTTTGATTTTGATATAAGAAGGGGTTCTACCATCTTGCAGTATAGTTTCCAAAATATAGTTTCTTTTATGTTTATTACAGGTTTTTCGCTTTTATCATGATTTTCGTGTCCATGTTTTATAAGTCTATAGGCTGCCCAAGGAGTTATGGTAAAAGCAACCCACAAAGAAAATAGTATTGCTGCACTAGCGTTTACCGGTATTGGCCTCATGTAAGGACCCATCAAACCACCCACGAAAGCCATAGGCATTAAAGCGGCTATGATGGTAAGGGTTGCAAGTATGGTAGGGTTTCCTACTTCATCGGTGGCTCTTATTATGGCATCGTGTTTTGGAAGTTCTGGGAAAAACTCAAACCATCTATGAATATTTTCTACCACTACAATAGCAGCGTCTACCAATATACCGATTGAGAATATAAGAGCAAAAAGCGTAACCCTGTTTATAGTAAAACCGTAAAGCTTGCTAAAGAATAATGCAAATGCAAGGGTTACAGGTACAGCTATTGCTACTATAAGAGCCTCTCTAAGACCAAGAGCTACCGCTATAAGAAGTATAACAGACGCTGTGGCTATAAATAGGTGCTCTATAAGTTCGTTTGATTTGTTTTGAGCTGATTTCCCGTAGTTTCTTGTAACGGTTATATGTAAGCTTGATGGAATGACAGTACCTTTTAAAGAATCTATCTTTTTAAGTACATCGTTTGCTACATTTACTGCGTTTGTACCTGCTCTTTTTGCTATCGAGATAGTAACAGCAGGATACATAGGAGAGCCATAGCGTTTAGAAGCAGCGCCAAAGCCCATAGTTACGTAATCGTGTATACCGCCTGGACCATCTGTAATCTTGGCTATATCTCTTAGATAAACTGGTTTTCCGCCGTACCATCCTACCACTAAATCTTCTAAGTCCTGTTTAGATCTGATAAAGTTTCCGGTTTTTACATAGTAAAGTGTGTTGTTTTGATTTACATAACCGCTTGGAAGTTCTTGGTTTGCCTCTTGGATGATATGTACTATATAAGCTGGAGAAAGACCGTAAGCCGCTTCTTTAGCTGGGTCTAACAGTACTCTCAGCTTTCTTGGTTGGCCACCGTAGATTTTTACTTGAGCTACGTTTGGTACAGTTTTTAGCTCGTTGTCTAAGGTGTCTGCAATCCTTCTTAGAGAATAATAGTCATATCCTTTTCCCCACAGCGTAAGTGTCATTATTGGTACATCGTCTATGGATCTTAGTTTTATAAGAGGTGGAAGCTGAACCCCTGGAGGTACTAAGTTTAAAGATGCCATCATTTTGGCATTTAACTGCACAAGTGCTTTTATAGGGTCTGTGCCAACGTGAAACCTTGCGGTCACAAGACCATAACCATCACCAGAAGCGCTATAAATATAAGATATATCTTTTAATTCCCAAAGCTTTTTTTCTAACGGTGTAACCACTCTTTTTTCTACTTCTCTTGGAGTAGCACCTGGATACGGTATCATAATATCTATCATTGGTACTACGATATCTGGGTCTTCTTCTTTTGGTGTTGTTACCACTGCAAATATACCAAGAGCCAAGAGCGCTATTATCATTATAGGTGTAAGTTTGGAATCTATAAAGTATTTTGCTATTCTTCCAGCTATCCCGTACATATCACTCTCCTATCTTACATTTATCGCAAACGCTATATACGTTCCCTTCCACTATTCTATCCCCTGGTTTTAAACCAGATAGCACAACGTAGCTATTGCCTACCTTTTGACCAAGCTTTACAAACTGCATATGGGTTATGTTGTTTTTGTCTACTAGCCATACCGCATCTATATCATCCCATTTAAACAGTGCATCCTTTGGTATAGTAACGACAGTTTCTTGGCTTTTAGGGATATAAACTTTTGCGTAAAGCCCACTTGTGATGCCATCTTGGTTTGGTATATCTATTTTTACATCAAACGTATGAGACATAGGGTTTAAAGCTTTGGATACTTCTTTTACAGTACCTTCCACTGTTTTGTCTATACCACCTATATATACTTTTAACGTTTGTCCTGGGGTTATTTTGTTTATATACTTTTCTGGTAATGCCACATCTACTCTGTATGGTGGTTTATCTATCATCATAAGAGGCATACCAGGGGCTGCTATATCTCCAACGTTTACATTTTTCATGTATATGCATCCTGAAAAAGGAGCTGTTATATTTGCATAGGCTAAGTTTGCCCTGGCGGCAGATGCTCCAGCTTTTGCAGCCATTATAGCGTTTTTGGCTTGTTCTACCATAGCCTTTGCTGCTTCGTACTTAGCTTTTACCTCATCGTACTCTTGCTTTGTTACTGCTCCTGTTTTTATAAGCTTTTGAAATCTTTGATAGGTTTTTGAGATAGCTTGTAAGTTAGCTTCGGCTGCTTTCATCTGGTCCTCAGCTTGTTTGGCTCCATAATTTGCTTGAGCTACCATACTTGATATATCTTTTGTATCAAGTTTTACCAAAAGCTGTCCTCTTTTTACACAATCCCCATCTTTTACATATACTCCTATCACTTTGCTCATAAGCCTTGTGGAGATAGCAGCGTGGTTTTTAGCGCTCACTACACCGTCAAACTCTTCTTCTATAGGTGTGGAAGAGGATACTGTTATAACTTTTACATTTGAAATAACCTTTGGTTTTAGGGACTTTTCACCAGGAGAAATCTTATGCTCAAAAAACCCATCAAGCCAAAGTATGATAACAACCATTGGTATTATAAAATAAAGAACGTACTTCTTGAGAGTGCTCATATTACTTTACCTCCTTGTTTAATAGGCCAGCTTGATATAAGCTTTTAATATAGGCTAAATTACAATCATACATTGCTTTTGCAAAGTCAAACCTCGCTTTATCGTATTGAGTTTCAGCGTCTATAACATCTGTAATCTTAGCAAGACCTACTTTATACCTTTGGTCCATAACTTTTAGAGTGGCTTTTGCTTCCTCTTCTTCTTTTTTTGCATATTTCATCATAGCCAGCGCGTTTTCATAATCAGCTAAAGCTTTGTTTATTTTAAATATTGAACCTTTTACCATGTAATCTATGTAAGAACTAAGCATAAGCTTTTGTTCGTTTAAACTTCTTATCTTGTTAAAAGCCGTTAAACCATCAAAGATATTCCAATTTACACCAACTCCCACCATATAACCGTTGGCAGTGGCTCCAAAGGGTGTTGAGTTATCAAAAAGCGAGTAAGAACCAAAGGCCCCTATTTGGGGTAGGTAATCTGCTAAGTAAGCTCTTTCCATGGATTTTAAAGCTCTTAGCTTTTCTTCCATAGATTTTATTTGGGGTTTTTGGTATACAGTTTTTACAAGAGCTTCTTTGTCTATGTGGCTTGGACAATAGAGATTTCCTTTTAAATCCACATCTTTATAGGGTTCATCCATTAGTAAAAACAACGCTCTTTTGGCAGTTTTATAGTTGTTTTTGGCTTCTACTAGTTTTTGCTCTGCTTGATGAAGGTATACTTTTGCTCTTAGAGTGTCTGAGAAAAGCGCCATACCAGTTTTATAGTAAGACTCAGCCATATCTACGTGTTTTTTAGCATCGTTTACCGCTTGGGTGGCAAGCTTTATACCTTCTTTTGCCAAAAGCCCACCCAAATAGGCTTTGTATACGTTGTAAACAATGTCTTGTTCTGTTTGGTTTAGTTCTTTTTTGGCGCTTTTAAGAGTGTGATAAGATGCACTTTCGTAAGCTTGGACTTTACCACCCATCCATATAGGTATTTGTAAAGTTAATTGGGTTTGATAAAGCTGTGAAGTTCCTGGGTTGTTAAAGAAGTCTTGCATGGACTCAAAAGCACCGCCTAACATTCCATAGGTTACAGTAGTTTGGGGAGATAGAGGAGGTGGCTGAGGAAATTGAAGACTTCTTGTATCCATTTTGTTCATTATGCTCCAAGGGGCTATGTTGGTACGGTTAAAAGATGTTTGTAAGCTAAGCCTTGGGAATAGCATACCTTTTACGCTTTCTAACTCATATTCTTTTGATTTTATATCATATCTTTTGGCTTTTATTGCTAGGTTATTTTTAAGAGCCTCTTTTATGGCGTAATCTATACTTATGCTTTGAGAAAAAGATATATCTGCTAATATTAATAGCGCAAACGCCATGTATCTAATTCTCATATCATAGCCTCCTAATTAAATAATTTAGTACGATTAACACATTCTAACCGCATAGAAGATAATATAATATCATAAATTAAGAATATAAGAATATTCTAATATTCTTATTACGATAAATCAATGATTAAGCATAGCCAAGCTTGTCTCTTATTACATCGAAAAAACTGACATGTTCTAAAGATATAGTTTTGCATACCGTGTTTGAGCGTTTTATAAGGATATTGTCTTTTTGGGTTATGTTAAAGAACTCTTGACCATCAAGTGTAAGATACGCTTCTTTTGTTTTGTCTCCTAGTTTTAGGCTTATAAGAGCATTAGAAGACAACACCATGGGTCTTATAGAGATTGTATGTGGGCATATAGGCACCAGCAAGATGTTTTGAAGCTCTGGGGTAAGTATAGGACCCCCAGCTGAAAGAGCGTAAGCGGTAGAACCCGTTGGAGTTGATATTATAACCCCGTCTGCCCTTAGTTTTGCTATTATGTGTTCTTGCTGGTAAACTTCTATATCTATAAGCCTTGAAAGATAAGACCTTGCCAATACAGCATCGTTTAGGTATGCTCCTAAGTATTTATTGTTTAGATAAACATCTATCATCATCCTATCTATTGCTTTGTATTTGCCTTCTATTATGAGCTTTAGCATATTTATAGCATCTTGCTTTGGTATCTCCGTCAAAAACCCAAGCCTTCCTAAGTTTATACCTACTATTGGTTTTTGAAAAGCCGAAAACTTTCTAGCAGCACTTAAAAAAGTTCCATCCCCTCCTACTACTACCAATATATCCGCCTCTTCAATTGCCACTACATTCTGTCCCATAGTCTTAAGCTGGTTTTTAATGTATTCTACAAATTCTTTGGCCGTTTTATCTTCTTTAACGTAAAAGCTAAATCTCATTGTATATTTATCATATCAAAAGTCCTTATTCTACTTAGATGTCCGCAAGCGGCAGCTAGCTCTAAACCTTTACTCCATCTTATTGTGCAGGATATATCATTTTTTAAAAGCTCTTGCTGAAATCTGTATATTTGGCTTTCGCTTGGTCTTTTAAATTGTAATATAGGGCTTTCGTTGTAAGGTATTAGGTTTACCTTTATTTTATGTTTTAGGTTTTTAAGAAGATTTACAAGGTTTTTGGCATCTTTTAAAGAGCTGTTTATATCTTTTATAAGCACATACTCTATTGTGATGCGTCTTCTTGGTTCTAATGGGTATGTTTTTAAAATCTCAAAAAGTTCTTTTAAAGATCCTATTACATTTGGCATAAGCGCTTTTCTTGTTTCATCATCTGAGGCGTTTAATGATATGGCTAGGTTTAGTTTGTTTAAAAAGCTGTCTTCTTTTAGTTTTTTGATATAGTTTGCATAGCCGCTTGTGGATATAGTTATATGTCTTTTTGAAAGTTCAAACTCTTTTAGGAAGATAAAAGATGCTTTTTTTAGATTTTCAAAGTTTGCAAGAGGCTCTCCCATGCCCATAAAAACGATATTTCTTATAAAGATACTTCTTAGTATAGATATGTAAAAATACTGATCTACTATCTCTGAAAAGCTTAAATTTCTTAAAAGCCCTCCTATGGTGCTAACGCAAAACTTACACCCCACCGCACAGCCAACTTGTGTAGATATGCAAAGTGTATAATGGTCTTTTTCTTTTATCAGTACACTTTCTATAAAGTGCCCATCTTTTGTTTTAAAAACAAACTTTGTGGAATCCTCCCCTTCTACAAAAGAATCTAAGCTTAGCACGTGAAAATCTATTCTTAGTTCTTGTCTTAGGCTTTTAGGAATATCTGTCATAAGGTTTATATCGGTTATTTTTTTCTTAAAAGCCCAAGATTTGATTTGAGATATTCTATACTTTTCTAAGTTTAATTTTTCTTGTAGTTCAAAGTAATCTTCCAATAAGTTTATCATTGGAGCATATTTTCTATTAGTTTGTAGGATAGTTCATTTGTGGTTTTTATATAATCTTCTTTTATAAGGGTGTCTTTTTCTATATTTTCTTGTTTTAAATCTTCTTCATAGGCTTCTATCCACTCTTTTATCATATCTTTTGTTAGTTCTATATGAAATTGAAGGCCTACGGCATTTTCATAAACAAAAGCTTGGTTTTGATACTTATCTGAGCTGTATATTCTTAAAGCGTTTTTTGGTAGGTTAAAAGTATCTTGATGCCATTGAAAAACCATAAGTTTATCTGGAAAACCCTTAAAAAATTTATGGTCGTTTTCTTTTCTTATCTCATACCATCCTATCTCTTTGCCGTTTTGTCCTTTGTAGACTTTCTCCCCCAACACATGTGCAAGCATCTGAGCCCCAAGGCATATACCTAATATTGGTTTTTGGGCTTTTAAAAAATGCTCTATTATTCTAAACTCTCTACTTAAAAATGGATATTGGCTCTCTTCGTAAACACCCATATAACCACCAAGCACAAAAAGTATATCAAACTCTTCTTGTGGAAGTTCTCTTGCCTGGTCTACATATCTGATATCTATACCTTTTGATGATAGTATGTCGTTAAAAACACCGGCATGCTCTATCTGAACATGCCTTAGTATTAGAGCTTTCATCAAAGCATACCTGGTGGTTTTCCTTTAGATATGATAAGTCTTTCTACTGGCTTGTCTTCCTTTAGATGGCTTTCAATTATTTCTTTTACATCTTCTTTTTTTACACCGCCATACCATATGCCTTCTGGATATACCACCACCGTTGGCCCCATACCGCAAGGTCCAAGGCAACCTGTTGGTGTTACCACCACTGTCATCATAAGCTGAGGGTCTTGTTGAAGGGCATCCGCAAAAGCTGTATAAACGTCCCTACTTCCTTTTTCTGCACAAGAACCCATAGGATGGCCTGGTGGTCTTTGATTTACGCATACGAATACGTGTTTAAACATATCGCCTCCTTCAAAAGGTTTTTTAATAATTTATAAAATTTATAGGCTTTTGACATGATAAAAACCCTAAAACTGTGCATTTACTCTAAGCCCATAAACCCATAAAGGGCCTCTGTTTTTATCATACCCTGGATGTCTTATAACCAGTCTCTGATTTGATACTCTTTTATATTTTTCTATTGACAAACTTATGCTTTTGTTTTATATTATTACCATGAAGTTATCACAATAGGCGGAAAATTAGGCATAAGCTATAGGACAGCTTGGAGAACTAATAAAGATGATTCAGTGTAAGATGTAAAATGAAAGAAGAAAGAATATTTGGTGCATATTACTTTAGCAATTACGCAAACAAAGGTAAAATAAAGAAAGTCAAAAACACTCTTAAGGAATACAGAAAAACTGCTAAAGATATAGCTAAGTTTATCTGGGATGTATTCTTTCGAATAGGCAAGCTTCCTCACAGAAAGAAAATAAACATCAAGCATATTCCAAGTTATCTATCAGAGCGTTATAAGTATGTATGTGCATGGCAGGTTTATAATGTTTTAAGTGGATATATAGCAGGTGTCCAATATCAGTTTGCCAATATTGTGTTTAACTCAAGCTTAAATAAAGAAGACAAATTAATACTACTTGCACTAAACAATGTAAATGGTTGGCTTGTATATGATAAAGATGAGATAGAAATATATGAGAGAAAAGGTAAAGATGTAGAAAAAAGAACAGTTAAAGTTTTAGAGTTTCACAAGAAATTAGCAAGAAAAATATTTAAAGATCTACTTGGCAAAAATAAAAGACCAAGTAATAATATCTCAATGCATTTAGACGGGAAAGTGGTAGATATAAGCAAGAAGAAAGAAAATAAAGCTGTTGAATTTGACTATTGGATAAAAATAGCTACACTGGAAAAAGGAAAGCCAATATACATACCACTTAAAGCAAATACATATGCAGAAAAGTTAGAAGGAGAATTTTTAAATTACTGTCAAGTAGTTGAAGATGATGATGGGAATATAGAATTTAGAGTAGTGAAAGAGTTAAAAAAGAAAGAATACATACCACTTACAGATGAAATAGCAATTGATTTAGGCTTAAATCCATTGTTTGCAATAAACAAGGGAGATTTATTTGGCAGGAACTTTCTTGATGTACTCAAAGCTTTCGATGAGAAAATAACAAAGAGAATGGCAAGTTTGCAAAAGAGAAATATAAAACCAAGAGATGATAAAAAATATAGACAGTATGTGGATAAGCTAAGAGATTATTTGAAGAATGAGATAAAAAGATTGTTAAATGTTATTGTAAAAATATACAAGCCAAAGAGAATCATATTAGAGAAATTAGATTTTAGATCTCCTGAACTTTCTAAAAGATTAAACAGACTAATACAAAGATTTGGCAAGAAATATATAAAGCAGAAGTTAGAAAGATTACAACAATTGTATGGAATTGAAATAATAGAAATAAATCCAGCCTATACAAGTCAAGAATGTAGTTCTTGTGGGTATGTGGATGAGAGAAACAGAAAAAATACTCAAGAGTTTGAATGTAGAGCATGTAAAAATAAGATAAACGCACAGATAAACGGAGCTAGGAACATTCTCAAGAGAAGTTCTCTTGGGAATTTATATCTGACAAAAAAGCAAGTCCTTAAGATACTGGTAGAAAGGTATCTTGAGAGACTAAAAGGGTGCAAGAGTCCTCCCTTGAATATTCTCAAAGGTAATCCATACTTTAAGGATTGTCTTGAGAGTATCCTAAACCCTTGTCAGAGCCTGACACCGAGTTAGGTATGCATGGGTGAATGTTTCACTATGCAGGAATATTTGTCTATGCAAAGGGGAACTCTTTTGTTAACGGAGTTTTTACCTTTTGAAAAACATTCAAAATATACGTTTCCAATGAGAAACAGAATAATAGCCTCTTTAGTGGAATATCTTTTGGTTATACAAGCCTCTTCTAAAAGCGACACTCTTATAAGTGTGTATTGGGCTTTTAAATTAAACAAAAAAGTTTTTGCATATGTGGGAAACCCGGTGGAAGAATTTGAGGGTTGTGTAAACTTAGTAAGAGAAAATGTAGCTAAGCTTTTTACAAATAAATCCCGTCTTTTTAAAGACCTAGATTTATCTTTTGAAAAGCCAGAAAACCAACAAAATCCTATACTTTCTTTTCTTGATAAACAATGCACTTTTGATGAGCTTTTAGTAAAAACAAGCTATGACGAAGAAAAACTTACAATGGAGCTTACCGTGCTTGAAATAGAAGGCTATATATCAAAAGAGGGTGCTTATTTTGTAAAAAATGCATAGGTTTTTTGCTTTTAGAAAAAATGGCAAAATAGAGCTTTTTGATGAAGATAAAAAGCATTTTAAAGTACTTAGAATAGAAAAAAACGAACTTTTAGAGCTTGTTATAGAAGACAAAATATACGAAGCTAAATTCACAGGGCAAAATTTTGAGCTTTTAGAAGAAAAAACAAAACTCCCAGATGTAAAAATATATGCAAACGTATGTATACCGATAAAGCTTCAAACGTTAGAAACAATAATAGATTATGCAGTACAAGGCGGTGTTTTTGAGATAACCCCTGTTTTTTGCAAAAGAAGTTTTCAAGATAGATCTAAGCTTTTGGAAAAGTATCAAAGGCTTCAAAAAATTTTAAAAGAAGCTATAAAGCAAAGTAGACCATCTTTTTTGCCAAAATTAAACTATCCTATTTCTTTAAAGGATATAACATTGCAAGGATACGGTATTGTTTTTGATAGTTTTGAAAAGCCCAAAAACGATTTGTTAAAAGACAACAAGTATACCCTTGTTTTTGGTCCAGAAGGAGGACTTTCCAAGGAGGAGGTGGAGTTTTTAAAAGCTTTGGGATTTAATACTCATTCTTTGGGGGATAACATATTAAGGGAAGAGCTTGCGGTGTTTGCTGGTATTTTCATGATAAGATGTATAAGTTCAGATAGACTGTGAACACTTACCTTGTTAAAATATTCCTTAAAATTTTAAGAGGAGGTAAGTGTGATGGGTACCATGAAGGGAAGGATAGGTACCAGACCGTGGCATACTTGTCAAACCACATTATTCAACCTCTATCCAAAAAGTTAGTTGATAAACTTCGATATTTCAATGATGTAAAGCTTACAAAAGAGGCTAAGTTAAGGCTAAAGTGGATAGAGTACTACGATAAAGTGAAAGATATTACTAAAACATGCAGATACTTTGGCATAGAGTGCTTTAGCATGTTTTAGATAAGCTTGTTCTTAGAATACACTTATCACACGATGTAAGAAGTGCCTCTGGCACACTATCTAGAACCACATTCTACAAATGGCTAAAAAGATATCAAAAGGATGGATTGAAAGGACTCCTAGGAGACTTGTCAATAATTTTGTGTCTCACAACAAAATCTCCTGTTGAATATTTGTAAAACTTCATATGAGGACCCTTTTAATGCAGGAACGGGCTTACTCCACTTATTGTTCTTTAAA
>Ga0081474_138484_pt1 | contig 17869 bp, 22 predicted proteins | sample OneHunmetagenome_2_FD_70978 | JGI IMG/M metagenome (GOLD analysis project Ga0081474, IMG submission 70978) | Ferrous microbial mat communities from One Hundred Spring Plain, Yellowstone National Park, USA v2 (version 2) | ecosystem: Environmental > Aquatic > Non-marine Saline and Alkaline >... | reverse complement strand
TTCATCTCCTTAACCGTCGTGGGTATTGTACTCAATATCTCCAACTCTTGCGATAGCCGACGGTTAAGTAATAATTTAGGGTCAACAGCGATAGAAAGTTTTGTGGTAGGAGATAACGTTATGGCACCAGTAATCATCTTTTTGACCTTAGCCAACTGTGCTAATAATTCTGGTTCTGCCGTATCATACTCAGACACAGGTATCGATGTTTCTAACGTCTCTAACCTTATCGCATACGGCATTGTGTTGTTTTTCCTTATAGTGATTAACAACGGTCTATGTAGATTCCCGTATTGTATCATCCCTACCATGGATTCCGAGGTGACTGGGACAATTAGCTCTTCGCCTGTAACTGGGTCATGGACTGTGTACAACGACGGCGATAATTTTTCACCTAGGTACAGTTGAGCAGACCTAGTAGATATGTCGACGTTCACGACTACAACGTCACTATTCTTAGAGCGACGAATTTGTCTTATTAGCCCTCCTCTTATTGGGTCTTTCATATACGACCTTCTGAACGCTACGTATACGACAATGAATACTATAATTAGTATGCCTAGAGCGATGAAAATGTAAACATATGGTGGAGATGCTAGCATTTGAAATAACGAGAAAGCTGTAACAGGTTGAGCTGAGTGTGGGTGTACCGTATTTGTAAAGCTTATGTTTGAAGACGGTGTTTTCAGTGCCATGTTAATATCTTAACAGAAGAGTTTTAAAAGAAAGGGGTTAAGGGGGCGTAAGACTCCATCCGTGAGGTGGGGGATGGATAGCCCCCTTGAAGATAGCCACCTTTGAAGCAGGAAGCCCCATTAGGGCGGGGTAGTTCACAAGAAGAAGAAAGTGAATTCGCGGAAAAAAACACATGTTTGACTTCGAGTTTTAAGTCTTGAATTTCTCCATTATTATGGATATTATACCTGCCGCGATGAGTACTATTCCGGTCACACCGAGCAATACGTATAGCGTTGGGAAGAAGCTGAAGAACGATACCATACCGTTTACCAGCGGGTGCGTCAAGTTATACGCTAATGTTCCTGGTGACGGATTGCTTATTGCTGAGGCAGTAGCTGTGGCGAAGATAGAGAGAATTAAACCTGATAGTCCTATTATTACACCGACTATCAAGAGGGCTATTGCTATTGTTGGAATGTCAAACCCGTTGGTTCCAAACGTTACTCTGACTAACGACCCTGCTACTCCTGGATCATGAATTCTAGTCGCTTTCTTTATTTTTGGTATATGAACACTATTTGCATTTGGTGTATGAACGTTAATTACCTTGAACATTTTTGCTTTCTTACCACCTGCTCCTGTTGCTTTTGCGGACGGAACGATTACCGAAACTGACATTTTGCTTCGTGTAAAACATCTGTTTGAGGTATTAATAAGCTTTTCGCTTCACTATTCCTGGTCTGGGAGAAAAACAACTGGGAGAAAAATGGGAGAAAAACAAGAGAGAAGTGAATAGGGACAGTTTCAGCCCAACCAGTTAGGCAGAAATAACGTAAAACGGAAAAAGAGAAAGTTAACAAAAGTCGACTTCATCTTTTGACACCTGAGACCCCGTCCGTGAGGGCGGGGTAGTTTACCTTTTCAACTTGCTAAAAATGTGATCTCTAATCTTAGAATATTCAAAGTATTCAGGGTATTTCCGATACGCGTAGTTCATGATCTCGTCTTTGCTCTTCTTGACCCATTCCCTGAAAAATGCCTCAATCTCCTTGTCTTGTTCCTCAGGCTTAAATTCGCTGTTTAAAACATGATTCCTTACGTACCCTATTATTGCTCCGCTCAATGGATCTCTTACTTTTTTCTCCTTTACAACGTCGACGTCTCCTATTGCGATTAGTTTATGGACGTAATCTTGTAATTTCGACGAGTAAGCACCGAAGAACCAAGGCTCAAAATCCAGTCCTAGATTAATTCCCTTCTCTTTCTCAAGTAAAAAGAAAATCTTCTGCAGTTTGGTCGGAGTGACTTTTGCATTCTCCTCTTTTGCAGTGTAAAGCAAAAGTTTAATTAAACGATAAATTCTGTCCTCAATTGTCATGACCAGTCCTAATATTAGAGTACACAGGAAATACTTAAAAACCCCGCACTTCGATTGATTTGAAACGGAAAGTTTATAAAGTTGGGGGTTAAGGGGGATGGAAAACCTCACCCTCCGGAGAAGCATAGGAAATGCTTAGCCTTCCCTCGCCCTACCAGTGAGGGGAGGAAGTCCGTACCTAAATAAATAAAACAGCTGTTTGAGAAAGCCTTATATTCCCGACTCAGGAATTTTGTATCGGGAATAAAAATGGAACCACGTGATGTAGCTCAACTCGTGATGGACAGAGTAGCCAATTATTGTGAAAATATTAGTGGCGACACACCACTCGGGTGCTTGACAGACCACAACCCAGACCAATTGGACGTTTTTGTAGATGCATACCTTGATGAGAATGAAGCTGAAGATCTCGACAAAGCGATTGAAAATTCAGACAACTTCTGGGACGAGGTGAAAAAGGAATATGAGAGTTTGTGGAAGGAAACGATGAGCCTAAAAGCCGGTGGTTCTCTCGGCGATGAATTACAGATGTTATATCAAAATATAGTGCAAAACGATGAGCTTGATGACGCCAGTAAAGCTAGACGTCTACAAGCTTACGACGAGGTATTAGTTAAATTCGCTGATGCAATCAAGCGTGCATTACAAAACAAGAAGCCATTAAGTGGTGATGATTTGGATTATTGGTACAAAAAGATAGGCGATACCGTCTTCGGAGTGAAAAATTATGGCTATTATGAGGAAATAGGTTATTGGGAGGGCTTTTATGATGAACTGGACGACAGTAATAAATTAGAGGTATTAAGCATTTTACTAGATGAGATAGACAGCGTATTATACGATATAGAACATACGTTGCCTGATTTAGAAGCTTTAACAAATAAAAGTTAAACTTTTTTTAAAATCTAGAATTATTTATTAATTATTTTCCTCTTTTAATTTCAAGGAGGTGATTTTGGGTCTACCGTAAAGGGCGAGGGTTCCCTTAGGACGGTCAGTTCACGTATATTTCTTGTATATTATCAGGACTGCAACCAAAGCTATTGCCAAAACTACGAATGCCCACAACATGTAGTTTACAGTATTTGCCACTGGTGTAAATGAACTCCCATCTATGCTATAAAATAATCCGGTAAAGTTGTTTGCCAAAACTACGATAAGCAATAAAAACGGTATTAGGACAAAAACTGCGATAAAGAATACTGCAAACGGGTTCAACTGGTGTCACTTAAACATATGTTTGAGCAGTGTTTAAATAGTTTCTGGGGGGTTAAGGGGGCGTAAGTCCTCCTCCGTGAGGTGGGGGATGGATAGCCACCTTTGAAGCAGGAAGCCCCATTAGGGCGGGGTAGTTCACAAAAGTTCACTGGGGCACACTAACTGCTCCGTCTTTCAGGAGGAGTTTCCATATTGCGATTCTCATGAGTTCACTTACTTGTATATGGTTCTCTTCCGCAATTAGTTTTAGCCTGTCTAACGTCTCTTCATCGATTTTAACACTTGTTTGCCTCTTCTCGTCTATCGGGATGGATAGGGCTATTAGTATATCGTCCTTTGTTATACCTTCCCGGATAATGTAGTTTATAGCGTCTCTCATCACTGAAGATCTATTCTTGTTCTTAGAATCAATCAATTCAAGTGCACTACGTTCTATTCTAAACGAGACGATTCTTTTTCCCATGATTATGTTCTTGCCAGATTATTTTTAAATAGGGCAGGGGTTGAGGGGGCAGACGTCTCCCTCCTTGAGGTGGGACGAAAGAGAAAATAGCTCCAACAGCTGTTTTTCCATCACCCTACTTTTTGTCTAACTGGTTAGGCAAAAAGGTTTAAATACCAGTTTTGGCATACATATGTTTGACCAGGAATGGAAATGGTAGAAAGAGTAAAAAAAATTATAGAAAGTATAGAAAGTATAGGAGTAGAGTGTCGTGAAGAATATAATAACGAAGTATGTGGTCTTAACGGTTACTACTACAGTTGTTTCTCTCGGGGTAAAGAGTTTACTCTCATTGTAGACTCTAGTGGCGACGTATACATCAGGACACCCTATTTTTCAAAGGCTGACCAGGTTTTGTCAAATTTATCTCAACTATTTAATATAAACATTGATAAACTAAAGTTTTCAGAACTAGGTTTTTTCTGTGTCTTTAAGCTAGAACCGTTGCCAGAGGAACTAATTAACCTTAACTTAACTACTGATAATGATGAGATAGCCCTTTCTACTATTAAAAACGACATGATTTTAATAGATATCATAGGCAAAATTTCTCTTTTATACGACAAAGAAACAAAGAAATTCATCATTTTAAGTATAAAGAATTGGGAAATATACAAAAAAATTAGAGATTTCATAGACCAGGACGTCAGAGACGTCTTAGATAAATTGTCTTTATCAAAACCCGAATTTGCCATAAAAGCTTATGGTGAGGAGCTAGGGTTAGAAGGCAAAGGGAAGGAAAACCTGAAGAAGATATTGAATAAGTTAATGCCGGTAATTGATAAGTTAATGCCGGTAATTGAAAGGTTTAACAAAATAACAACTGATGGTACCGAAGTATCCCTGAATAATATAGTACTAGAACTAAAGGATGAGAACTGGGGAGCTGATATACTTCCTATAATTGAGAAAATGTCAAGGCTTAATGTCCCTGTCAGTATTGAGCTCCACAAAAACGACTTTTGGTTCATTAAAGTGCATTATGACTATCTGCTAAAAGTCGCTAGAATACTAAATATACTAAATATTGACCCAATGCAGACAATACATGATATAAATCCAAAGAAAGAAAGTCTCCTGTTTTACGAGCCTAGAGATTATTATATATTTGATAGTTGTGGTGGAGATTACTACCATATAGTTCCGTCCAAAAACGTCCAAAAATATTTGCAATTATTATTAGGAGTTAATGTCACACAAAGTGCTGATAGCTTTGAAATAGACAACGGCTACAAATATATAGTAATAAAAGGCTACAAATATATAGTAATAAAAGGACACGAAGACGAAATTCACATCGGTGTTTATGAAGAAAATAAGCTCTTAACATCTCTAAGGACTTATTTGTGGTATTTTGACGTGAGGGACTTTAATGGACTCAAAAACCTCAGTAAAGAGAAAGTTGCAGATATAATTAACAGGCAAATTGAGGAAAGGTACTTCTATCCAATGCCGTTCAATCAGGTCAAACAATACGTTGAGAAGTTTGTTGATACTACCATCAAAGTTATCGATAAGACGATTGGTTATGTGAGGGACAAAGTCCCAGATTTTACATCGCCGATTAAGGATATTGCTGAGATTAACTGTATATTCGATAAGCATTGTAATGTGGCATTAGAACTGGATAAACAGCAAAGGTTATCATCATACCATTCCTTAATCAGTACAAATGAGGGTCATATGCCTGTACCGATTTTCTTAGAGTATGCTGGGTTATCTGGGCGTTATTCAGATGATGATGATATAAGTGTGGTAAAGAACATGTTGTACTTCATTAGGGGTTACGATGAAGCAATTGTGGAGTACGAGAGAGATTATAGTTCGATTGGTGACGATGTGAGGGGGGCAGTGTCAGAATTATTCCAGAAAGCTGTAGTACTGTACAACAAGTTACTACAGAATAAAAATAACTTGTCTCATCGCGAAGGTGATGAGGATTATGAAGAATATGAATGTCCACAATATACCCTGCCAGACGGCATTGGGTACTGCCGTAGCTTTAACTATGAAGAATTAATGCAAAAAACTGAGGACGAATTAGCAAATGACATTATAGAATCACTGACCGAAATAAGGGTGAAAATGACAATAATAAGGGAGAAAATGTTGAAGTCCGACTCTTTCCCTGTCACTGGGACATGGTGATAATGAATGAAGATATTAAACAGTTGTTTTTCACATTTTTAATTACAACACGCACAAGATAAAGACCATGGATTTCAAAACGTTTAAGGCGTATATGTCCGCATATCATAATCCGTTAAATGTCATGTTTAAGACAGCATTAAACAAGTTCCCTTTCACAGCTAACTTAAGGAACGGGTTGGAAGTAGAAATAAAGTCGAAATGGCACGCTTATTTCTTTACAACGTTACGCGATCTTGACGTAATTTATGTTGATGATAGATTTATACAAGTTAGATACAGGGACAGGATACTAAAGTTCTATTTCGATACAAATAGTTTCGTGGCTCTCGGGGAAATTTTCAGAGACGGTGCATATGATGTTGATGTAAAAGGAAGGACAGTAGTTGATGTCGGTGCGGGGATAGGCGATTCGCCAATTTATTTTGTCTTGAACGGTGCAAAGAAAGTCTATGCGTTTGACGTTAATGTGTGGTACTTAGAGAAGAACATAAGGGAAAACAATGTAAAAGACGTCGTTGAGCCGATTCGTTGTGAGTGTGGACTTTCGAATAATTTAGATATTATAACGCTGAAATATAATATTCCTTATGAGTCTGTACTTAAAGTCGATTGTGAAGGGTGTGAATACGATTTCTTTGGTGCTGTTCCACCACGTTTGATTAGTAGATATCACACAATTATCATAGAATATCATAACGGCGTTCAACATCTTGCAGATCTGCTTAGAGCATCAGGGTTTAACGTTACAATTAAAGGAAACAAGAAGATCGGCATGATATATGCCAGGCGACTAAAATGGAGTATGACCCTAGAATAGCCCAGCTACGTTTTTTCTCTGCTTTTTCTGTAGCTTTATATCATCTGTGGACTCTTCAACTAGTCCCTCTCACATTTTTCCGTCCTGGTTGGTTGGGTGTTCCCCTATTTTTCGAGCTATCGATTTTTCTCCTTCTGAACAGACTCGACGAAAACCCCTCACTAGCTCGTTACTTCACGAGAAGGGTGAGGAGGATATGGCCACTCTACTTCCTTGCCGTAGTCACTGTATTCTTAGCCGACAGATACGTGTTCCATATGGGCGTGACGTATTACGACTTGATACTCCATTTTGCGTTTGTTTCCTTCGTTTTTGCACCGTTTTCCTTTCAATATCTCTTCTGGTCTCTCCAGCTGGAGGAATGGATGTACTTAGCTATCCCCGTCATTCATGGAGTGAGCGATAAAGCAAAGTTTCAAACAGCTGTTTTATTGGTATTTATATCGTTCTTCTACAGTCTCTTTATCGTCTTCCTTCCTTACGACGAGTTCCACTTACTTTACTTCATGCCACCCTTGTGGTTAGGGGCATACGGGTGGGGAATAATTGCTTACCTTTTGAAGAAGAAACAGAAAGGTGAACCAGCCAAAAAAGCCAAATATTTCATACTAATACTTTACGCTCAATATGTTCTTATTACATTTGTATTTTCCTCTAATGAATTTGTATATGAGTTCTTCACAAGGTTCTTGATTTACAATTTGGCGTTACCCGCTTTCGCCCTCCTTATCGTGGAGCCACCCAGGGTACTTAGTCGTGTAACGGTCTTCTTAGGCGAGGTGAGTTACGGGGTTTATCTGTGGACTTTGCTCTTCCAGGAACTTTTTGGGGTAACTGGAATAGTTTACGGCATCCTAACTGCAATTGCTACAGAGTTCCCGCTGAGAAGAAGAGAAATAATAAGTAGGTTGAGTTCCTCCTCAATCCCCTCTGTAAAAAAAGGTTCACATCTTCGCGATAATGTATAGATAGTCTTCTCTGAGTTGCTTATATTTCACGTAAGCTTCGTCTGGCATTAGCCTTGGTGTATACACTATATGCGAATACTTGTTTTTTAGCTCGTTCTTTAAGATAAGCCCAACGTTAACACTGTTGTAATCCCTAAGTGTATGTTTAGTCTTCAGTAACTTTCCTGTGATGTTGACAACGTTCTTGTATACGTGAGCCTCAGACGTCATCATTGTCAATGGTTTTATTGTAATAGCATACGACGATGGCATGGCTTTCATCAATACACCAGAAAGCCTAGTTTCCGACGGTATAGTCATCAACACGTTACTGAACTTTATTGCCCATGTCTGTGCATATTTATGTATCTTTTCTAGTCTAAGTCTGTCCATCTTCCCTACCTGTTTTCCGAAACCTATACCGGCATCATCAATAATTATCATCGGGATCTTGTTTATCCCGTATGTTTTCATTCCCTCAATTAGGTCGTCGAGTTGCAACGGATCGATGATAATGTGTGCGATAGCGACGTCCCAATCGCCATATAACGCGTACGCAAGCCACAACGCCAATGAGGATTTCCCTCCCCTGGACTCCCCGCTAACGATCGTCGTCTGACCGGTGTCAATCGGGACAGGTCTTATTTTTTCGAACTTGTGTTCCTTTCTGTCTATCGTGATCTGGTATATTGTATGCATCATGAGAACCGTTAAATCGGCAATACCTTCCATGTAATATTTTCTAGATAATTCAATGTACTGTTTCTCCATGTAGGGGAAATCGATGAACTTCACATTAGCATCATACACCTGTGTGTAGTATTTTTCGAACATAGGTAACAGTGTATTGTAATCTACTCTCAAGAGTGCCTTTTCTGGGTCGGTATCATTTAATTTTATATAATCATTTACTAGCGACAACTTCCACCTTTTCCAGAATTTCTTTTTTCAAAATCTGGTAATCGTCAGGTTTCCCGAACTTCATTATACTGTAGTGGTCTTTTTTATCTCTCTCAAATACAACGGGTTTCATTAACTTGATTTTCACAGTGCCTACTTTTTTCCCAGAAGGATATACATATTTTAAAATAAGGTTCTCGTCATCGAATTGCAGATCGTATACTTTTCTGGGGAAAAATAGTAAATTAGTTACAGTGTATCTATGTTCTTCTTTCGCTAATTTGAAAACTATCTTCTCTGGAAATAACAAAATGTTGTATATACCCCTCTTTTTCACGTTTATTGTCACTGAAGTCTCCGCTTTTCTTTTAGCTTCTGGGTCGTTGCAATCTGCTTGGAACAATTCATAAACATCATCGCTTATTTCCCTGACTTTGTAACACTCCCATGGAAATGCATATATGTGTATGGCGTGGTTGTGTGTCTTTACCCTCTTGATTTTTTTCCTGTACCCTCGCTTCATGTCTATAACTTACCATGTTCGCTTTAAATTGCTGACCTCCTCAACGCCCTTCCACGGCAACCGATCAAAAGTTAAATATACTAACCTTCTAACTAAATTAGATTGGTAATTATGTTAGCTAACCTTTCTCGCCTTTTAGAAGAATATTTCCCTGTCCGCTTGGAGATGTGGGATTATTTAGCCAAACGTGAGCATGAGGATATGCTAATGTTAGCCCTAAATGAAGACAAGGACAAGTTAAAAATGCTGTCAAAAGAAGCTGAAAAAATAAAGGAGGATTTTGGATTTATGTTTGACAGTAACGGGACTATAGAAGAATACGTTAATATGGTAATGAACGGGTTACAAAAACTTATTGACGGGTTGAAGACAAATGAAGAGGAGTTCTACAAAGAGGTATTAAATTCTGATAACCCTAATTTCCTAATAACCGCTTATTATTCGTTGTATTTACGCTTCGTAACAACAGTGTACTTAAAACTACATAAGACTAACATAAAAACAACAAAAGATTCTAGGATTAAAGATATATTCAACATCGCTAATTTCCTAGTAGGATTTTTCGGGATGCCTATACGGATATATATAAAGAAAAAAGAAGTATTCCCTTATATATCTGAGCTAAGCGGAGCATTATTACACGCATTAGTTGCCGATAGAACACCTATACCCTCAAAGGACTCCTTAGGTTATTACCTTTTTTTCAAGATCCACGCTGATTACTCATAATTGTTAGCCTTCATAATTGTTAGCCTAAGAGAAGGTGCTGAGAAGAACCTTAGAGCTAAAACATATGTTTTTTTAATCTAAGAACTAAAATCATCTCATGGGACTGATAGGTTCACTCGCAACTGTCTTTTACAGGATCAACGAAGGTATAATATATTCGACTTTTCTCGTCGATCTGCTGGTAACCTTGATTAATTTCAATGAGTATTCAACAGACCCCGCACTTGGAAATTACATATCGTTATTGTTGTCGTTCAACCTAGTATTGTTCCTAGAACATGTTCTAGGGAGTGTTTTTCAAGGTGCCGGCATAATAGCAGGAGGAGCAATAGCAGGACTAGCTACTATTTCTGCACTATTTACAAGGAATTATCTCCTGAACTTGTCACAGCAAAATATGAGTACTATGCAAATAATCTTCATTTATTTACTACTTCAATTCATTTTCAATAGTTTTGAAAGCATTTTAGTGTTTTTCACCGCTATACTGCTACCTATGACGTCCAACATATCGTTGCCGTTCATCGCTCCGCCAATACAGCTGTTTGTCCATGACCTCTCGTTAATTATCGATTTCATAGCATCGTTCGGAGAAGTGATGAGCGTAATATACGTCCTTATGGCAACCGGGATGTGGAGCGAAATGTAAAGATGTTATAAATAGTATTAGGTGTAATATTTAATAGGGAATCAGATGGTAACGCATAAATTAACCGACGAGCAGAAAAAGATCCTGGAGAGAATGCATAACAGGGTAGATTATATTATCGAGACCTATAGAGAATACCTTGATGCGTTAGCAGAGTATGACAGAACCGGAGTGTTAAAAATCCACGGAAAAGTCCTCATCGACAAACGGGAGAAGCAGTAGGGGTTCGCCAAGGAAATACCACCTCAAACAGCTGTTTACGAAATGCTTAAATACTGCTGTGAAAACATTTTCTTATGTCGCAGGAATTTGGTCAAAATAAAGAGGACATGTTAGATATTTTGATAAATTCTGCAGATAACCGTACAGCATTAGAAAAAAATTTGGACTTTATAGCAAAGGAACTTAAGGACAAATTCCAGCAGGACAAGTTACAAGAGGTTATAGACGACGCCATCGACATAATACTTTACACCTCTTTACCAAGTAGAGAACTAGTAGGCTTCGACATTGGTATAACTTTTGGAGGCCCTAACATAGATTTAGTATATAGTAGAGGAGTGTGCAAATTACGAGGACATTGGGGGTCTGCCACTGACGAAAAATATATAGACAATGATATTTGCGAAACGATATTAAACTATTTAGAGGATCTCTCACTGACGTAAAAGATATAGACAACGATATTTGCGAAACAATATTAAACTATTTACTAAACGATTTACCATGAACTTGGTAAAACGAATCGTTTTTCAAAATTCATATTTATACTTAGCTCCCCGCACTTATGGACGGGGTCTCAGGTGGAAAAAGATAAGAGATAAGAGATAATCGACATCGACAACATTGACCAACAAAATACCTAGAAGGGCGAGTGGCGAGTATTGTCGTTCGCTTTAGTAATATTAATAAAGCATTATATTGTCCTCTTCAAGATCTTTTTCAAGAGCCATACACTTAACACGCGACTCACAGAAATGATAGGTATATGCAGTACTCGATCCATCATAAACTTCTATGAAATACCGACGCCGACGCTTGCCAGGTGACACTTTATAAATACTGTAAATAGTGTAGTGTTTCCTTGGCTCGTAGCGATGGCGTGACACTACTTCGACTTTGAATTCGTTAGGAAGATGAAGTTTCAGCAGGTTGTCCATTTCTTCCGGTAGTAAAATGAACGCCTTTCTTCTGGTAAGATTAATAAGCCATTGAGAGTCGCCTATGCAAACTATTTCATTAGCTTTAATATTGAGGCTAGTAAATATTTCATTAGAAGAAGAAGATTTAATCTTAAAGCACCTAATCATCATTAAGCATAACCACCGTGGGACTGGTATTTAATACCTAGTTCAGATAATAGCTTTTTCTCTATATCGGTAAACTTCACTTCTTTATTAGCGTAATAGTACCACAATTTCATTCTATCTAATGATAACATCTTACTCCACACTTATACTCTTGGTGGGGAGTGGTATTTAAATCTTCTACGTAGCAAGTTAGGCAGAACCACGACGGGGATGCTAAAACACGGATGAGTGAAGAAGTTCTCACTTCAAAAGTCTTGCAAAATGAAAGTGCAAAATGAAAGTGAGTGTAGGGACAAACTGGGGTGGAGGGGGTGGATGAACCCACCAGCCAACCCTAACCTAAAACAGCTGTTTTATGGTGAAAAACATAAAAAATGGGCTGACTTTTACCCGTACCTGGCTTCAAGATACAGGAATAACGCTTCGCATTCTTCTTCTCCTTCTGTGTCTGTGTTAAAAAGAAAATAGAATGTATCGGGGCTGTACCCACTGAGATTGTACTTGTTATTGCTCAGGTATTCTAAGCAGTTAACCATTGAACCACCCCTTATATGAACTAGTGTTGTATGATGAATTCGTCTTCAACCTTGATCGCCTTCACTTTGTTAATACCCCGGTATACGCTCACACGGTATGATTCACCCTCCCTGGAGGGAGGCAGGATGACACCCTCCCTCCCAGCTAAAAGTTGCTCTGCTTCTTGTTTTGATCCTGTGGTTCCCAAACTTTCCATGTAAAATAACAATACTGCTTTTTTCATTTGCAGTAGTTGAACCTGAAATGTCAGCGGAATTACCCCTACTATTGCGTCGTAAAAGTCGACCATCTTTTTTAGTTCATCTATATTGTTTGGCAGTGTATCCACCTTACTGATTTTTCCACATATTGTCGCCAAATCAGTTTCCTGCGATGATAGCAACCTGTGCCTTGAAACTAAGAGGCAGTTCTCATATTTGGGTTGGGATTGACTTTGGGTTTGACTCATGGTTTTGGGGGTTTGACTCATGTGGCTCACAACTATACTCTTGTGGGGACTGGTATTTAAATCTTCTGCCTAGCAAGTTAGGCAGGAATGACGCCACCACGACGAGCGGGGTATGCTAGAACAAAGCGTTAAACAGCTGTTTGAGGGGGATTTGTTTAAGCCCCAGCCTGCCGAGAAAAATTCAACTGCTGGTAATAACTACTACTGAAGAGCAGAGAAGAAGAGCAGAGAAAAGTAAGCGGAACACGGTAAGTGTGCAGGTAAGTAAAGAAGCCTCCTTTCTTTTGGCATCTTTTTTTCGCAAAAATTTTCCTAAAAGTAAAAGTAATAATTCAATTAGTCTCAGAAAGTGTAAGTTAGTCTTCATAAAAATACGTAAAATTGACACCAGTAAAAGAACGTCTATTGACATCTTTATTTGTTGTGAAAAGTCGAGTAGTAGTAATAAATAGTAAGTCTCTTTTTAGAGAATCTAGGATTTTTAGAAGCAAACTGGAGAACTAATTCAAAGAATTAGTTTAACTTTCAAGAACTTTTTACAAATTAAACTGGTGGTTACGTTAGTTTGAATATTTATTACAAGAATGAGAAACATGAAAGATAGAATTAGGTGTTTCTTATTCTCGATTTAGAGAAGATTCTTATTCAGTCTTACCTTCAGAATTACACCATTTCTTAACCTATATGCAAAAAGTACCTTAGCTTTAGTAAATTCAGTGAGTATTTCAGTTACCCTAGAGAGTATTATCCTCTTCAGTTTCAGTGCGTAGTAAACCTGTTCTGCTATGGATTCGTTTTCATTCCTTTCTACATAACTGCCATTTAGTTCATAGAAGAACTTTAGAATTTCTAATTCATCTTCGTCCAATTTTCTTCCCATTAAATGTTCTGCCTTCTCCTTAACCTTCTCAAAACTACTACTCTGTAACTCGAATATTTTCTTAGCAGTTTCTGACAAGTAATAAATGTTAATGTTGTTTATCTTTTTCACACAGATCCAGCCTTTTTCGATATACCTCTTGACCCTGGGATAGATTTGCTTGGAAGGCACATTGATCAATTCCGCAAGCTCTCGTGCTAGCTTTCCTCCCTTTGATAACTCCTCAAATATTTTTTCTATTTTTTTAGACCTAAAAGGAGGTTCACCGAAAAGTTTATTATTAGGTGTTGATTTATTCATAGTTAAACACCTCGTTAAACACCTCCTCCCCCTCCCCCTCTACCCCATGCACCTCTACTACTACCCGCTTTCTCCCCATCTTTCTCCCCATATTCTACCCGCTTTCTCCCCATCTTTCTCCCCATATTCTACCACTTTCTAGTTTTTATATTATTCGTCCCATTCTTGCCTTTACTTTATCGTAAAACATATGTATTCTTACATTTGTTCTTTCTTCGCCCCTCTCTTCTTCACTTCACCCCTCACCCCCCACTTTCTTCACCCACCTCAGTTTCACCCTAAACTTCCCTAACTTGTTAGGCAGATCATAAAACATATGTGTTAAGTTAAAATATCAGCCAGGCAACACATAGATTGATGATCATGAATATTCAAACGTTCAAATCACCAACAACAGACCCAGACAGGTTACTCATAAATTACGTGGTTAACGATGTACTCCCCCTTATAGAGTCAAGGTCAAGCAACAAGATCTCCAGGGATGAATCTGCTACCTTTGCCCGGTGGTTAAGGGAGGGGTTCCTTCTCCCTGTGGACTACGGCAAGATTGGGCACGTTAACGGGCTCAAGGACAAGTTAGATAGAGTGTTTAGGAGGGCAGAGGAGCTCAAGGACGAACTTAAGATAGACACCGGGGATCTGAACCAGTACTACATAGCCTCTCTACTGACTGAACTGGGACTAATTAAATTCCTACAGAGTGTCACCATAGGGTCAGACCTCACTACAAGAGTCCCGTTGGGGGAAGACTTAACGGTCTCCACAGACACATTGTCGCACGTGTACAAGATGTTGATGCTTTCCAAGACCACCGCTGACACCGTAAACGCTCCAGTTAAGTCTTTGAAGGAAGTGTTGGAGACCAAAATGACGTCCACATACCAACGTATGATGAAAGAGCTCGAGAACCTGTTAAACCCGCAAAGTAAGAAAAAAGGGAATCATCACTTTTACACGTTATATTTCCCCCTGATAATGTCCTTCAACATTTCCATGACAGGGAACAAGATAGGATATACCGGCATGATTGACGTAACGAGACAACTTTTCCTCGAACCGGGAACACGGGGATTTAAATCATCAACAGTGAGTGACTTGACAAAAACGTTTAGAGCCCTTCAGAGTTACGTCAAGGGTTTAGACGCCGAGAGACAATTGAGCAGATCGAGACTGAGTAACATCGCCGAAGTCCTGTCCCAAGAATACAGGATTGAGGATAGATTTTGGAGAAACGTACTGTTCGATCTGATGCTCAACGTCACTATGTCACTGCTTAACGCACGAATTAACTACAAGATCGACGATGACTTCCGTTCCGTCTTGGATCAAAAACTCAAGTCCTACAACATTTACGAATTTATACTCAGAAACTTCATGATGTCCTACTAGGCTAGGAAGTATACATCTTCTCTTCTCTTCATCTTCTCTTCTCTTTTCTGTTCCAGTTCTCAGTAAGCCGGGGGGATACTACGTGATATATGCGTTTCACGATCCTAAATATATTTAAACAGCTGTTTGAGAATATTAAACGGATAAAAATGGCACAAGAATTCTGGGACGAAAATAACCAGAGCAAAAAAATGCAACAAGAGGTAATCGATCTTTTGAAGAAGTATAATATCGATTATGAGGTCGAAGGAAACAAGATATTTATTAAGGGTAATATACGACACGCCGACCTCCACTCTCTGCCGACGATAGCGATAGTTCAACGCAATAACGAGATAGCTTTCGAAGAGTTCAGGGACTGGAACAGGATCGTGGTCACAATACCTAATCATCACGTCGGCGATGTTATACTATCCAAAAACGTATACGCAGATTACTACTATCCATATCTCGTTATCCACTTTTAACCCAAAGGTAAAATCGTTTTTCGAACAGAGTACATTAAGTCGCCCTCAACTCTTTCTCAAAACCCTCATGTTAGGAGCCGGTCTAGGATACTCACGTGTTTCATGATGCTAAATATATTTAAACAGCTGTTTGTCAATATGAAACAGTATGACAGAATCAATTGTTCTCAACCAAACCGTTCTCAACCAAACTCCAGACCAAACTGTAGAGTGCAAGGAGTTTGTCACACACGGCATATACGTCGTGTGTGCCGAAACTGGAGAAGTTATACAATATGATGATGAGAGGTTTTTTAGCAATACAGAAGGGATTCATAAATTATCTAAAGACAATAAGAAGATCTATTCTCATTACGAACGCCATTACACTCTTTTACCTAACTATGGGATTGGTACAATCCCTTCAAAGTTCGACAACAGGAGGCTAAAATACTACGTCTTTGCACACAGACTATCTGCATTAATTAATAATTCAGTACAAAAAGCTGTCTTCATGGGGATAGTACAAAAAATCTTTCATAGGAAACTTAGACATAAATTCTATATACTTGGTGCATTCGCAATTCGATACTGCTCTGTTGATTTTAATGACGTAATACAGCTTATACCTAACTTCATAGAAGAAGAAGAGACAACTGCAAGGCAAAAACTATCTGATGCGTTAGCCAACTTGAATTATATTCTCAATAATGAGCTTGATGTATCTAAAGCAGAAATACAAATGCGTAGACAGCTTATACAGCAATATGCCTTCGATCTTCTTGAAAGATATGGATATATTAGTAAAATTGATAAGTTCGCAAAACTCTACAATTTCGGCGTAATTAAGATCGCTGTAATATTACTGCTTCTAAGGGACAATCGTAGGGACGAGGCAATCCAGTTGTATAAGTCCGACACAGAGCATAACGTAGGTTTTAACCACTTTGTTGTTGAGTATGAAAACCAAAACCACGGGACAAGATATGTCAGAAGGCTAAGACACCCACTATTACATAGTTTGCTATTTAGTCCTTTACTACGCCTACATAGTTTCAAGATAATGTTGTAGCAAAGCGGGTGGGTGGCATGCCTCACCCCCCGTCGGCTTCTCTTTATTAAAAATATTTTTGTTTATCTATATCTAGTAATAGTACGTTAGTTCACACACGTTCATAACTGTTCTATTTGTCCTAACTAGGTCATGACGGGTTCAGAATTTGCCTCAACCATATGTTTGGACAATTCAAACGCGATATTTTGTTAATTCAGCTGTAGCCGTTGAATTTTTTCTCTGCAGGCTTGGTGGCTGTGGGGGGCGGGGTGGACACACACAACCTCACCTAAACAGCTGTTTGGGAGAAAATCTTCTCCAGCTCCAGACCAGCCCGCACAATTTTTCCCGGCTTTATAAACTTTTCAGCTATTTAGCTATAAGTATGGGAGATGTGCAATGGCTAACGTTTCTATAGTAATACCCACCTATAATGAAAGGGATAACATAGTCTTACTAATACAACAAATAGTGAAATTACTTCCTAATTCTAGGATACTTGTAATCGACGATAACAGCCCAGACGGTACAGCAGACGCGTTAAGAAATTTGAAAATCCCTAACTTAACAGTTTTTGTAAGAAATGAAAGAGGATTAGGGTCAGCTTTACGATACGGAATTAAAAAGGCATTGGAGTTAGAAACTGAATTTATTGTAACAATGGATGCGGATTTAAGCCACGATCCTTTATACTTATCACAGATGACTAAAATAGCAATAGAAGGCAAATATGATTTAGTAATTGGTTCGCGATACGTAAAGGGTGGTGGTATAGAAAATTGGTCATTAAGTAGGAGAGTAATAAGTAGGGGTGCAAATTATCTGTTTAAGTTGATTTCACGTTCCCCCTTGAACGATAACACGACAAATTACAGAGTTTACTCACGCAAAGCTGGAACATTAGCATTAGATTGTGAAACGGCAAATGGTTATGAATTCCAAATTTGCTCAGTATTTAAAATTATTAAATCTAACCTAAAAGTCACAGAATACCCTATCATCTTCAAAGATAA
>Ga0081474_130927_pt1 | contig 17869 bp, 15 predicted proteins | sample OneHunmetagenome_2_FD_70978 | JGI IMG/M metagenome (GOLD analysis project Ga0081474, IMG submission 70978) | Ferrous microbial mat communities from One Hundred Spring Plain, Yellowstone National Park, USA v2 (version 2) | ecosystem: Environmental > Aquatic > Non-marine Saline and Alkaline >... | reverse complement strand
GCTGAGATTCTTGAGATAAATATCCTTATCCAGAGAGATATTTTAAAGAACAATAAGTGGAGTAAGCCAGTTCCTGCATTAAAAGGGTCCTCATATGAAGTTTTACAAATATTCAATATGAGATTTTGTTGTGAGACACAAAATTATTGACAAGTCTCTTGCATTGTAATGTTAAAGGGCTTTCTACTGCATATTATGTGGTTTCAATTTCTTAGCAGTTTCCTTGAGTTCATTCCAAAGTTGATTGTCCTTATATTTGTTCTTGAGATACTCTATCTGAGCTGAATGTTTAGAGTTGTAATCATACAAAGCGTTTCTCATAAGCTTTGGAGAAGTAAGTAAGTTAAAATCATTTACGTCTTACCTTACTTTATATAGATTAAAAGTTCTAACAGTTAGTTAGCCTTCCTCAAGAAGCCTCTCGCAAAGATGAGATCCTATGAAACCAGCACCGCTTGTTATCAAAATTCTTTTTCTCATATTACCTTTCTAAAAGCCAAAGACTTTAAATTTTTATTATGGTATCATAGCTTTTAATAACAAAACATCTTTAATTTCTCTGTGATACTTACTGGTCTACCACGGTTTAAGTTCTTAAGACTGTGGTATAATCACCTTATGAAACTTTTACCAATAGGCATACAAACCTTCAAAGATATCATAGAAGGTGGTTTTTACTATGTGGATAAAACACATTTTATACCAAAACTAACAAGTAAATATTACTTTCTATCTCGTCCCAGAAGGTTTGGAAAATCTCTTTTTCTTGATACCTTAAAAGAAGCGTTTTCTGGCAACAAAGAACTGTTTAAAGGGCTTTATCTATACGATAATTGGAATTGGGAGAAGAAATATCCAGTGATAAAGATTAGTTTTGGTGGAGGAAGCGTTAGAACTCCTAAAGCTCTTATAAACCATATGAGCTTTATCCTTAAAAATGCATCCCGAGATCATCAGATAGAGCTTAAAGAATCTATACCAGACGAGCAGTTTTATGAGCTTATTAAGAGCTTATCAGAAAAAAGAGGCTCTCAAGTAGTAGTACTAATAGATGAATACGATAAACCGATATTGGATGCAATAGAGAATATAGAAGTAGCAAGAGAAAATAGAGAAATATTGAAAGATTTTTATTCGGTGTTAAAAGATGCAGATCCTTATCTAAAGCTTGTATTCCTAACAGGTGTATCAAGATTTTCGAAAGTATCAATCTTTAGTGGATTAAATCAGCTTCAGGATATCACCATAGACCCAAACTTTGCTACTGTATGTGGTTATACCCAATCTGAGCTTGAAAGTGTGTTTGAAGATAGATTAAAGGATTTTGATAAAGAGAAGATAAAAGTTTGGTACAACGGTTATAGTTGGCTTGGAGAGAGCGTTTATAATCCTTTTGATATACTCCTTCTTTTTTCAGAAAAAAGGTTTAGAGCCTTTTGGTTTGAGACAGGAACACCTACATTTCTTATTAAGCTATTTATGAAAAACAGATACTACATCCCAGAGCTTGAGAACTTGGAAGTAGGAGATGAGATTTTATCAAATCTTGATGTGGATAACATATTTCCTGAGAATCTTTTATTTCAAGCTGGCTATCTTACAATAAAAGAGTTTATGGAAGAATACGGAACGTACATATTGTCTTATCCAAACCTTGAAGTAAGAAAAAGCTTTAACAGCTCATTTTTGATATACGTATTTAAAGAACCAGTAAGTGTAAGCAAAACCGAAACAAACATAAAAAGGGCTATACTCACAAAAGATATAGACAAACTAAAAGATGCTATATACACATTCTTTGCAAGCATCCCCCATGATTGGTACAGGAAAAACGATATAGCATCATATGAGGGTTTCTACGCATCTATTGTATATGCTCTTTTTAACGGAGCAGGGCTAAATGTAATAGCAGAAGACAATACAAATAAAGGGCAGATAGATTTAAGTGTCTTTAACCAAGACAGCGTTTATATTATAGAGTTTAAGGTAGTAGAAGACAAAGAAGAGGGTATGGCTTTAAAACAAATAAAAGATAAAAGGTATTATGAGAAGTACATGGGTAAGTACCAAGAGATATATCTAATAGGGATAGAGTTTAGCAAAAAAGATAAAAACATAGTGGGTTTTGAGTGGGAGAAAGTATAAAATAAAAATTGAGAACATTAGATACTTAAGATGGGTTAGCTTGAAGGTCTTTTTGTGGTAAAGGTAAGAAGCTATTTCCAAACTTTTTGTTTGTACATATAATCAGATTTATGAAAGATTTTGTGCATCTTCATCTTCATACCCAATATTCACTTTTAGACGGAGCTATAAAGATAAAGGATTTGGCTAAAAAGGCAAAGGAATACGGCTATAAGGCTGTGGCTATAACGGATCATGGTAACCTTTTTGGTACTATGAGCTTTTACAAAGAGATGAAGGCAAATGGTATAAAGCCCATTATAGGTATGGAAGCTTACTTTACTACAGGAAAAAGAACTGAGCATAAAGGAAAAGGTTCTGAAGATAACATAACAGATAGAATAAACCACCACATCATACTTTTGGCAAAAAACGACACTGGGTTTAAAAACCTCATGAAGCTTTCTTCTATAGCTTTTATTGAAGGCTTTTACTATAAACCAAGGATAGATTATGAAGTGTTAGAACAGCATGCGGAAGGTCTAATCGCTTTGACGGCCTGTCTTAAGGGAGTGCCTACTTTTTACGCAGCTCAAGGCAACGAAGAGATGGCTTATAATTGGGTTAAAAAGTTTAAAGATATCTTTGGGGATGATCTTTATTTAGAGCTTCAATCAAACCATATACCAGCTCAGGAAACCGCCAATAAAACCCTTATAGAGATAGCTAAAAAATACAACGTAAAGTTTGTTGCCACCAACGATTGTCATTACCTTTTGGAAGAAGATTTTAGGGCTCACAACGTCTTGATGGCGATTCAGATGAAAAAAACACTTCAGGAGCTTGGAGAAGAAGCTTTTGGACACTATGAGGGTATGCATTTTGCCTCATACGAGGAGATGGTAAAGAAATTTGAAGGAAAATGGAGTGAGTGGGAAAAAGCACTTTTAAACACTGTTGAAATATCGGAAAAAGTTGCAGATTCTTTAAGCATATTTGAAGACAAATCTTATAAGTTTCCTGAGTTTTTTAAAGGTGATAATGTAAATGTCAATATATCTTCTTACCTTAGAAATTTAGCCGTTGAGGGTCTTAAAAGCCGTATACAAAAATCTCAAATAAGCAAAAATATACCAGAAAAAGAGTACTGGGACAGGCTAAATTATGAATTAGAAGTAATACAAAATATGGGTTTTGATAGTTACTTCTTGATAGTATCGGATTTTATAAACTGGTCAAAGGCAAACAACATACCTGTGGGTCCTGGAAGAGGTTCTGCGGCTGGGTCTTTGGTGGCTTTTGCTCTAAACATCACAGATGTTGATCCATTAAAGCACGGACTTATCTTCGAAAGATTCTTAAATCCAGAGCGTATATCTATGCCAGATATAGATGTAGACTTTTGCATGGACAACCGGGATAAGGTTATAGAGTATGTAAAAGAAAAATACGGCAAAGACTCTGTGGCTCAGATCATCACTTACAATACGATGAAAGCTAAACAAACCCTTAGAGATGTGGCAAGGGCCATGGGTATGGCTTATAAAGATGCCGATGTACTAGCAAAGCTTATACCTCAAGGCAACGTCCAAGGTACATGGCTAAGCCTTGAAGAGATGTATATAACGCCCATAGAAGAGTTGATGGAGCGTTATGGACACAGAGGAGATATTGAAGATAATGTAAAAAAATTTAGAGACCTTGCGAAAAAAGATCCTAAGATAAAAGAGCTTGTGGAGATCTCTATAAAACTTGAAGGTCTCACAAGGCATACATCTTTGCATGCTGCTGGTATTGTGATAGCTCCAAAACCCCTTATAGAGTTGGCACCTTTGTATCTTGATAAATCGGTAAAAGATGATACTGGCAACATAGCTACCCAATACGATATGGCTCATTTGGAAGAGCTTGGGCTTGTCAAGATGGATTTTCTTGGATTAAAAACGCTTACAGAACTATGGAAGATGAAAGAGCTTGTAAAACAAAACAAAGGTGTAGATATTGATTTCTTGTCTTTGGATTTTAACAACAAAGAAATTTACGAGTTTTTAGCTACCGGTGAAACGATAGGTGTGTTTCAACTGGAATCAAAGGGTATGAGGGAGCTTATAAAACGTTTAAAACCAGACAGATTTGAAGATATTGTAGCCGCTTTAGCCCTTTATAGACCAGGTCCTATAAAAAGCGGTATGGTGGATAAATTTATAAATAGAAAACTTGGTAAAGAAAAAGTTGTATACGAATTTGAAGAGCTTGAAGAAGTGCTAAAAGAAACCTATGGTCTTATCGTTTATCAAGAGCAGATCATGTTTATATCAAACATTCTTGCTGGATTTACCATGGGAGAAGCGGATAATTTGAGAAAGGCCATAGGTAAAAAGAAAGCCGATCTCATGGCAAAGATAAAGGATGACTTTATAAGAAGAAGCTGTGAAAGAGGCTATCCTAAGGATAAAATAGAAAAACTTTGGTCTGAAATAGAGGAGTTTGCCTCTTATTCTTTCAACAAATCTCACTCTGTGGCTTACGGTTATATATCTTTTTGGACTGCTTACATGAAGCTTTATTATCCAGATGAGTTTTACACTGTTAAATTCTCTACAGAGAACTCCGATAAAAAGTTTATAAACCTTTTAAAAGATGCGAAGTCTTTTGGTATAAAAGTATTACCTCCAGATGTAAACAAATCAGATGTGGATTTTAAGATAGAAGCTCCAAGACAAATAAGGTTTGGACTTGGAAGAATAAAGGGTGTTGGTGAGGATACCGCAAGGCATATAAAATCTATGCAAGAAAAAAATGGAAGAGACTTTCTAAGTTTTCAAGATTTTACCAAAAACACAGACAATAGGAAAGTAAACAAAAAAGTTTTGGAAGCTCTTTCAAAAGCAGGGGCTTTTGATAGTCTTATAGAAAAAAGCGGTTATAAAAATAGAGAAGATTTTCTCTCAAGGCTTTTGAATTCTCAAGATATATCAAGCATAGCTCAGAGGTCGTTGTTTGGTATAAAAGCCTCTAAATCCACTGAGCAGATGGAACAAAGCTCTTCTATAGATATATTAAAATTAGAAAAGGAGGTTCTTGGGTTTTATATATCTGGGCATCCATTGGACAAATACAATTGGATTTTGTCTCACAACAAAGACATAACAAATATAGAAGATATAGATTTTGACAATATGCCAAACCAAGCCATAGATAACGAGGCTGGGCAAAACACATCGGCGGAATATACGATTGCAGGTGTTATAAGCGATTTACAGATTAAAAAAACCAAAAACGGTTCTTACATGGCTATTTTTAACCTTGTGGATAAAACGGATATTGTTGAAGTTGTGGTTTTCCCAGATAGATATGCATCTTATGAAAGTATTATAAAAGAAGATGAAGTGGTGGTGGTAAAAGGTATCTTAGACATAGATATTGAAAATGAAAATCTCAAAATAGTGGCAAACGAGGTTTATTCTATAGATTCTTTGTTAAATCAATACAACACGCTAACTCTTAAGATAGATGAGGAAAAAGCGAAAAACGGCTTTTTAGAAAAGCTTAAATCTATGCTGGACAAATATACGCCTAAGACTAACAAAGATGTTATGAAAACTCAAAAAGTTGTATTGGAACTAGACGTTAGCTCCTATAGGGCTATAGTACAAACCTCCAAGGATGTGGTACTTTCAAAAACCCTCATAGAAGAGCTCAGTAAATATGGTATAGAATTTTCTTTGGCATCTTAACGAAAAATTAACAATTATTTCTTATAATAAAAGCATCAAAACTTAAGGAGGTTTGTATGAAGTTAAAACAAGTTTTAGCAGTAGCTGTTTTTGCTGGTAGCCTTCAAGGAGCTATGGCTTGGACTATCACAGGAGCTGGTTCTACATTTATCTATCCTGCTATGCAAAGATGGACTCTTCACTTTAAGCAAGCCACTGGAAATGTTGTAAACTATCAAAGTATAGGTTCTGGCGGTGGTATACTCCAAGTAACAAAAAGAACGGTAGATTTTGGTGCATCTGATGCTCCGTTAACACCAGCAGAGTTGAAGAAAAGGCATCTTATCCAATGGCCAGATGCTATAGGTGGTGAAGTAATGGCTTATAACATACCAGGTGTTGGCAACTATCAACTTCACCTTACCGGTAAGCAAATATGCGATATTTATATGGGTAAGATAAGATATTGGGATGACCCAAGGATAAAAGCCACAAACCCAAAATTAAATTTACCCCACATACCAATAACACCAGTTCATAGAGCCGATGGTTCTGGTACCACTTGGATATTTACAAACTATCTTACAAAAGTATGTCCAGCTTGGGCACACAAAATAGGGTTTAGCACCTCTGTAGCATGGCCAGTAGGTGTAGGTGGTAAAGGTAATGAGGGTGTTACAAACTATGTAATGAGGATTAGAGGTGCTATAGGTTATATAGAATACGCTTATTACAAACAGAACCAAAACCGCTTAAAAGCTGCAGTCTTAGAAAACAAGGCTGGTTGGTGGGTCGCTCCAACTATGCAAACTATGTTAGCTGCTGCTAAACAAGCAAATTGGAAAGAAGCTATGAAACATGACTTTTATATGGAGCTTCCAAACCCTCCAGGTAAATATTCTTATCCTATAGAAGGTCCAACGTATGCATTGCTTCCATTGGGTAAATCCACCAACTCTTATGTGCTACAGTTCTATACATGGGTGTTTAACCACGGTGATGCTGACTTAAGAGCTCTTGATTACATTACCCTTCCAGATTTTCTCAAAAAGGATATAATGGCATATTGGAAAAAGCATGGCTTAAGCTGGTAAGTGAATTTGGTAATAACTAAGGGTTTATATTATGATAGAATTAAAAGATAGCGGGGTTGTAAGCCCCGCTGTTTCTATGAAAAGAAACGGCAGGGTAGGAAATACCTTATTTAAAATTGCAGCTTTTACAGCATCGGCTTTGATACCGATTGTAGTGATAACTATATTTGTTGTTCTTTTTATAGAGGCATACCCTGCTATAAAAGCTTTTGGAGTTTGGCATTTTATTACCACTAAAAGCTGGGATGCAGTAGATAATCACTTTGGTGCTTTCACACCGCTTTTTGGTTCTATATACGTTACCATATGGGCTTTTATATTTGCCGCTCCTATAAGCATAGGTGTTGCTATATATATAACTGAGCTTGCTCCTAATTGGTTAAAGCCCATAGTTACCACTGCCATTGAGCTTTTAGCAGCAATCCCAACTGTTATATACGGTATGTGGGGGCTTTTTATATTGGCTCCTGTTATGCAAAACCATGTAGAGCCTTGGATACTGGATCATCTTGCTAAGTTGCCAGTGATTGGATTTCTTTTTAACGGTCCTGGCATAGGAATAGATACACTTACAACAGCTGTGATACTTTCTATCATGATAACACCTTTTATGTCTTCACTTATTAAAGATGCTTTTGGTTTGGTACCAGAGGTAATAAAAGAATCTGCCTATGGGCTTGGAGCTACGAGGTGGGAAGTCATAAGAAAAGTGGTTATACCATATGTATCTTCTGGTATCTTTGGATCTGGGATATTTGCCATAGGTAGGGCTTTAGGTGAAACCATGGCGGTGTCTTTTGTAAACGGTAACAACCATAATCCCGGTAGTTTCTTGGATATGTTATCTTTGCTTAATTCTGTAACTACTATAACAGTTACACTGGCAGATGAGTTTACAGAAGCTGTAGGCCGTCTTTATCTTTCTTCGCTTTTTTATCTAGCTTTGATACTTCTTACTATATCCTTTAGTACACTTGCTATAGCAAAAATTATAGTATGGAGATTGGAAAGAAGATGGAGAACGTAAGAATCAAAACAAGGGTTGTAAAGAGCAACGTTATGATGATTTTGTCTACATTGGCAGCTTTATACGGTATAGTATTTTTGGGGTGGATACTTATATCTGTTCTTTATCATGGATACCAAAGCTTAAATCTTCAATTTTTCACCCAAGATCCTGTTCCTCCCGGTATGCCAGGTGGTGGGCTTAAAATGGCTTTCATAGGTCAATTCTTAATCACCGTTGTAGCTGCCTTAATAGGTACACCTATAGGTATTATGGCTGGTATCTTCTTGGCAGAATACGGTAGAGGTACTTGGTGGGCTATGTTTGTAAGAAATTTGGCAGATATTGTCATATCTATGCCAGCTATAGTTATTGGTGCTGCTGTTTATGTAGTGCTTGTGGCACCTCTTCACAGTTTTAACGGTTTGTCTGGTTCTGTGGCTCTTGCAATTTTGGCCCTTCCTTACATTACGATAGCTACAGACGAGATGTTAAAGCTTGTGCCGAAGGAGATGAGGGAGGCTGCCTACGCTTTGGGAGCTTACAAACACTATGTGATAAGAAAAGTTACCATGAGAGCTGCTAAAACTGGTATACTTACCGGTGTTATACTAGGTCTTGCTAGAATGGCAGGTGAGGCGGCACCTTTGTTGTTTACATCTTTTAACAACGACCATACTACCTTCAATCTTTTAAAACCTATGGCTACTCTTACTATAACTATATTTGTATACGCTACTGGTCCATACCACGAATGGCATGAGCAAGCCTGGGCAGCTGGTTTTGTGCTTACATTTGGTGTGCTTATAGCGGTTATAATAGCTAAGTTTTTGGTGCATGGAGGGTCTTTTACAGCACCTTTTATGTATGTGGCAAGGCGTATTGCTAAAATAAACAAAGGATGAGGAGAGCGTATGAGTAGTGTAATAGCCATTGAGAGTCCAAAGATTGAGATAAAAAACCTAAACTTTTACTATAAGAAAAGCTTAAAACCAGCTTTAGAGAATATAAACATGCCAATACCTGATAAAAGAGTTACCGCTCTTATAGGTCCTAGTGGATGCGGTAAAACTACGCTTTTGAGATGCTTAAACCGTATGCATGATCTTTACCCAGGCATAAAATACGAAGGGGAAATAATCTTTGACAATACCAACATACTATCAAAGTCTACGGATTTGATAGTCTTAAGAAGTAGAATAGGTATGGTCTTTCAAAAACCTACTCCATTTCCAATGTCCATATTTGAAAATGTAGCTTTTGGTCTTAGACTGATGGGAATTAAAAACAAAACAGAGCTAAAAGATAGGGTTGAAGCGGCTATAAAAATGGCTGCTCTTTGGGACGAAGTGGGCAATAGACTAAACGAGAACGCTTTTTCCTTGTCTGGCGGTCAACAACAGCGTCTTGTTATAGCAAGAGCTATAGCGGTAAATCCAGAGGTGCTTTTGTTTGATGAGCCTACATCAGCACTTGATCCTATATCTACGGCAAAAATAGAAGAGCTTATTATAGAGCTTAAGAAGAAGATGGCTATCGTGATAGTAACTCACAACATGCAACAAGCTGCTCGTATAGGGGATTATACAGCTTTTATGTATCTCGGTAAGCTTATAGAGTTTGATAAAACAGAAAACATCTTTACAAATCCAAAAGAAAAGCTCACAGAAGACTATATAACTGGTAGATTTGGATAAGGTTATGCTAAAATATATCAAGGATGAAACATATATATCTTATAAGACATGCCCAGAGTGAATACAACGAAAAAGGTATATTTCAAGGAAGCTTAGATAGCGAGCTAACACCTCTTGGATATATACAAGCAAAACTTTTGTCTTTGGCTTTTAAAAACAAGAAAATAGATGTTATTTACTCATCTTTTCAAAAAAGAGCTTTAAAAACTGCTATTTTTTTATCAAAAGCCCTAAACAAAGAAATAATCATAGAACCTCGTATAAGGGAGATATCTTTTGGAGAGCTAGAGGGTAAAAACTTTATACAGATGTTTGTAGAGTATAGAGATATGATGATATCTTGGTCTAAAGACCCTTTGGAAAATCCTCTTCCTACCCAAGAGTCCAAAGAATCTTTTTTAAAAAGGGTAAGAGAGTTTATAGATATCGTTAAATCTCAAAAACATGAGCATATAGTTGTTGTTTCTCACGGTGGATTTATACACGGATTTATAATGGAAACCACAGGTTTTAGAGCACCCCTTTGGAACATACATACGGATAATACAGGTGTTTCTAAATTGAGACTTGTGAATGGTAGGTTTTACATAGAATATCTCAACAACACTTGCCATCTTTTATGAGTAAATACAGAAAAGGTAAACTGAAACTTGAGCATCACACGTTAGAGGGTTTTGATAAGTATATAAAACCGGTGTTGGAGATTGAGATAGTAGAAGCTGTAATACCTGGAAGGATCTTTAGGAACAACAAAGGGCGTGGCTCTAAAGGTCTTTTTTTACAATATGAGACCTCTTCTGGTTTTAAGCTTTTATACAAAAACGGTACATCTGTCCAAGAGGTATTTGTAGTTTGCAGCGATAAAGAAACGTTTAAATCTATCTTTGAGAATCTATACAAGGAGTAATTTATGAATCTTTTAAAATGGGGTTATATGGGTATTTTTTTAGTAGGTCTTATAGAGTCTAGCGTGTTTCCTCTTTCTACGCTACCTCTTATGACCGCTGGCACAGTTTACAAGCTAAACGTTTATTTCGTAGCATTTTGTGCGCTGTTGGGAGATTTTATAGGAGCTTCTATAGTATATTATATAGGTTACAACTACGGCTATAAGGCTGTATCTAGGTTTATTTCTGAAAAAAAATTTAGAAAGACCGAAGCTCTTTTTCATAGGTATGGCGCTTTTGCAATATTGATAGGAGAGCCTTTTTACGTGATAAACTGGATAGCTGGCATATTAAGGTTTGGTTATTATAGGTTTATAGCGATGGCTCTTTTGTCTAGGGCTTTTAAGCTTATTTTATTTGCGTTTTTTGGTAAGGCTTTGGAAAGATTTTTATAGATTTTTTCTTTTTTCTGATATTTCGTCCAACATACTTTTGAGATTGTCTTTGTTTTTATCTTTTATAGCATTTTCTAATGTGTCTAACTGTTTTTTGAAAAGCTCTATACTTTTTAATACATTTTCTTGGTTGTATAAAAAAATATCCGTCCAAAGTTCCGATTGGCTTGCACCTATTCTGGTGGTGTCTAAAAAGCCCTGTCCTACATAGTTTTTGTACTCTTCTGGTAATGTCTTTGTAAGAGCGTAAGCTATTAGGTGTGGAAGATGCGATGTAGTTGCAAATATCTCATCGTGGGTTTTTGCATCCATAATCTCTACTTTAGCTCCTATATACTCCCAAAATGTTTTTACTTTTTCTATATGATCTTTTTTTGATATATCTGTAGGACAAACTATTGTTAGTCTATTTGAAAACAGATCTTTTGATGCATTTTCAAAACCGTTTTTATGAGAACCAGCTATTGGATGAGATCCTATATACCATTCTTTAAAGATAGGTTTTAAAACACTCTCTGGATATTCTTTTACAGAAGCCACATCCGTTGTAACGGCATCTTTTATATGCTCTTTTATATCTTTAGCTACACTTTCTAAAGTGGATATTGGATTGCAAAATATTACAAAATCGTATTTTACACCCTCTTTAAACGCACCATCTATGGCGCCTTTTTCTATTGCGGTGTTTAATGTGTTTTGGTCTTTGTCTAAAGCGTATATGTGTTTTGATAGTTTCTTGCTTTTAATATCAAAAGCCAAAGACCCACCTATAAGACCAAGACCCACTATTAAGGTGTTATTAAACATTTATTTTACTACCAGCATGTTTGTCTTGATGTAATGAAATACAAATGTAGTGGTGCTTCCCATGAAAAAGTGAACTAGTTTTTTCTTATGAGATCCCATTATCACCAAATCTATTTTAAGGTTTTCTGCATTTGATACTATGCCTTCTTCTGCTACAGCTTTTTCTACCATAAGCTCAAAACCGTAATCTTTTGATAGTTTTTCAAGCTTTTCTTTTTTAGAACCAAATTCGTCGGCATGATATAAAAATATTTTTGCGTTGTATACGTTGTTTAAATTTTTGGTAAAATCAAACAGCTTATCATCTTCGTCTTTTCCATCATGACAAATCATTATATTTTCTATAGGTTTATACTCCTCTTTAAAAGCTACAAACACAGGACATTCTGCTCTTTTTATCACCTGCTCTGAAACAGAGCTTATATGTATACCTTTTATACTTTTGTCGTGATTAGGCTTTCCAACAAATATAATGTCTTCCAAATCACCTTGTGAAGCAATTTCTTTTGCTGGATTTCCCCAGGTTTGAAGCGTTGAAACCTTAGCGTTTAACTTCCTTCCAAGGGCGCTAAACTCATCTAAAAGCAATTCTGATTCTTTTTCTAAGAATTCTTTTACTTTCGCACTTATACCCTCATAGTAAGAAAAACCCAACACCCCCGCTAAATCCGCCAATAGGCTTTCTTCAGTCAGAGTACTATCTAAAACGTGTATTCCTACTACAGGTATGTTTAGTTTAGAACCCAGCTCAAGGCCATAATGAGAAGCCACAAAAGATGATTTTGAACCGTCTAAGCCCACTATTACTCTTTTAAACATCTAAGTTTCTTACCTCCTTGGCGTAGGTCTCTATAAACTCACGCCTTGGTTCTACATTTTCACCCATCAGTATAGAGAATATTCTATCTGCTTCTGCTGCATCTTCTAAGGATACCCTTAAAAGTCTTCTGGTGTTTGGATTCATGGTGGTTTCCCATAGCTGTTCTGGGTTCATTTCACCAAGACCTTTGTATCGCTGTATCTCTATGCCATCTTTTACAAAATTTATTATGTCTTGATAAAGATCTTCTACTGGTTTTTCTATATTTTTAACCTTATGCCCGAGTTTTAGGCTTATAGGATAGTTAAAAAATTCTTTATGCTCTTCAAAGAGCTTTTTGTAGGTACCAGAAGTAATAAAATCTACATCTATAATGCTAAAGTTTTGATGGATATCGTATATAACTATAGAGTAAGAGCCATCAAAATCATCGTATTTTAATTTAGCACTGCTTACGCTTTTCATAGACTGTATATCTTCTAAGAGTTTTCTGGCTTTTTGCTCATCTTTGAGATAACTTTCATCTATTTTATTTGACAGAAGATATGTTATTACATCTTTGTTTCTTTTGTTTAGTATTTGAGCTATGGTGTTGTGGTGTTCTTTTATAGTATTTAACATGTTTATTAGTACATCGCCTCTATAGGTGTTTGATTTGGCATCTGTTATAGATAGTTCTGTTCTTATGATGTTTAGTAAAAATTTTTCTAACTCTTTATCGTCTTTTATGTAGGTTTCTTTTTTCCCTATCTTTACTTTGTAAAGAGGTGGTTGTGCTATATACACATGCCCATTTTCAATAAGTTTTGTCATAAATCTATAGAAAAAGGTAAGAAGAAGAGTCCTTATATGAGAGCCATCCACATCAGCGTCTGTCATGATGATGGTTTTGTGATATCTAAGAGCACTTAGATCTATATCTTCTCCTATGTTACAACCTAATGCTGATATAATTGCTCTTATTTCTTCATTGGAAAGGGCTTTGTCTATTCTTGCTTTTTCTACATTTAGTATTTTACCCTTTAGTGGTAATATCGCTTGGAATCTTCTGTCTCTTCCTTGTTTTGCAGAACCACCTGCAGATTCTCCCTCTACTATAAAAATCTCGCATTTAGATGGGTCTTTTTCAGAGCAATCGGCAAGTTTACCCGGCAAAGATGTATCTTCTAAGAATGATTTTCTTCTTACCAAATCTTTGGCTTTTTTGGCAGCTTCTCTTGCTAAAGCAGCTTCTATGGCTTTTTCTACTATAAGTTTTAAAATATCTTGGTGTTTTTCAAAATAATCTGTTAAAAATTCTACCGTTATTGATTCTACTATGTTTTTTGTTTCTTGGTTGCCAAGCTTTGTTTTGGTTTGACCTTCAAACTGGGGTTCTGGTACTTTGCAGGATACAACGGCTACAAGACCCTCTCTTAGGTCTTCACCGGTAAACATATCTTTTAACTCTTTTGATATTTTTATGTTTTGGGATAGTTTTGATACAACCTTTGACAATCCACTTCTAAAACCTGTGACGTGGGTGCCACCTTCTATAGTTTTTATGTTGTTTACAAAGCTTTCTAAAGATTCTTTGTAATCTTTTGTATATTTAAAGGCAATTTCTACCAAAGTACCATCTTTTCCAGATTCTATATAGATTACGTCGTCGAAAAGAGGTTCTTTGCCTTCTGCAAGGTATTCTACAAGCTCTATGATGCCTTTTTCAAATTTATAAACAAGATGTTTATTTAATCTGTCGTCTATTATCTCAAAGGTTACGTTTTTATTAAGGTAAGCTAATTCCCTTATCCTTTTTTCTACTATGTCAAACTTTATTTTTGTGGTTTCAAATATTTCAGCGTCCGGTTTAAATGTAATCTTTGTGCCTCTTTTTGTGGTATCTCCTATTATTTGAAGCTCAGTTTTTGGAACTCCTCTTTTATACTCTTGTCTGTATATCTTGCCATCTCTGTAAACTTCTACTATGAGCCATTCTGAAAGTGCGTTCACAACGGAAGCACCTACACCGTGAAGTCCCCCTGAATATTGATAAGCTTTTTTATCAAACTTTCCACCAGCCCCAAGCACTGTTAAAACCACTTCTACCGCTGGTTTTCCTACGTCTTTATGGATGTAAACAGGTATACCTCTGCCATTGTCTTCTACCGTTACAGAATCATCTTGGTGTATATGCACTCTTATGTGTGTGGCATAGCCTGCCATCGCTTCGTCAACAGAGTTATCTACTATTTCCCATATAAGGTGATGAAGTCCTCTTTCGGAGATATCCCCTATATACATTGAGGGGCGTAATCTTACGTGTTCTAATCCGGTAACAACTTTTATTGCATCTGCGCCGTATTCTTGCATTATAATTATTATACCATCTTAGGCCTGTTTGATTTTCCTAAAAGCCAAAAACTTTAGCATTGACAAAATATATATATAAGAGTAAAATCAATGAGAATGAGTGAAGTTCACAAATGTTATCAGTGCGGCATAAGCATCTCTGGAAATCCTATAGTTTTTAACGTAAAAGGTGTAGATAGGGAGTTTTGCTGTACTGGATGTTATCTGGTAAACAAGATTTCTGGCAACGAGACATCCCAAAGCGTTCAGAAGTTTTTTATAAAGTTTGGTATAAGCTTTTTCTTGGCTGGTTTTGTAATGATGCTCTCTTTTACCATATACGGGGGCGATGTGTCAAAAGATTATCACGATCCTATAGTAAAACTCACAAACTACTTCTTGCTTTTACTATCTATACCTGTTATGGCTCTTATTGGTTTTGATTATCTTGTAAACTCTATAAAAGCACTTTTAAGAAAATCCATTACCACAGACCTTCTTATAGCAATAGGTGCTTTTTCAGCTTTTGGGATTTCTGTTTATTCTACGCTTATGGGTGTTGGTACACCTTACTATGAAACTGCCACTATGATAGTGGCGCTCTCGGCTTTTGGAAAGTTTATAGAGGCTTTTGGAAGGTATAGAGCTGCTAAAAGTATAGGCGAGACTAAAGATCTTTTACCAAGCTATGCTACGGTTGTAGAAAATGGTACTGAGAAAACCATCAGGATAGATGAGGTAAAAATAGGGGATATCGTAAAGGTAAAGCCCGATGAGATCATACCAGTAGATGGGATCATCGTAGAAGGAGAAGGGTTTGTAAAAGAGAGTTTTTTTACAGGTGAGCAAAAACCGGTGGCTAAGTTTGAAGGAGATAGCGTTTATGCTGGAAGTGTTAGTATAGATGGGAGTTTTTTAATAAAAGCCATAAACGATTTTAATTCAAACACTATAAACAAAATTATAGAAAATATAGAACTTGCAAAACTCTCTTTTGCCCCAGAAAAAAACATAGCTGATAAGATATCTGCTATATTTGTCCCCACCATTATAACATTATCCGCTATAACCTTTGGCTTTTGGTACTATGAAGCTGGTTTTGATAAAGCTCTTATGAGCTCTTTGGCGGTGCTTTTGATAGCCTGTCCTTGTGCTTTCAATGTGGCGGCTCCGTTGGCTCTTTGGAATGCGGCAAACTCCTTGGCAAGGCGTGGTATAATCTTGCAAAATCTAAGAGCCCTTTACAGCGTTAGATATATAAATGAAGTGCTTTTTGACAAAACAGGCACTATAACCTTAGAAAACTTAGAATACAGCGGTTATACTCAGTTTGGTGATGAAAAGGATTTCATAAAAAAAGTAGCATCTATAGAAAATTACTCAAAGCATCCTATAGCTAAAAGCTTACTAAACCATTATCAAGGGGATTTTGTAAAACCATCAAAGGTTAGGATAATACCAGGCTATGGTATTGAGGCTTTTATAGAAGATAAAAAGTGGTATATAGGTTCTAAAGAATTGATGGAAAGCATAGGCATAACACCAAAAGCTTGTGAAGAAAATTTGTTGTGCATAAATGTAGCGGTGGACGGTAAGCTGGAAGGGATACTTTATTTTAAACAAAAGATAGATGAAAATGCCTTAGAGGCTATAAAGAGGTTAAAAGACATGGGTTATAAAGTAGGGCTTATATCTGGGGATGAGAGAGCTTTTGTGGAAGAGTTTTCAAATATATTTGACGAGGTTTATTGGTCTTTAAAACCCCAAGACAAACAGAAAGTTGTAATGGATAAAAAATCAAAAGGAGCAAAAATAATGTATGTAGGGGATGGTATAAACGATGCTCTTGCTATGGCGATTAGCGATGTAAGTGTAGCGGTGGCAAACGCTTCTGGTGTTGCAAGGATATCTGCAAGCATCTTGCTTTTTAATAGAAATTTAAAAGCTATACCCTGGATTATAAAATTTTCAAACAACGTTAAAAAAATAATTTATACAAATTTTGTATGGGCTAGCATATACAACACCTTTGGCATTGCTTTGGCGATGTCTGGTCTCATACAACCCATATGGTCAGCAGTTTTTATGATAATAAGTAGCGTCAGTGTCGTCTACAACTCCTCTAGGATAGAAAATATGTAATAATATATATTAGAGGAGGAAAATTATGGAAGAAAAAAACAATTTATTTGGGAACAAGATAAACATATCCACACAAAAGATACTAGGTGGAATCGGGGCTCTTTTGATATTGTTAAGTGTCGTACCGGGAATCGGAATACTCCTTTTGATTGTTGGTGGCGTACTTTTGATTGTTAGCATATATCAAATTAGCAATATGTTAAAAAAACCAGCTATATTTAACAGATTTATAATAGGTTTTGTTTTAGGTTTAATTGGATGGATTATAGCTCTTTTCTTTGGTTTGTTGAGTTTTCTTGGCGTTTTTGGGTTAGCAGGATTGTTGCATGCATATTTTGCTATGGCGGCAATTTTTGGTATGGGTATAGGTATATTTTTTGCCATAATATTAGTTTATATATTTTTTATAGCGGCTACTTATTTTTATAAAAAAGCTTACAGTATGCTTACTAACGCTCTAAACCATAAGCTTTTTAGCACTGCTGGCCTTCTTATGTTTATAGGTGCAATCACGATAATTTTGTTTGGTTTAGGTGCTATTTTACTATTTATAGGTTGGATAATACTTGCAGTAGCGTTCTTTACAGCTCCGGAAGAAGTGGAGGTTAACAACAATTGACAAATCTTACACAAAAGCGTATATTTACGTAGTATATGAACAAAGAGGATCTAAAAAGAAATGATAACGCTGGAATGTTTACTTGAATTTGAGACCAATGAAAATAGAGATACTGTATTAGACTTAATGCGTAGGTTTTCATCTGCAATGAGATATGCATATAAAAGGTTG
>Ga0081474_143207_pt1 | contig 17915 bp, 13 predicted proteins | sample OneHunmetagenome_2_FD_70978 | JGI IMG/M metagenome (GOLD analysis project Ga0081474, IMG submission 70978) | Ferrous microbial mat communities from One Hundred Spring Plain, Yellowstone National Park, USA v2 (version 2) | ecosystem: Environmental > Aquatic > Non-marine Saline and Alkaline >... | reverse complement strand
GCAAGCACCTACTTACTGTAGGTGGGTCATGGGACTCCTTAGAGCCCAACGGCACGGGGCTCACATCTCTGTAATCACTCCCATACTTTTGCCCACATCGCCGTGAGAGATCATCATATAGCAACGAAAATTCTTTATAAACAGATAAAAATTTCTATCAACGTGAAAAAGGATTCACCCCAATATAAAGGTCATGATTTATCAATAAACGCAAAGGATGCAGCTCAGCGTTTTGAATCTAACGAAGATATTTTAAGGAATAATATTTTAAAATTAATAAAAATTTTAAATTCTAACAGTTAATCATAACTCTTTAGCCTAAGGATTCCAAAAAGTTTCTAAATAACGTCATAGCTCCTATTAAAAAGCAACTATTACCTTACTTAACGCTAACGTATGAATGTTATAATTCCAGACAATAATAAATTAAAAAGAGATATCAACACGACAATACTCTGTGACTCCATGAAGCTTAAGACCTGAGTATTGATATCAAATACTTATGAAATCTAAATAGTAATGTATAATTACAGTAATGAAGACAGTACTATAGTGAGCACTAATTAATATTAGCTTTTATTTTATAAAAATAAGACTAACTATTGAAACTAAAGAAAAAATAAAGGATATGAAATAAGGTAAGATAAGGCTATTGGAGGAGCCCAATAATAAAAGTAGTAGTGAAATAGCTGAATTATATATGAATGATGAAATAGACAATATGGGTAGCATATAATCACTTCGAATTATAATTGATGCTAATAAGTTCAAATTTGGCGATATAATTCCCCATGCAAATTCAAAAAATAAGACTCCTATGAAAATACCATTAACAATAAGGATAAAGGATATTGCGAGTATGGAAAAAGCTATATATAATTTATTTTTAGTATCTAGATTAATTTCGTAAGAGAATAAAGTACCCAAATTTAATATTATAATCATAATAGAGAGAAATAAACCTAAATCCTTCTCATGAAATCCCAAATTCTTCATAAATATCGGCCAAGTATATATAAAATAATTAAAAGAAAAATAAATTAGTATATTTATAAAAATATATAAGATAACATTTCGAGAAAAAATTGAAAATATATTTTCTTTTAATTTTTCAATATTTAATATATTAATGGTATTATAAGTATTAATTATTTCTTCTTGATTTCTAGAATATAAAGTTAGAGTTAGTGAAGTTAAATACAGCACAATAGAAGCTGACAGTATTATTGTCAATGGCGATGAAACAAATGATCCAACCATTCCTGCCAGAACTCCTGCAATAGAACTGAAAACTCTACTTAGGTGGAATGCTTTATCTCTCTCTTTTATTTCAGCTTCACTTATATATACAAATAGGTATAAGGAAATCAATGCGTCACCGGTTCCGATTAGAATGAATGAAAATAGAGAAGGATAAACGAGTAATAGCGAAAAACCTAATGCATTAAGTAAAATACCCAAACTAATTAATAAAAGTTTATTATGTTTGTATGATATAAATCCTATAAGCAATCTTGAAAAAGTATTACTAATCAATTGTATTGATCTGAAAATTGAAAGTGTGTACAAAGAAATACCTTGATCTATTAAATAGATCGGATAGTAAGGACCTAAATACTGAGTAATGAAATAAAGTAACGTAGATATTGCAATATAATTTTTGGCTTTTACATCCATCTTTTACTGTCAATTAAATATTCCGAAAACTAATTTAATCTTAACTCCCATGGTCGAGAAGAACTCCTCAAGGTATTCAAATCCAAATCTTGTAAGTCTGTCTTTGTATGTTATTAATACGACGTCTACACTCCTCCCCTCAACAAGTTTGAATAGCCTTAACAGTCCTTTTCTTTGTGTGTTTAACCCGCTGGCAATGTCTTTCAGTACTTCAACCACTTTGTAACCTTTTGCTGTTGCGTAGTTCGTTAGGTAGTTTATTTGTCTCTCCAAGTCTTCTCTCTGATCGGTAGAGGAGACCCTTGCATAAATTACAGCCCTTATTTCCTCCCTCTTCTCTAAGTACTTCTTAATCTCGCTGTAAGGTATCCTATACTTACCTCCTTCAGTCGTTACTGCCCTTATTTTCCCTTCTCTAATCCACCGTAGGAGTGTTGAGTATGAAATGCTGAGCAGTTGGCAAGCCTCCTTAGGTCTCAGTAGTCTTTCCACAAAATTGGTTGATAATAAATAAATATAAAAAGATTTCTATTAACGTGAGAAAGGATTCAGCCCACATCCGTGAAATACCACGGGTGTGGGTTGGGGTTATCCCGCTAAAGAGGTGGAGGAGTATGTGCGGGTTTTCCCGTGACTTTGGTGAAGCCCAAGGGCTGAGGATTGATATTAAATATTATGAAATCCTATGAAGCCCAAATCCCAAATAAATAATTATGATAACAAGGAAGCCATTTTCCTCTTAATTTATTTAGCTAGCATAAAACCAAACGATAAGGAAAAGTGTTTTCTTCAGATTGCAAGATACAATTTTTACTTTAAAACTTAAGAAGCGCATTTAAAAAGGAGATAAATCCTTCCACAAAGTACTTCATATGTCTAATTGAAACTTTTTTAGAAAAATTTAATAGTATACTCTAACTTTTGAAATTTGGGGGATCAAATGTCTTTTGGCCTTAAAATCTCTGAAGAGGTATATCAAAAGTATAGTGACCTCTTCGGAGAAAAGACCATAAACGATAGGATTGTAAGTGTCGAAAAACTCATTGAAGAGCTTGCAGTTGAGTTCTCGGATGAGATAAGAAGGGTTATTAATAAAAGGAGACAATGGTTAGAATCAAAAGATCCCGTTACCTCTAAGGGTGCTTTCCCATCCTTCGACGAAGTTTTTGTAGACGCTGATGGAAATAAGAGAACCTTTAGGGAAATCATTCAAGGGATGATAGACAATTTCCTAGGAGTACAGTCGAAGCTGAGGTGGAGGTTAAATGAAAATGTACCTATACCAAAAGACGCACACCCCCTTAATAACCCGGGATTAGAAATCACTGGACCTTGGTATCCTCTAAGTAGGGCATATAATCAAATAAATTCAGACGTGGCATGTGTTATGGAAGATGAGGAAGATGCTTCACCCGCATGGTATATTCCCTTTGGTTCTGGTAAAACAACTGCTGACGTATGGGAGGGAAGAAAGAACGTAAAACTCTTTCTCTCCGGTAAGGCTCCAAATCCTTACTACGAGAAGGGGAAAACGTATAGCCTAAACAAACCTAGAGATAAGTGGCCTGTGATTTTTCACAGACTTCCTGGATTGCACCTCTTGGATTTTGACATAACGCTAAATGGTAAACCAGTACCGGCTATAATTGTTTCTGCCGTCATATATACCCTAAATAATTACAATAGCCTAAAGAGCGCAGGCTCTGGGGTATATTTCTATCTGCCTAAAACACAGACACCGGATGAGGCATTGGTAATAGAAAAGATCTTGAGAAGAATTGAGTCTAAACTAGGGCTTAAGATAGGTACACTTAAGATCGCTCTCCTTTACGAAGAGGTTAATGCGGGAAGATTTTTCCCTATAATACTGTGGATATTTCGTGAGAGGCTCATTAAATCAAATAACGGTAGATGGGACTACTTGGGAAGTTTAATTGAGATGTGGTTACAAGAGAAAGTACTTCCCGATCCCCAAAACATTACCATGACCTCACCAAACATGATGGCTTATCAAAAGTATAACGCACTTATGATGCTATTGGCTGGGGCAAAGAATGGTGAAGCCGATTCAGCTCCAGTAGGTGGTATGGCAGCAGTAATGCTTTATCCTCAAACTGATCCGTTCGGGAGAAATAGATACAACTTAAAGGCATTAAGGGGAATGAAGTTAGATAAGTTAAGAGAGAGGCTAATAGGGCTTATTTTTGTAGCAGAGGATAAAGTTGAAGGTAAAGTTACTTTAGAGGAGGTAATTAATGGCAAAGTAAAGGGTAAACTTTATGATATGTTTAGACAGAGTTGGGTTGCAACCAAGGAAGAGGCTTACGTAGAGGCGGGGAGTAAACCTTTAAGGGTAAGCCTAGAGGAATTACAGAAAATAATTGATGCACCAGTTAACTATATTGAAGTAGAGGGAACCAAATTACCTACTGTGGATAGTGGACTAACACCAGAGGAAAGAGCATTATTCCAAAAACTTGGTCTAATTAATGAAAGAGGAAAAATAACACCTTGGGTTATAACTAAGGAAATGATTAACACTCCCGAAAAGTTACTATTTAATAAGGAATTATGGGGTGGAAAAGACCTATGGCATTCGTTATATGACATCCCAGAGGGAGACATTACACCGGAGCATGTTCAACACGCATTCTATATGGCAGCAAATTATGGTTTCCAATTGCTTAATGGTAACTTAGCTGCAGCAATAGATGATTATGAATTAAAGCAAAGATTCATGAATGATCTAGCTACCTATAGAATATTCACTTCTTGGCTATGGAGTGTGATAAATAGAGACGCTAGCTTCACAAAGGATGGATATATTAAGGGATCAAAGTTAACTAAGGACGGTGTAATTCCAGCTGAAGATGTTCTAAAGGTTACAAAGGGGACTAAGATAAAGGACATATTCGAGAAGTTATGGGAGTTACACTTAGATTGGACATATGAGTTTTACAAAGAACAAGATATGAGAGCAGCTAGGAAAATAGCGGAAACCTTTGGAAAGACAAATAATACTTCCACAGTAGAAGAGGTATATAAGGTAGTTTCCGAGGCTTATAGGTCAGGTCCGTTTAGAGAAATGTCGGCTAAAGAAGCTGCACAGAAGTTGGCAAAAATTCTTAACGCTGACGCCTCTGAGATCGAGGAAGAGCTTATTAATTTAGCCCCAAGGTTTGACAGAGCTATGGCTCCAGTAATAATGGAAATTTTAATGAAACAGATGCTATATCCCAAGTACATTATGAATAGTGGGAAGATTCTCTTCATACTATCGCCGTTAGATCCAGAGAGGAGGTCAAAGGTCATGGATAGTATATTCTCGTTTAGAAAAATGGTTGAAGATAAGGTAAGAAAAGGAGAACTAGATAAGTGGGTATTGGAGTTATATGACTATGTTTATGATAATTACTGATAAGCAGTTTAATTTCTCTTTCTTTTCTTTCTTTTTAAAGTAAATATAATTTTTAATAAAGTTTGAAATCTACATAAGTCTATCTTAGTGCATTACTTCTTGATTTGAATACTTTTTATTTTCCCTAATTTTATGTTAAGGAAATTCATAAGTTAAGACTGACACATGTTATGACTTTAAGCCAGTTAAAAACTGTTTAATTTTCACACTTGGAGATAAAGAAAATTCTAATAATCACGCTAAAAACTTCGGGTTAATTTCAGTTTTTAGGGCGTAATAAAATTTTTTTCCTGACAATTTTACATGGAAACGTCAACTATGAATCCCTTTTAATATGAAAACTTTTTAAACTATGTCAGGAAGTTAATAAAATATCTTTAAACAAAATACGTGAGAATATATACTTTTAACGTTAAAGTTTATATATTAAAATATGTGTATATAGATTAGGATATAAAAATGAACATCCGAGATAAATGGAGTGAAGAGGAAAAAAGACTTGAATACGAGTGGTCCGAAGATCCAAGGTGGAAAGGAATAAAGAGAAATTATAAGCCCTCGGATGTGGTAAAATTAAGGGGATCTATCAGAATTGAGTATAGTATAGCTAAATTAGCCTCTCATAAACTTTGGAACTTGCTAAATACTGAGCCCTATATAGCAACATTTGGGGCATTAACGGGTTCCCAAGCAGTTGAAATGGCAAAAGCGGGCCTTAAAGCAATTTACGTAAGTGGATGGCAAGTAGCTGCTGATAACAATTTATCAAATCAAACTTATCCAGACTTGAGCTTATATCCATCTAACAGTGTTCCAAACTTAGTAAAGAGGTTAAATAACGCTCTTTTAAGGGCTGACCAAATATCTTGGAGTGAGGGTAAACGCGATATCGATTACTTACTGCCTATTGTTGCAGATGCTGAAGCTGGTTTCGGTGGTCCAATTCACGCTTTCGAACTAACAAAAGCCTTAATAGAGGCAGGGGCTGCGGGCGTACATTTTGAAGATCAATTAGCAGCGGAGAAAAAATGTGGACATTTAGGAGGAAAAGTTCTAATTCCAATAAGTGCATTTATAAGAGTACTAAACGCTGCAAGACTAGCATCTGACGTATTAGGAGTACCCACAATACTAATAGCAAGGACAGACGCACTAAATGCGAAATACTTATCTAACGATGTAGATGAGACTGATAATCAATTCTTAACTGGAAAAAGAACATCAGAGGGATATTATGAGATTAGGGGAGGTATCGAATACGCTATTGCCAGAGGATTAGCTTATGCACCCTATGCGGACCTATTATGGTTTGAGACTTCTAAGCCAGATTTGGAAGAGGCTAGACAATTTGCAGAGGCTATCCACACTCATTACCCCGGTAAGTTGTTAGCGTATAACCTATCCCCCTCATTTAACTGGAAGAAATTTATGGATGATTCCAAAATCAGTAGGTTCATGAACGAATTAGGAGAAATGGGCTATAAATTCCAATTCATAACCCTTGCAGGTTGGCACTTAATTAACTACCATACATTCAAATTGGCGAGAGCATATAGAAACGAAGGAATGCCAGCATATGTAAGACTACAGGAGTCAGAGTTCCAGGCTCAAGCAGAAGGATATACGGCCGTAAGTCATCAGAGAGAGGTTGGAACAGATTACTTCGACCTAGTGTTAACAATAGCATCTGGGGGAGAAGCGTCCACTACTGCAATGGAAGGTTCTACTGAAGCTGAACAGTTTGTAGAGGCAAAACAGAAAGTATTGAAATAAAAGGTTAGATAAGAGGTCTTCCACACATATTAACTTAATTAACATTTTTATTTTAAAATATAGAATTATCTTAGTTATATGCATATATTTACATAATGGAATATATTATAAGGTATATAAATTAGGGATTTGGGTTTCATCTTTTCATGAAATCACACTTAATCCTTTACCCTTAAATAAAAATTAAAATTGAATTTAGACTTTAGTTTCTTCTCGCCTAAGGTCTACATCTTTAGGCTCTCTTAATATCAGAATTCCTAACCTGTTATAATTTTACTATAAGATATCGAATAGGATAACTAAATGAGAACACTCCCAATTTATAATGCTAGGTATTTCAAACATGTAGATTCGAATATACTACCAATAAATATCTAAGATGAAAGCATGTAGATAAAAATATGCACTAAGTTAATTAGTCTTATTGTTGAAATTTCTTAGACCAAATATTAACTAATAGGTACTATTCTAATACCATTACCTAAGAACTCATTTGAAATTCACCAGATCTCACTATTATTACGATTCTATTACTAGATTGATAGATGCAATCAATAGCTTGATTAATAGAGATCTTAACCACTTATTACCTACATGTTTCATCCTATAATATATATTTCAAAGACTCTCTTAAGCATATATAATCTAGCGTAAAAGGATATAGATTTAGTTAAATATTTATACTTTATTAGTCAAGAGTGTATACGCAATTCCGTTAGCTATTAGAATAAAATATCTCCTCTCGATTTAGGTGAATTATTGACGAGAATATGTAGGGAAGTTTAGACTTACTCCTACGGTGACAAATCCTCACATTTGCTAGAGGCGTTCGCATGAAGCCTTAAAGATTTGATAGTAAGTACATCATGTAATTGTTACCAGCTAGATTATACTTTTGACTTAATAATATATATATCTAATTCAAGGAAAAATTAATGTGCTACAATTACTTAGTACGTAGTATCTCTAGAACTATCACTAAAAAGCTTAATATCAATTAATTTATCAAAATGAATAGCAACGTTAATTCTTCAGATATTATGTACTACCAGTTAGTAATCAACCATAAGTCGTTATAAACTAGGATTTTAAATAACGTGTTATTACCTTTAACGATAATAGTACGTATTTTTATAACTGAAACATGTAGGCCATAAAAAGTATAGATAAGGCGAATTTTACTATTGATTTTGATAGCGTTTAGCATTTAGCTATATATTTATTGTATAAATTCTCAGTATATAAGTGTAAAATAAGATTTCTATATACCCTGTAAATAAAAACAAAATGTATAGCGTAATAATTACACTACCAATAAGTTTAATTTATTGCTTTTAAGAAAATTCGAAATATCATATATCTTTGGAAAATTACTTTTATAATAAAAACTTAACTCTTATTACCAAGAAATTGATTATTGTACAGATAGTTGCCAATCTTAAAGACGGTAAATTGAGTCACATAGCAAAATGATTAATCAACAATCAGAAAAACCCTAATAACCGAAAAATTAAAAATAGTCAGTTAACAAATTAATATTTATGAGCTACGTAAAGGTTGAGCCAAATCTGATGAAAGTAGCTGAGGTAATTAGTAAATTAATTTATCGTAATGGTTCGTTATGTGTGACCTTTTCCCAAATAAGAAGGGAGACAATGTTTCATCCTCAAACTCTTACAAACTTATTGGAAAAAGGGAAAACAATTGGTTTGATAACTGAGTGTAAAGATTTGGGTCTTGGAGAAAATGGTTATACAATATTACAAAATACTGTAGTTTCTTTAGAATATAGCGTTATAAATGAAATAATTAAAATTACTGATAATCATATAATAATGAAGCATTTAATCAAGAATAGGCTATATAACAACTCGATATTACCTTTAAAAGGGATTATAGTCAAAATTTTCGGAGACGTACTTTTAGATATGCCGTTTATATTTAAGGGCAGGAATAATTATGAAATAGATTTAACTAAGAATATTTCAGATAAGTACTATATATTTTACCTTGATAGTGATATTGAGATTAAGCCAGGAGAAACTTATAATTATGAATATGAGTTCTATCTAAAGTATTTTCCTCCTATGGATTACTTTATCACAGAATCTATAAATTATGTTATGACATATAGTGCTAAAACTTACTTAACTAAAAACGAGAAAAGAGTAATAAAATCAGTTAGGCTAGAGTATCCACCTGATGTCGAAATAATAGAAGAAAAGCAAGGAAAAACATTTCATGAAGTGAAGATTATCAAATTGTCAAGTTGTAGATCAATTAAATTCTGGTTTCATATATAATTTTATAACAAAATTTTACATTAATATATTTAGATAAAATAATAAAGGAAGAGCCAATTCTTGTTTCATTTCGAATTTACTCTTTTTAACAGTAGTTTAATGGAACTATACAAGAACATTAACGTCGTTTTGCTTATAATTATTTTTATCAACTAGATATAATTTGTAATAAAAATCTAAATTGTTAAGCCCTGTATTATCATAAATAAATGGGAGATAATATCTAAGGACCAGTGTTAAAAATAATGCTAAGATGTTTCTGAAAAAGCTAACTACATTTTAAGATAGTATACGCATGACAGCCAAAATTATTTATTTCATTAATAAAAATTCTATATATAACTGCTTTATAATATTCTGGCTTTACTAGATAGAAAGCTATATCATGTAATAATAGATTACATGTATGATTTTGAGATTTGGTATAAACTATTTCTGGACAGTTTTACTATATTGCTTATAATATTTCGAGAGTAGATATAGTTATGGTGAACCTCTATGATTGTGCACTAACAATTGAAGAATTAAAAATGAGAGGCTATTTAGATATTTCTGAACTTAAAGAAAAAAATCTTAAGAATATACATAAATTTATTCAATTCTTGACGAGGAATGAGATAGTTAAAAGAAGAAGAAATCGTTTATTACTTCTAGGTGATTTTCCTAAGTACTTTGTATACAACATTTCAATACTAACCAATATTACCAATGATCATGAAGGGGCTCAATCTGAAATCTTAATAAATATAATACCCACAACAACTAAATTATATCTAGTAGAAGTGAAGGAGATCTTAGCAAGAGTAATAGGATATGAGAAAATAAGAATTAAGGAATCTATTATAAACTATTCTAAGTATACTAAAAATTTTAGCTTAGATCACGATTTACCATCGTGGAATACAGTATCGGTTAAAAGTAAATATTTTCATTTGATTGAATCAGATAATAATTGGAAATTTATAAAATATAATCTATATCCGAATATATTCAATTTTAGTCTTAATGTTAAATTTCATTTTAATCCCAAAGACTATGGAATATTTTATTCAATAAATGGGGAAGATACGAGAATAAAATGTCCATTTAATAGCAATAATACACTTAAGTTAAATCTATCCTTTCCGTTTAGCACTGGACATTACTCTGTTAAATGGAAATAATTGATTCAATAAATTTTAATTCGTATACCATCCTAAAAGGTTAGTATTACCTTTCGTAAACGGTTAGGTTTTTTGTGTGTGTTAAGATAATTTATGTTAGTATTTCCAGCAATTTCTTAAGCCTTATTATCATTATTAATTGAAGGACTCCACCTAGATCAGATTCTATATAACAACTGTGTCTAGGGCTATGAAGAGTTTAGTTAAGTCTAATAACTTTCCTGAAATATTAGGATTATAAAGTCTTAAAATGAGAAGTCAGCTTTTATGTTCTAGAAAAACGAAGTAAAAGGAATTGTATTTCCGATAATTGATATTTCGTAGTATTACTATTTTCCTAAGGTAAAATTCTCATTTTAAACTAACGTTCTGGAAGATTAACGAGGAGTTAGATTCCTAGTACGTAAGATTGCCTTATCTTCTCCAGATATATTTCATTATAGTTACAGAGGTAAAAGAGTTGGAAGGTAACACTAATTAGGGTTCTATCTGAATAATTACGTGAAAAATGAAAGCATAAGGAAAGTTGGAATGGCGTATTAATTTATTTTCCTACTCTATGCTCCAGTGTTGATTCTAAATATGAAAAATGAATTTAATTCATAAAATATGATATATTATTACTGCTGTTCTTGTATACCATTGTAGTGTTTTTCTTAGAATTTTCCTTAATTATATTTATATTTAATTTATTATAGTTAATTATTAATAATAAAAATATTATTAATGTAATTATGAACTCACCAATAGCTAATAATATTGCATAGAAATAGAAGTTTAGTAAGCTCCTAATTATTGAAAAGGGTATTAAAATAGCAATAGTTAAGATTAATAAGATAAGCAATTCTCTAAATAATCTATTGTAAAATCTTATCTTTCTTGCTATTCTTTGTATATTCATTAGTTCTTCAATTTGATTTAAAATTTGATTCAATTGATCTTGAATTGGTTTTAGTTTTTTCATTGTAGCATTATATATTTGATCCCAATCTTTTCCCTTCATACTAGTAATATATATCATTATTTCTTGGAGTAAATCAGTAACGTTGCTATCACTTACTAACTCTGTTAAGAAAATCAAAAAATCTAAAGTCTTTTTCATGCTGATTTCCTTTTGTTTTCTATCTATCTGTTTTGTATATTTTCTCATAGCTATCTCTGTTAATATTCCAAAAATAATTGCAAGCAAAAAAGTAGTCAGAGGTAATATATTAAACAAAATTTTTAGCCTCTTTACTATATATCATCTCTTAATTAATTGTTTTTCATCCTTTAAATCCTCTAAAGATTCCCTCATCTCCTTAAGCTTTTTCAAGAGATTAATATATTCTTTTACTCTATTTAGGTAATCATATCCCTTAGCGGTCAGCCTATATTCATTATCAACAAAAGTTATTAAACCCTTTTTTTCTAGTAATCTAGTATATTTACAGAATAGTCCATAGCTTAAGTTAGTTTTATACATTAATCTAGTCTTCTTAATTCCTCCTTTACATTCTTCTAAAATATTGGCTATTATCTCCATTCTATTTCTCTTTCGACTCATATAGTATAAAACGCTTTATTTTTATAAATAGATTTCTGCTCCTATATTACCATTGTATAGCAGGTTGATACAAGCTAATAGTAGGCTAGTATAAAAGTATCGGAAAAGAGTAAAGTTTATATTCAGTGAATTTATATAGAATTGAAGAAAAAAAAGAAAAAAAGATTAGAAAGGCTTGTATGCATTTTTTTCAGTTTAATAATGTGTTAATTTGTGTCTGAAATGTTATCCTTTCTTTCAATAGAGTGAGTGATATTGAGCTTTTTAATGCTAATTTTTAGGATGTACTGTACTCGCTAATTAGTGCGTTACTATCTTAACGTTAGAATTGTTAGATCATTTGTAGAAGGTAACGTTAATCCTCTAATGGTTTTAAATTAACTGTTTGGCGTTACCATTTATTTCCCCTAACAACCAGAAAGAAATTTTCCCGTTGAGGATTTATCTTGAGCCCTAAAAAATTGAAATGTATAAATGTTTTACTCATGAATTCCTTTTTTATAGTATAACTTGTAAGTTTATATACGTTCGAATGCAAAAGTCAATTTCCTACTAACTGAAATGTATATAAATTATGAGTCAAGATATTTCCGCTAACTTCAGTGTAACGGTTTAAACGCAATTCACAATGTGCTCAACCTTCATCTTATTATATTTTGTCTGAAGATCGTTTTGACTTACTATATTATAGGTTACTGACTACATTTAAAGTTGGCTTTACATATTAGGCCAAATTCATAAAGAATATTAAAGTTTAAGATTAAATTAAGAAAATATTAATATAAAATAAATATTTTAAAGAATTATAATAACCATATTAGATTAAAAGCTATAATATCTTTATTTATTAGAAAAATTATTTAATATTTAAAATATTAATTAGATTTTTTATTATAATACACATAAACAACGTCATTATCAATTATATAAAATCCGTTGTCAAAAGCTATTGGAACTTTACCATATTGCTTAACTACTCTGAGGAAATCTTCCAAATTGTTTATCTCTATTAACATGTTTGTAGATGGTGGTGAAGGTCCTCTTACTGATTGCCTCCTTATAACATCGTAAATACTGGGTAATCTGATAAAAACTGCAGCAATACCTAGAAGTAAAAGAAATCCACCAAAATAGAAATAGGCGTAATTATATCCACTTTCAAGATTAACATATACTTGTTTATAGAAATTACCTGATATCTTAGGATCATTAACTACATTAACAGTTATGTTAGGATATCCTATATATATTAGAATTGAATTATTAGCATTAAAAGGTATGTTACCATAAGGATAACTCATGATACCATTAAAACTAATATTTAATATTATAGTATAACCCCCCGTTTGAATTTGCAATTGTTTATCAGTAATATTTATCAATTTTTCATAATAATTAAAATTAGGTATAAATATAGTCATTTCTTTCTTTAATACTCCCTCTGAACTTCCTAAGCTCTTTGACCAATAATCAGTTTTAATACTCTCGTTAACAGTATAAGTTCCATTAATGGAATTTGCAGTGCTATTTACTATAGCAGTTACTGTGAAATTTTTAGTTAAAATATAAAACATTGAATTCACAATTATTGTAGTCCTATTATCAAATAGTATCGTTTTATTTATATTAAATAGCGTAATATAATAAATATTAGTATAATATGAGGAAATAGGAACTGACTTCGATAAAGTAATTTCATGGTTGGACTTTATTCCAGAGTATATCAGAAATATTGCAGAACTTATTAATATTATAACTATCAATATTTTCATATGTAATAGCTTAATATTCCCTCACCCCCTCCATTATAGAGAATAACTATCAATATTTTCAAATTATTTAAATTACTTACACTAAACTGGAAAAAAGGCTGATTCCCTTCCTCTATAAGTTCATTAGCTGTTACCGCATAATTTCCAGTTAAATTATAATAATTACTACTTCCATACACAATTATATAAACACATTTAACATAATCATTAAGGTAACTGGGTTGAATATTTATTTTTACAAGAGTTATATTACTGGTGATCTGTTTTTGAATATTAATGATATTACTCGTTATATATATATCCGAGGTATAAAACGAAAGATCGAAGGCCGGAGTAAACATACTTAAGGATATAATAGTAAGAAGTAGAGCGATAATAGAAACATATAATAACATTCTCATACTTTATCACCATTCATAACTATAATAATAATAAAAGATAATAAAGCTAATGTGTTGATAGAAGTATATATTAGTAATGATAATAAAGGATCATTCATATTTATAGAAAAAGGAAGTAAAGTTACTATTACATAAGTCTTGACAATTAATTGATGTAAACCCTTGTAACCATTTCCCAATATTATAATTGTAACATTGTGTGATTCCTTAGGATAAAGTATAAAATAGTTATTATTTATGGTATAATTTCCTTCGCCTAGTACGTTTATCGCAACAACTACTGGAAATAAAAGCCTATCTGAAACTGTGTAGGAGTACTGCTTAGATTGGTTATACAAAATCACACCTAAGTTTACTGCAGATGGTTGATTAACTCCTCCTACTAAAATTCCTTGCCGATTAGATACTGAATAAACTATTGTAGTGTAAGTAGTAAAAAACGTGGAAAGTATTAGCAATAAGGAGAAAATGATGACTCCTAGACTAATTGTAAATGCCACTTTCGAGAACTTAATGGTCTTTCCTTTTTTCGAGATACCAGTATTTACAAAAATTAATATAGAAAATAATATTATAGTAAAAATAATATTAGATCTCAAGAAAACAATAATTTGACCTAAATAAGGAAATATAAGGGGTCTTCCATTTATTAGAATTGCCTTCCCATATACATCAGAAGGCGTTATAGGGGACATGTATATCTGATCAATAAAATTATCGTTAATGCCTTTTGTAATAAACGTACCATTAGGTAATATACTGATAACTTGATGGATGATATAAGGCGGATACCCAGGTATTTTACCATAATCTGGATCCTTAAATACAATAATGCTTCCGTTAGTTATAGGCCCAGCTAAAGGTTCTGGAATAGTTATTATTACATCTCCCGGTTTAAGAACGGGGAACATACTATATCCATAGGTGATTGCAAGAAATGTAGGTCTTCCAAATAAATTCGAGGAAGTTATTATTATGGAGAAAATAATTAATAATATCAATAATATATTTATTAATATTTTAAAATATTTAACTGAAGTATAATATAAAAAGTATGAAGACATTAAAAAAACACCTATATACCTTTTTTCTTAACGACTCCTAACCTCCTAACTAGCTTTGATAGCCATATAGGTTTAGAGCTGCGCTAAATGTTACGCCTCCTTGAGGTGGTAATGTGCCAGAGCTTCCTAGCAATATTAAGAAGTAAATGTTTGCACCAGCACCCTCAGATCCTATAGTAACTGATGTAGTTCCTATCTGGCTTGCAATATTACTTGGTAAACCATAAGTTGCTAATACCCAAAATTGTTGGCCATTAATATTAACCTTACCAGGACTAACTACTTGAATTTGGATCTCGCTATTAGGGAAGTTTGTTAATTTTTGTAATAGGTTATTGCTTGGATTTGCTAATACTAGGATTGTTATTGGCAAGTTGTTTGCTTGAACATCTTCTAAGCTTGCGAACAGTGCTGCTTGTGCATTGTTGTTACCAGGATAATTGAATTGTACTTCAGCTATTGCAAACAAATAGGCTGCTGAATACATCACTGGCGGATTGGAAGCACCTGGATCTATTTCTGCAGCATAATCTTCAGTACCTGGTGCTATCGGAGGTAATGTTATACTAAGGCCTCCATTGCCAGAGACTGGAGTAAACTCTATTGGATCTATCTGTAATAAGGCATTTTCAGCGTTTATTCGAACTACTGATCCAGTAGTTTGATTGCTTACTACGAAACCTACTACAAATGCTTGATAGACTAATAAAGTCGCTAGTGCTGTAGCTATTGAGATTGCAGCTATGAGTTTTGTATTCACGCTCTCACTAATTTTACGTAAGTTTCTAAGATTTTTAAATCTAGTGTACATTTGAAAATTTTGACATATTGTTTTTCTTCAAATTCATTAGAAAACTAGGTCTAACCATCATATATCACTATAAAAATTTAACGATATTAAGCAATTTATAGATATATATAATTGTTATTTTGTGGATTGTTTTAATTTTTATCAAAACTAACGTGAAACTTACTTTCAAATCAACGCTTAATTTTTGAATTTAAGAAAATTTAACGAGCTTAATATCTAAGAAAATTGAGATATTCAACAAAGTATAATCTAGCATATTAATTTATATATTATCTCTATAACTAACATTAAAAAATACAATATTGAAATAAAGGATAGTATTAGTTCTTCAAATTTCCATATATTGCTAATTATTGCTCGAAAATTTTTACTTTTTATCTAGAAAGTATAGTTTAAATTTACCTAAAAAATATTTTGTACGTTAATTAGGTATTTTATACTTTGTAGAATATCTTAAGAAAATTCAAAGCAGTCTTATCAGAAGATATAAAAATTGGATTTTTAACAAATTGCTACATAGGACCATTATAAAATAGGGCACCTATTCTCTGAAAACCTTTACCGGTTATAAGATCACCTAAATACATTACATATCTATAAAGGGCCCATAAAATAATTGATTGATCTACTGGATCTTGGATTGGCGATGAAGCTAATTGTGATATTTGTGACTCTGATAATACTGAATTATATAATTGTATATTCTCTACATATGAAAACCAGGAAGGTAAATTAAGTCCACTTTGTTGTGACTGAATTGGAAAATTATTAATCCATATGTAAGCAGGACTTTTATATTCTATTTGAATTTCAGCTGAGTTAACCATTTTTCCATTAATATATAACTCTGTATATCCGTTATTCCATGTTATACCTATGTGAAAAGGCGTAGATTGAGGAGCAATGCTGGAAACTTTCCCTGAACTTCCGCTAAAAATTATAGAGTTTTGAGTGCTTTGCAGAGTCCATACTATTCCCCTTTCGAGAGAGCCATACGACAAGATATATCCTCCATAAGGGTTTTGTTCTCCATATACCCATACTGAGATAGTAAATGAACTAGGCTCACCAATAGTTTGTTCTCCATTACTTAATAGGAGACTTTCATATGTATTGGTAAAGAGTACATAGGGGTTCAGAGAAAATATGTTTCTTTTAGCTAACATATTGTTTATTATGCCTATATTTTTATACCATAATACTCTTATCTTTCTTAGTCGTAAGGATAAGACAAATGGGAGACTATTGGGATTAACGTAGATAGTTGCGTTTCCTTCAATTTCTACATCACTTGAAATAGAAGGTGGTGAGTTGACTGGATAGAAATTACCAAAAATAGTTATTTTTCCATATCCATAATTCGATTCTACATACTCTAATGCTTCATATATACCGCAAGTTCCTGTTCCATCACTACATTTTCCATTAAATAATATTTTTCCGTTATTGTCAATTGCTTTGTAACCTATCTCAGGATTGCCGTAGACTATGGCAAAATACTCATATAAAAAAGCTTTCTTATTAGTTATTTGCACTAGATTACTTTTAGGTTTGTTTTCTAAGAAGTTTACTAATCCAGCAATTGTGCCTCCTGCTATAGTTAAGCCTATAAAATCCCTTCTTTTAAGTTTTACCATTATCTATCCCTTACTTGATTAAGCTTAAAAATATATCTACTATTTTAGCCTCAATTATAATGGTTATATATTAGTCGAATAACCATTTTAATATGAAAGTAGCAATTATTATGGGATTTTTTCGTTAAGTATTGCCTTAAAAATCAAGGTAAAAACTTAATAACTGTTGTATTTAAAACTAGTGTATTTCGAAAGATACAAGAAAAATGAACCACATACAAGTTAGGGCTACAAGGCACTACATGCTGACGCCTCTAACAAACCTATGGGGATAACGAGTCTAGCGCGTCTCCCACGTCGAAGTCCTTGACATTAACTTCCTTACCCCTAGGAATCCTAAAACTCTTCTT
>Ga0081474_137183_pt1 | contig 17960 bp, 10 predicted proteins | sample OneHunmetagenome_2_FD_70978 | JGI IMG/M metagenome (GOLD analysis project Ga0081474, IMG submission 70978) | Ferrous microbial mat communities from One Hundred Spring Plain, Yellowstone National Park, USA v2 (version 2) | ecosystem: Environmental > Aquatic > Non-marine Saline and Alkaline >... | reverse complement strand
TTACTAACCTTAAACTCAGAAGAGGATTGAAAGAACCATACCAAGAGCCGCTCCTGTATCTATCGCAGGGTTCTTAAACTCAGAAGAGGATTGAAAGTTGTAGATCAATTAACTTAGGTAGTACTGCTGACATTTATCTTAAACTCAGAAGAGGATTGAAAGCGCTACTGAAAGTTGTGTGGTAATCATGTTATTTAGCGCTTAAACTCAGAAGAGGATTGAAAGCTGGAAAAGCAAAAATACCCGCAACTACATAATTTTTTACTTAAACTCAGAAGAGGATTGAAAGTGAAATAAAGCAATTTCATAGCTCGTCCTGCATAATATACCTTAAACTCAGAAGAGGATTGAAAGTTGTTTATAGCAATTAGATTGCTGTATACTGTTATGCTTAAACTCAGAAGAGGATTGAAAGTGGTATATAAACTTTTGTTTAAACTATAAATGTATATAACTTAAACTCAGAAGAGGATTGAAAGTGGAGTTTGAGGACGAATGCTAAGAATTTCTATTATTTGGTCTTAAACTCAGAAGAGGATTGAAAGTGCTACCCTGTTTTCCAATAAGCAGCCCTGCAATTTGTTCTTAAACTCAGAAGAGGATTGAAAGCTATACGTGCTGACAGTCATACGACTGAAATGGTTGACTTAAACTCAGAAGAGGATTGAAAGATGAACAACAAGGCTTAGTCAAGTTTGTTCAGGCTTTCTTAAACTCAGAAGAGGATTGAAAGTTCAGAATCGTTTTCACATCTCCACTGTTTATATGGCCGCCCTTAAACTCAGAAGAGGATTGAAAGTGTAAGTGTAGCAAAGGAGCTTCAAGATAGAATAGCTTAAACTCAGAAGAGGATTGAAAGTATAATTTAAAAAGCATTTCTGCAATAACGTGTGGAATAACTTAAACTCAGAAGAGGATTGAAAGTTAGGTTTTTCTTCAATCCTTATAATTCTTACTTTTTCTTAAACTCAGAAGAGGATTGAAAGTGTTCCTGGCGTTAGACACGGTGTTGCAAGTGGTTATATCCTTAAACTCAGAAGAGGATTGAAAGTTATTCAGTAGCATATATAAGTGTACCTCTAGATCAAAACTTAAACTCAGAAGAGGATTGAAAGTGTATGCAATTGTATAATCGATATTTTGTATATACTTAAACTCAGAAGAGGATTGAAAGTTGATTTCGACGATGTTGATTATCTCACGGTTAAGAAGTCTTAAACTCAGAAGAGGATTGAAAGAGATCAAAATAACGCGATTTCATTTTCTTCTAAACCTTAAACTCAGAAGAGGATTGAAAGTATTTAGTTTTAAAAGGCCTGTTTATTGCTTTGGTCTACTTAAACTCAGAAGAGGATTGAAAGAAATTAAATAATGCTTTAATTGTGTAAAAGATACAGTCTTAAACTCAGAAGAGGATTGAAAGAAGCAACAACTTGACGGGGCATACGTTTCTGATTTTATTTCTCTTAAACTCAGAAGAGGATTGAAAGTCGACTTCCTTTGCTAATTCCTCAAGTCTGGGCTTGAATCTTAAACTCAGAAGAGGATTGAAAGAATAATTCCAAAATGAAAATAAACATTATTGGAGCTGGGCTTAAACTCAGAAGAGGATTGAAAGGGGTTAATTCGCTCGTCTTCCATAAAGTCGTCATAGTTACTTAAACTCAGAAGAGGATTGAAAGTGAGAATTGAGGGGAGCTAGAAGGCGGCAAGCTTCATTTTCTTAAACTCAGAAGAGGATTGAAAGGGCAAGTCTGAAACGGCAAAGAAGACAAATAGCCTACTTGCTTAAACTCAGAAGAGGATTGAAAGTATGTTTGTAGTTAAGCCTCTTTGTCTTTTCAGCGGCTTAAACTCAGAAGAGGATTGAAAGATTAGTTGCAAATATTGTATTAGACCCTGTAACAGGAACACTTAAACTCAGAAGAGGATTGAAAGACCACAGTTTTAGGCTTTTTCGAAGCCATAAGCTACTTAAACTCAGAAGAGGATTGAAAGTATTAAATAAATATTGCATCTAATAAAAATATTTAGCTCTTAAACTCAGAAGAGGATTGAAAGTAAGCTTTTTCCTTTTGTATACATTTATAGTTTAAGTAACTTAAACTCAGAAGAGGATTGAAAGATGAGAAAGAGTGTTGATAAGAAAATTGAGGAATTAACTCTTAAACTCAGAAGAGGATTGAAAGAAACAAACCAGTTCAAGGTAGATTCTGGAAAGGAGTTGAACTTAAACTCAGAAGAGGATTGAAAGTTTGTTAAATTAATCCTTTTTATTTTTACTAGTTCATATTCTTAAACTCAGAAGAGGATTGAAAGATCAAGATAGAGCTTTAATTGTTTAGTAGCTTTACATTCCCTTAAACTCAGAAGAGGATTGAAAGTGGCCTTAAGAATATCTACAAGGTCATCTGCTAGCTGAAACTTAAACTCAGAAGAGGATTGAAAGTTAAATGCTTTAGTAGAAAGACAGTATGATTCCTTCTTAAACTCAGAAGAGGATTGAAAGCCCTTTAAAGTAATCACAACTGGACCATAGAAATCTCTTAAACTCAGAAGAGGATTGAAAGGCTATACAAGAGGAAGCATCGAAGTCATTCAGTTCCTTAAACTCAGAAGAGGATTGAAAGAAGCCTTCTTCATCGTCTCTTTCTTCCACCTTAGGCAATCTTAAACTCAGAAGAGGATTGAAAGTAAGAGCTTCAATCTCGCTACCTGCCAATATGCTCCCAACTTAAACTCAGAAGAGGATTGAAAGACTGCACTAGTAGGTTCTTTCCAGTAAGGACCTGTTCCCTTAAACTCAGAAGAGGATTGAAAGTGTAATATGCAAGCTTCTGAGAACGCAAGAGGGCCATTACTTAAACTCAGAAGAGGATTGAAAGTTCATTAACACTCTTAAATGCGCATTAAGTCCTTGAGCACTTAAACTCAGAAGAGGATTGAAAGATTATGATATCTGGGCTATAGTTATAGAACAAAGCATCTTAAACTCAGAAGAGGATTGAAAGGAAACAATTAAGAATCTTTCAAAGCATAACTAAATAATTCTTAAACTCAGAAGAGGATTGAAAGTAAAGTGATGTTAAGTATTGTTGTTGAGGTAGTTGAAGTCTTAAACTCAGAAGAGGATTGAAAGTTCCTTCTAAGTATTTTATCTTTTGCCTAAGGAAGCTTAAACTCAGAAGAGGATTGAAAGATGTTTGTTGTGCTGGGAGGAATTCTTTGAGGTAGAACTTAAACTCAGAAGAGGATTGAAAGATTAACGCAGGTTTTGGTTTAACTTCAACTACCTCAACACTTAAACTCAGAAGAGGATTGAAAGTGATTCAGGTGGTGTTTATGGGCGTCATTGGGAAAGAAACTTAAACTCAGAAGAGGATTGAAAGCTTTTATTAACAATTCCCAACCTTGAAAATTATCTACTTAAACTCAGAAGAGGATTGAAAGTTATACTCTTAACAAGAATCGTAACCCTGCTCTTGCAAGCTTAAACTCAGAAGAGGATTGAAAGATTACTTGAGTTGTGCTAACTAAAAACAGTTTGGATCTTAAACTCAGAAGAGGATTGAAAGAAAAGGAAAAGCTTCCCTAAACCAATATGAGATTGCTCACTTAAACTCAGAAGAGGATTGAAAGTGTAGTTGCCTAGCTAATACGCTACTAAACGTATAATATTCTTAAACTCAGAAGAGGATTGAAAGGGGCTAGTTAATGTAAGATATCTCTTTTTCTTAACTACTTAAACTCAGAAGAGGATTGAAAGAACTGCATGTGTAGGATAGACGTCATTAACATAGCTTACTTAAACTCAGAAGAGGATTGAAAGAAGCTGTAGCTGTTATGATTGCAGATTAAGAGGAGGCTTAAACTCAGAAGAGGATTGAAAGCATCTTCTTCTAGCTTTTTCGTTTTCTCGAGTATTATCTCTTAAACTCAGAAGAGGATTGAAAGATTAAATCCAAGTCATTATATTGGCAGTGAAGAATTAAGCTTAAACTCAGAAGAGGATTGAAAGTATTACTATTTCTTTAGCTTTAATTCCTACTACTGCCATCTTAAACTCAGAAGAGGATTGAAAGAGTATATAGTTCCCTTACAGCATTAAACCTTTGCTCTCCGCTCTTAAACTCAGAAGAGGATTGAAAGAGTACATATAATAGTATTACTAGCGGTTGTAGTAATTCTGCTTAAACTCAGAAGAGGATTGAAAGAAACCTATAGCAATACATGAATCATTAAGGATAAACTTAAACTCAGAAGAGGATTGAAAGTAAGACTGTATCTTCCATAATAGCAATAGTATGGTCAATCTTAAACTCAGAAGAGGATTGAAAGTTAATTGGGAAGTGTAAGTGATAATACCTTATTGTCTTACTTAAACTCAGAAGAGGATTGAAAGAATAGTAATATTACATTGTATATGTTTTTACCAAGTTCTTCTTAAACTCAGAAGAGGATTGAAAGAGAACAATTGCTCTTACATGTCTAGCTCTAGCCTTTCTTCCCTTAAACTCAGAAGAGGATTGAAAGTTGAGGATGGCGATGTTTTTCATGGAGGCAATTATCATCTTCTTAAACTCAGAAGAGGATTGAAAGAGTTCAATTTATTGCTTTTATTTTTTTGCCATTTTTAATCTTAAACTCAGAAGAGGATTGAAAGTTCCAAAGCTGTTTTATATTTTCATAAGCTACAGGATCACTCTTAAACTCAGAAGAGGATTGAAAGTAATAGTAGTCATCTACCAGATAATCTGTATAACCTAACTTAAACTCAGAAGAGGATTGAAAGATGTAGTCTCGGTAACAGAATATGTATTTGTATCAGACCACTTAAACTCAGAAGAGGATTGAAAGTTTTTCTTCTTTGGAACAGACGTAGCTCTCTTATAACCTCTTAAACTCAGAAGAGGATTGAAAGAATTCTTACTTCAGCAGGCATTTTTGAATTGCCAAGTCTTAAACTCAGAAGAGGATTGAAAGAAATCTCTCCAACTTTTACCTTCAGCCTCAAGTTTTTTAACTTAAACTCAGAAGAGGATTGAAAGAGAAAAACACTAAACACATACATATACTTTATAAAAGCTTAAACTCAGAAGAGGATTGAAAGTGGGAATGATGATGAACAAATGGAAAAATGGTGGGAACTTAAACTCAGAAGAGGATTGAAAGGAAGATAAACCAAAAGAAAACAATAAAATTGAAAGTAAACTTAAACTCAGAAGAGGATTGAAAGTATTACTCTAAAAGTTATTACATCTGGCTTTAAAGTCTTAAACTCAGAAGAGGATTGAAAGAGCTAGAAGATTAGAAGAAGAAATAAAGTTAATGCACTTAAACTCAGAAGAGGATTGAAAGAGCTTATGAAGCTATTTCAATAAATGGTCCGAGAGTCATCTTAAACTCAGAAGAGGATTGAAAGAAATTTGGTATTATGATCTCAATCTTGAGCCTCAAAACTTAAACTCAGAAGAGGATTGAAAGGGTAGTGTCGTTTATTTTGGCCCCTTAGGAGCATTAACTTAAACTCAGAAGAGGATTGAAAGAAAGAGGAAATAGATGAAAATGAAAAGAATTCTCGAGCTTAAACTCAGAAGAGGATTGAAAGTAAATATAATCACACGGATTAGTCCTTGACCTTTTATCTTACTTAAACTCAGAAGAGGATTGAAAGAAGTAAGAAATGAGCGCTAGATTTGGTCATTTACTGGTCCTTAAACTCAGAAGAGGATTGAAAGTCTTCTTTCACGAATTTAGCTTTTATTAATGCAGGTTCCTTAAACTCAGAAGAGGATTGAAAGGGTTCGTAGTATTCAGCAAAGTAATAATACATTCCTGCTTAAACTCAGAAGAGGATTGAAAGTAGTTTTAAATGCATTAGTAGGTGCAGGCGTAGGAAGCGCTTAAACTCAGAAGAGGATTGAAAGTGTAAATGAATTAAAAAAAGCAACTGTGCATATTGAATTCTTAAACTCAGAAGAGGATTGAAAGGGAGGAACATTCGTTGCCTTTGATGGAACTGGATTGATCTTAAACTCAGAAGAGGATTGAAAGTAAGTTCAGCTAAACCTTTCTCGAATGTTTCTAATTCTCTTAAACTCAGAAGAGGATTGAAAGTTCTGGATCCGAACATCAGAAAACTGAGCCAGTGTATCCTCAAGCTTAAACTCAGAAGAGGATTGAAAGATAATGAGTAGATTTCGATAACTTCTTAAGTATTCTGCTTAAACTCAGAAGAGGATTGAAAGTGAAATTACCAAATCCCATTATCTTTGATATAGCATATCTTAAACTCAGAAGAGGATTGAAAGAGCGAATACCCATATCAATTGCTAAAATTGACTTAGGGGCTTAAACTCAGAAGAGGATTGAAAGCAGATTAAGTCAGCTTGTTTCTGCTCGTTTCTTTTACTATCTTAAACTCAGAAGAGGATTGAAAGATTTCCATTGTTTTGGGAATTCATAATTATTATTTTCGTCTTAAACTCAGAAGAGGATTGAAAGTTCAAGTCGAACATCCAGAAATTGTTTCACTTAAGGAGCTTAAACTCAGAAGAGGATTGAAAGAGCAAGAAGTTGAAAAGAACACTCCTTGCAAGACTGCGCTTAAACTCAGAAGAGGATTGAAAGGATCTTCCTTTTAAACAGACATCGCAAATATCATCAACTTAAACTCAGAAGAGGATTGAAAGTGAATAAACTTCAGCGTGAAATCATATTCTGGTTGCATATCTTAAACTCAGAAGAGGATTGAAAGTGGTAGGATGAGGATTGATGTAGAGTTCGATATAAACTTAAACTCAGAAGAGGATTGAAAGGAAAATGTCGCATGCCAAACAACTTCTGGAGAGTCACTTAAACTCAGAAGAGGATTGAAAGATTTTATGAACGTTTTTAACGTGAGCTTTTAGTGATTCCTTAAACTCAGAAGAGGATTGAAAGATGCCTAATTCTCTCAAAACGTTTTGAGGACTTAACTCCCCTTAAACTCAGAAGAGGATTGAAAGAGCTATTTCTTTTATAACCTCAGTATTATATTCAAATTTCCTTAAACTCAGAAGAGGATTGAAAGTTGATTTCTTGGGTATTAACAGAAGAGTATTTAAGAACTTAAACTCAGAAGAGGATTGAAAGATTACTGAGAAAATTAGGATTACAACAATTACAATATAAGCTTAAACTCAGAAGAGGATTGAAAGGTATTAAGGATTAGCCCTAAAGGTGATAGACCAATTCCAACTTAAACTCAGAAGAGGATTGAAAGTAACTTCCTCATCTTGATACTTTTGACCCATTGTATACTTAAACTCAGAAGAGGATTGAAAGTATTTTTCATTAAACCACTCCATAAGAAACCTTATATCCTTAAACTCAGAAGAGGATTGAAAGCATCTATAAACTGCTCATTGCTTACTCTTCTCTCGAACTTAAACTCAGAAGAGGATTGAAAGATATAATCGCTTAATTTCTCACCGTTTACACTCACTCCTCTTAAACTCAGAAGAGGATTGAAAGCTTCACTTGTACTTACTGTAGATTTACTTGGTACGTACTTAAACTCAGAAGAGGATTGAAAGTCGATTTCTATATACTCTTTAGGTTTTTCTATGAACTCACTTAAACTCAGAAGAGGATTGAAAGTTGAGTATACAATGGGTCATAAGAATATGGATGAGGCTTAAACTCAGAAGAGGATTGAAAGAGGTTTAATTATTAGTTTATTCTACATGGCTAGCCCTCTTAAACTCAGAAGAGGATTGAAAGATTATTTTGAGTCTGTAAAGAATATCCGTAATTATTAACTTAAACTCAGAAGAGGATTGAAAGAGCACTACGCAATACACATTAATTGTGTATGAATTTTCTTAAACTCAGAAGAGGATTGAAAGAATAACGATAATAAGGCTTACGGATAACCAACAAGTAAACTTAAACTCAGAAGAGGATTGAAAGGTTTTCCTAGAGGATTACATACCAGAAATTGAGATCTTAAACTCAGAAGAGGATTGAAAGAGGTTAAATAATCCACCAATTGCTCCTCCTGCAAATAAACTTAAACTCAGAAGAGGATTGAAAGATCAAATTTGGTTAGTGAAGCTCAAGGTTATTATAGTCTTAAACTCAGAAGAGGATTGAAAGAGTTAAATGAACAAATTCTCGAGGAATACAATCGACTTAAACTCAGAAGAGGATTGAAAGACTTTTTGAGAAGTGCTTGGTGCATAATCATATGCACTTAAACTCAGAAGAGGATTGAAAGAAAGTTATTTTGCAATAACACAATCACCATGAGCATAAACTTAAACTCAGAAGAGGATTGAAAGTGTGAAGCATAAAATATTGGATGTTGGCGCATATTCTTAAACTCAGAAGAGGATTGAAAGTGGTGCGAGAGAATTGAGGACTGTGTTGAGTGGTAACTTAAACTCAGAAGAGGATTGAAAGACGGTAGGTCTCTTTTTTACAGGCCGGCCACCAGTACTTAAACTCAGAAGAGGATTGAAAGACCTAAAATAACTCCACCCCCTCAACCTAGCTCACCTCCTTAAACTCAGAAGAGGATTGAAAGTAAAAGCAATACTGCCATACCTAAACGAAGGCAAATTAGTTAACTTAAACTCAGAAGAGGATTGAAAGACTTCATTTTTTTTCAGCGCCATATCTCTAGCATACATCTTAAACTCAGAAGAGGATTGAAAGATTGGTATTTCACACAACCCATAATGTGCGAAGACTGTCTTAAACTCAGAAGAGGATTGAAAGTTTACCGCCGCATTTTCCACTTCATCTTATTACTCTTAAACTCAGAAGAGGATTGAAAGAGTACACATAATAGTGTTACTAGCGGTTGTAGTAATTCCTTAAACTCAGAAGAGGATTGAAAGACTTAGTAATTGCCTTATTCTTTCTACTTTGCTAGTAGCTTAAACTCAGAAGAGGATTGAAAGAAATAAAGGATACATAATAGTTAAATTAGACTATCACGCTTAAACTCAGAAGAGGATTGAAAGATGAAGCTAAGGAAACACAAAAAACTGTAAGTAAACCAATCTTAAACTCAGAAGAGGATTGAAAGTTTTTTGGACTAGACCGAAAAGCTTAAATACCCTAAAGTCTTAAACTCAGAAGAGGATTGAAAGTTCTTTATTATTTCACTCATGTTTTGTCACCCAATATTCTTAAACTCAGAAGAGGATTGAAAGAAAACAAAAAATATGATGAGCATTTGAAATAATAGCTTTGTCTTAAACTCAGAAGAGGATTGAAAGATCACTTTTCTTAAGTATTATAACTTCAATCATAATCTTAAACTCAGAAGAGGATTGAAAGTGTATTTGACTTTGTAGTGCATATGTGCTGGTTGTATCTTAAACTCAGAAGAGGATTGAAAGGATAACAGTAAAAAAAAGTCGCAATTTTGTTCGAAACTTAAACTCAGAAGAGGATTGAAAGACTCTTACCCACATTACAAACATTTCCTTATATTCTATCTTAAACTCAGAAGAGGATTGAAAGAGCTGTATTACCTATGTATACAGTATGCTTCTCAAGTATCTTAAACTCAGAAGAGGATTGAAAGGATGATACTTTGTTTGGTGAGGTAGAAGTTTTTGCGAATCTTAAACTCAGAAGAGGATTGAAAGAGAAGAGAATGGGTTCATTGTAGAAACGCAATTAGCGCTTAAACTCAGAAGAGGATTGAAAGAATAAAAACCATTCATTTACATTTACCATAATTTACCTCTTAAACTCAGAAGAGGATTGAAAGGGAACTTCCTTATACAAAACAGTGTGATTACCACACTTAAACTCAGAAGAGGATTGAAAGTTGAATTTTTGGTTTAAAGATTCGACATTCATTTCATTAACTTAAACTCAGAAGAGGATTGAAAGTATAAAGTATTTTCCAATAATTTTTTTTAAAATATTCTTCCTTAAACTCAGAAGAGGATTGAAAGATTATCAGGTGGGCAAGTTGCTAAAATTGGACGTAACTTAAACTCAGAAGAGGATTGAAAGAACTTAGGTAGTACTGCTGACATTTATCTCACCTATATCTTAAACTCAGAAGAGGATTGAAAGTAGAAGGTGTGAAATTTGCTTTACGTCAAGTTCACAGTGCTCTTAAACTCAGAAGAGGATTGAAAGTTCTTTGGTTTTTTGAATAATTTTACAATAAATATCTTAAACTCAGAAGAGGATTGAAAGGGGGTTTTTAAAAAATTCCCTGATTGGGCAGAGGTACTTAAACTCAGAAGAGGATTGAAAGCATCAAGTAACAATTGATGGTTCTGCACAAAATGTTCTTAAACTCAGAAGAGGATTGAAAGAATTATTAAATCATTATTCTAAGTTATTTCGATTAGAAAACTTAAACTCAGAAGAGGATTGAAAGATAGTGATAAACGCCTTGTGAAATCATAAAAACATGAACCTTAAACTCAGAAGAGGATTGAAAGAGAGCTGGTAAGTTTATTCCTTCAGCAGTGCTTAGCTTAAACTCAGAAGAGGATTGAAAGATGTTTTTCATAATTAAAATCCATTTTGTTCAAGCATCTTAAACTCAGAAGAGGATTGAAAGAAACGTTTTCGTATCACATCCTCAACAGGTGTAACTTGCCTTAAACTCAGAAGAGGATTGAAAGAAAAAATTAGGTTGGATTTAAGTTTAGCAATCTTCTAACTTAAACTCAGAAGAGGATTGAAAGTAAATAATATTGCCGTTTTCATCCTTCATGATATTACCTTAAACTCAGAAGAGGATTGAAAGATAAAACAGGAAGAAATCCTTTAGGTATTGTTGCAACTTCTTAAACTCAGAAGAGGATTGAAAGCGTTTTTACTTATTACCCATAAATCAACAGAATCTTAAACTCAGAAGAGGATTGAAAGTAAAAATATTGGAAATAAAAAACAAGACTGGTATAGCTGTAACTTAAACTCAGAAGAGGATTGAAAGTGGTCTAGTGAATTTTGATGCAACTGCTAATAGCAATTCCTTAAACTCAGAAGAGGATTGAAAGTTGAATTTCACTAACCAAATTTGATTGAATGGTTGCTGCTTAAACTCAGAAGAGGATTGAAAGAAAAACCACAATATTGTTATGGTCTTCAGAATAAAATATCTTAAACTCAGAAGAGGATTGAAAGCGATATGATAAATTTGTTCAGCAACATGGTTTAATGCTTAAACTCAGAAGAGGATTGAAAGCAACATATCAGGCAAGGATAAACATATTGCTTTGTTCCTTAAACTCAGAAGAGGATTGAAAGGGGAGAATCCATATGGAGACCCATAGAATAAACGAAACTTAAACTCAGAAGAGGATTGAAAGATATATTCTCCTAAACTCTCTTTCCAACATGCTGAACAGCTTAAACTCAGAAGAGGATTGAAAGTAAAAGTATATCCACCTATTGCCATAACCCCAACCGTATATCTTAAACTCAGAAGAGGATTGAAAGTTGTAAGAAAACTTGTATATAGCCCTTATCAAGACCATACTTAAACTCAGAAGAGGATTGAAAGAAAAAATTGGAATAAAATATTTGTTTCGGATAAGCCTAACTTAAACTCAGAAGAGGATTGAAAGTTCACTTATACTTCTAAATTTCTTTAGCTCTTCTTCAGCTTAAACTCAGAAGAGGATTGAAAGAATAATCCGCTAATGTATCCATTAAACTTATTAGTACACTTAAACTCAGAAGAGGATTGAAAGTGATGGAACAGAACATTATCATGCTGTTCAGTCATGCGGCTTAAACTCAGAAGAGGATTGAAAGATGTAATATGAATATAATGCTAATAGCCCTTCTCTTTCTTAAACTCAGAAGAGGATTGAAAGTTGATACGACTGCTAGTAGTGTATCTATTTCATCGTATCTTAAACTCAGAAGAGGATTGAAAGAGTGTAAGGATGATTGCTTTTCTTTGTGATAGCTTAGCTCTTAAACTCAGAAGAGGATTGAAAGTGCTTTAAGCGTTGGTGTTGAATTAAGCAAAGACTTCTTAAACTCAGAAGAGGATTGAAAGATAATACTAAAATTTTAATTGTGACATTTTTTTCATACCCTTAAACTCAGAAGAGGATTGAAAGGCGGAGAATTCACGTGGTGATAGCGAAGAATCAGCGGAACTTAAACTCAGAAGAGGATTGAAAGTAAATGTTCTTCCTTTATAGGTAAAAGTGTCTTTTCTTCTTAAACTCAGAAGAGGATTGAAAGTTTAGCTAGTGTTCTTATTGCTAACATCCTAATTTGTTCCTTAAACTCAGAAGAGGATTGAAAGTGTATCATATTTTAGGACTCAAAGCGCTTTTAATCCTTAAACTCAGAAGAGGATTGAAAGGTGTAACTAAGTCTGCATCAGTCACAACCTCAACTTGCTTAAACTCAGAAGAGGATTGAAAGATCAGGTTCTGTCCTTCTCCCAGCTGTTTATATAAACTTAAACTCAGAAGAGGATTGAAAGAGCTACTATTGTTGAAGTTTGAATACCTGATTGAGGCTCACTTAAACTCAGAAGAGGATTGAAAGTATCACTCCCAATCACAGAAAAATTAAATATATAGCCTTGCTTAAACTCAGAAGAGGATTGAAAGAACTATGCTTATGATTACGCACCTTCAACAAGCCAACTTAAACTCAGAAGAGGATTGAAAGTAAAGTCGGTGCGAATCCTTCTCTTTCATAGTAATTTTTTCTTAAACTCAGAAGAGGATTGAAAGCCTTTTATCGTTTTTGCCTTAATTAAAACTCCATCGGCCCCTTAAACTCAGAAGAGGATTGAAAGTGATGAAGCATTAAATATTCGTCCTCCTTTAAACTTTCCTTAAACTCAGAAGAGGATTGAAAGTAAAACATTCCTGCTGCGGTTCCTTTGTGTGCTAATTTTATCTTAAACTCAGAAGAGGATTGAAAGGATTCTTGAAACTCATCAACATGAATAATTCTTGCTTTCCTTAAACTCAGAAGAGGATTGAAAGAATGCTCCAAGCAATTCATCATAATATCTAATCATATTCCTTAAACTCAGAAGAGGATTGAAAGTATTCAGAGGCTTATGATTTGACAGGTTATATAGCAATCTTAAACTCAGAAGAGGATTGAAAGAATATGTATTATTTCAGTTTTTTGGGCTTTCACATGTAACTTAAACTCAGAAGAGGATTGAAAGGTATTTGTATTGAAAATAAGGCTAGAACTACTATCCGCTTAAACTCAGAAGAGGATTGAAAGGGCAAAAAAGTTTTGGTTCATTGTGGGGCTGGTGTGTCTTAAACTCAGAAGAGGATCGAAAGTTCTCTTTCTGTGAGAAGGGGCCGTGGAACAGCTTATCTTAAACTCAGAAGAGGATTGAAAGCAATCTTTTTCGCTCATGTTCAAGCACCTGCTTAATTAACTTAAACTCAGAAGAGGATTGAAAGATCTCAGTAAATTAAAGAATGATAGATTTTTATAACTTACTTAAACTCAGAAGAGGATTGAAAGAAATCCTTTGCTTCACGTTCATGTCTTTTCTCACAACTTAAACTCAGAAGAGGATTGAAAGAACGATTGATAATAACACTTAACGCATAGAAAACGCACACTTAAACTCAGAAGAGGATTGAAAGAATATTTTATCTACTTCTTCATTGGTAGGAAACCCTCTTAAACTCAGAAGAGGATTGAAAGCTTAAACGCAAATCTACACTACCACGCAATTGGCTAGCTTAAACTCAGAAGAGGATTGAAAGTCTTCTTCTTCTTGCAAAAAATATACACAAACACTTAAACTCAGAAGAGGATTGAAAGTTACAAACATACCAAATATCTTTACGCTTTAAGTCTTTACTTAAACTCAGAAGAGGATTGAAAGATGTTATTCTTTAGCTAGATTGCTTTATTGCTAATTCTAACTTAAACTCAGAAGAGGATTGAAAGGCTATACCAACTCCTGCTAAGACTGCTTTTCTGCTACTTAAACTCAGAAGAGGATTGAAAGTAGCTTCTTAGCATATGATTCGATAAAAAGAGCTGGATCTTAAACTCAGAAGAGGATTGAAAGGGAAATCAAATAAGGGAAATGTAAGCGTTGATAAACTTAAACTCAGAAGAGGATTGAAAGTAATTGAATAGCCTCGGGTGGGATTCGAACCCACGACCTCTTAAACTCAGAAGAGGATTGAAAGTGCATTGCTTAAAGAGGGCCGTATTGACAAGCAGAGAGCTTAAACTCAGAAGAGGATTGAAAGTCATAGGCTTGTATTGCCTACTTGACCCTCAGCTCCTTAAACTCAGAAGAGGATTGAAAGTACATTAGGTGTAAGGTTTTCAGCAAGAGCTGTATATACTTAAACTCAGAAGAGGATTGAAAGTTTATCCTCTGCTTTAACTCTTCTAATTTCTTATTCAGACTTAAACTCAGAAGAGGATTGAAAGTGTCCTGTATGTGGAAGCCATGAGACAGCTGGATGGCTTAAACTCAGAAGAGGATTGAAAGAGCTCATCCCATGCTTTACATGCCTCAACTAATGCATTATCTTAAACTCAGAAGAGGATTGAAAGATAACATTGGCCCATGTCCTCCTAACTGTCCTTTCAATCTTAAACTCAGAAGAGGATTGAAAGTGCTCTTCCCAAGAATACCCTTTTGCCGGTATCCACTTAAACTCAGAAGAGGATTGAAAGTAAATTTTTACCTAATAAAATTTCTGCAATAAATTTTTCTTAAACTCAGAAGAGGATTGAAAGAGTATAATAGTAGACCCTTCAACAACTGTATTATCCTTAAACTCAGAAGAGGATTGAAAGAAGAATTACAAAATGAGATAGATAATTTAAAATTAACTCTTAAACTCAGAAGAGGATTGAAAGTAATATTTCTTCACCTTCTTGTAATGCTTTAAAAGCTTAAACTCAGAAGAGGATTGAAAGAAAAACAAAAATTCAGTATGAAGTAACTGAGATGGATAACTTAAACTCAGAAGAGGATTGAAAGTTTTTCAGAAACAACTGTATAAACTGTATCCTCGACTTAAACTCAGAAGAGGATTGAAAGTCCTTACCGATAATACAAAATTGTATTTATGCAGACCTCTTAAACTCAGAAGAGGATTGAAAGAGTTTTACAACAATATTTTGGGTTTCCATAATCAAACAACTTAAACTCAGAAGAGGATTGAAAGCAGAAAAGTTGGTAGCGATATTTTGGTTAGTAAAAACTTAAACTCAGAAGAGGATTGAAAGCTTCCATGCCTTATTGCAACAATGTATAGCGAAGCTCTTAAACTCAGAAGAGGATTGAAAGCTACATGGCAAGTAGAAATTGAGCTAGATGTAAATCTCTTAAACTCAGAAGAGGATTGAAAGTTGTAATAATATAACCATTCTGAAAAACTTTTTACCCTTAAACTCAGAAGAGGATTGAAAGATGAACACTTTAACAACATATGTATATAATTTAACCTTAAACTCAGAAGAGGATTGAAAGTTTTCCATTGTAGTCGCCATAATCAAATAATGAATGTTCCTTAAACTCAGAAGAGGATTGAAAGTTGTAAGAAAACTTGAATATAGCCCTTATCCAAACCATACTTAAACTCAGAAGAGGATTGAAAGAAAAATGGGAGACCGTCATGTGGTTCTTTTAGTAATGCTTAAACTCAGAAGAGGATTGAAAGTTCTCCCCCTCCCCCTACCTAAATAAAAAAAAAGAAATCTTAAACTCAGAAGAGGATTGAAAGGTAGTCACTCTTAAATATCTACCACCATAAACAAAGCTTAAACTCAGAAGAGGATTGAAAGACGTAAACACCCCAAAGGTCTTCTAATGGAATGCTATTCTTAAACTCAGAAGAGGATTGAAAGTCGTATCACTGCCATATTTACTTTTATTTCCTCTGCTTAAACTCAGAAGAGGATTGAAAGATTAAGTAGTTTTTGAAATGTATTCCATTTCAAAGGACTTAAACTCAGAAGAGGATTGAAAGATTGCTACGTGCCAATCCTCTTTCATTGCTTTTTCGCTTAAACTCAGAAGAGGATTGAAAGTATCATTAAACTCGGCCCAGCAATAATAGCAAGGCCCTTAAACTCAGAAGAGGATTGAAAGACCTACGATTAGCACTGTTGCAATTGCTGAAGCATTGCTTAAACTCAGAAGAGGATTGAAAGTTGGCATATTCATCTGCACAAATTTGAAATTGTTCTTTCTTAAACTCAGAAGAGGATTGAAAGTATACTAATAATAAAGAAAAAAACTATTTAACTTTCTTAAACTCAGAAGAGGATTGAAAGACTAAATGCTTAACATAAAGTCTGTAATCAGGCTCTCTTACACTCAGAAGAGGATTGAAAGATCATAATGAAATCGGCAATAGGTGTGTCTGATTCGCTTAAACTCAGAAGAGGATTGAAAGAGTAATAGTTGTAAAGCATATGCTAAAACATCCTCCGCAGCTTAAACTCAGAAGAGGATTGAAAGCGTAAACTTTATAATTGCTAATTTGAGGCTGGTAACTTAAACTCAGAAGAGGATTGAAAGAAAGAGATTTCAGTAGAATTTCATCCTGTAATTATCTTAAACTCAGAAGAGGATTGAAAGCTTAAATAATTTTTAAGATAATAACCATCATACCTTTTTCTTAAACTCAGAAGAGGATTGAAAGTATCCTTTTCAGCTTTTTCTGTCTTCATCTTTTTTCTTAAACTCAGAAGAGGATTGAAAGATATGTACGAAATTAATAATCCTAATCCTCTTACCCACCTTAAACTCAGAAGAGGATTGAAAGAAGACTTTGCGAATCTTTGTCAACTTTTGGTATACTTTTTCTTAAACTCAGAAGAGGATTGAAAGTTCGTAGTTCAGTGCGTAAATATCTAATTCAGCAGGTAACTTAAACTCAGAAGAGGATTGAAAGGTATAGGCCCGAAGAACTGGTATTACTTTAGGACATTGTTCTTAAACTCAGAAGAGGATTGAAAGGTTTTAATAAGTTTAGATAATATTGACCTTGTATAACTTAAACTCAGAAGAGGATTGAAAGTGTAATCCTTCAATGCTTTCTCTTTATACCATTCTACTTAAACTCAGAAGAGGATTGAAAGAAGTGTAATGTTTACTTGTGTGTTTGCTGGAATGTTGATCTTAAACTCAGAAGAGGATTGAAAGTGTTTTCTCCTTCTCCTAAATATGCTGAAATATGCTCTTCTTAAACTCAGAAGAGGATTGAAAGATTTACTCCATTATTTAACTGAGTATCGGAAACTACTCTTAAACTCAGAAGAGGATTGAAAGAGTATTACCTAGTGAAAAATACTTTGCTTATTTATTTTATCTTAAACTCAGAAGAGGATTGAAAGTACCATTCTCTGCCAAGCAAAAAATTTCTACTCATGACTTACTTAAACTCAGAAGAGGATTGAAAGCTTTTTCATTCTCGTCATTTATGGCGAGGCTTTCATTTCTTGTAACTTAAACTCAGAAGAGGATTGAAAGAGCAATACACAAGCCCAAATCTATCAGTGGAATATTGTTCTTAAACTCAGAAGAGGATTGAAAGTTATTTCTTCTTCTTTACTCATTTTATCACCTTGCTCTTCCTTAAACTCAGAAGAGGATTGAAAGAAATATACTACGTAATTCTGTATATTGCCATATTGCTCTTAAACTCAGAAGAGGATTGAAAGATTCAATAAAGAAACTTCCTGAAGCTTTTAAATTTAAAACTTAAACTCAGAAGAGGATTGAAAGTTAATTTCTCCTCAATCTCAGAAAGCTCTTTTAAAAGCTTAAACTCAGAAGAGGATTGAAAGAGTGGCACATTACTACAAACCTGAACACCTTGATAAGTTGCTTAAACTCAGAAGAGGATTGAAAAACTCATGGTGGAGGAGTTAAAAACCAGCTATTTTCACTTATACCGCTAATAGAATTAGAATTAACCTCATCATTATAGATTTAATATCGAGGGGAA
>Ga0081474_120114_pt1 | contig 18005 bp, 22 predicted proteins | sample OneHunmetagenome_2_FD_70978 | JGI IMG/M metagenome (GOLD analysis project Ga0081474, IMG submission 70978) | Ferrous microbial mat communities from One Hundred Spring Plain, Yellowstone National Park, USA v2 (version 2) | ecosystem: Environmental > Aquatic > Non-marine Saline and Alkaline >... | reverse complement strand
GGGTAGGGTTCCTGGTCAGGATTATGGTGTTAAGATGATACCCTACGAGGATCTCCTCAAACACGAACCACTCAGGGAATTCCCAGAGATTGACGAGAGAACACCAGCAACACTACTATTCACATCAGGAACAACAGGACCACCAAAGGGTGTGTACTTTACTCACAGACAATTGGTTCTTCATGCTATGTCAGTAACCATAGCAATGGGCTACCCACCATACAATGCCTTCTTTGAAGGCGGTAAAAAGCCTCCTGTATCAATGCCTCTAATTCCCCTCTTTCATGTTCATGGTTGGGGAACACCATATACGGTAATGCTTTCAGGCGCCAGGAAATACGTATTACCTGGTCGTTATGATTGGGGACACATATTAAAGTTAATACATGAGGAAGGCGTTACATTCACAGGTGGTGTACCAACAATACTGTACCTATTACTTACCCACCCTGACTCGCCAAAATACAACCTAAGCAGTGTGAGATTTGGCAACGGTGGCTCAGCAATGCCTGAAGGATTATATGACGCAGCAAAGGCTAGAGGAATGATAGTAGCGAATGGGTATGGCATGACGGAGACTGCTCCTATACTAACAATGGCTTACCTAAGACCTGAGCATTTAGACCTGCCAGAGAATGAGAGGAAGAAGGTACTATTAACAACGGGTTTACCAATACCTTTAGTGCTGCTTCGTGTTGTGGATGGACAGGGTAATGATGTTCCTAAGGATGGTAAGACCATGGGCGAGCTCGTGGTTTGGTCACCATGGGTAGCTAAGGAATACCTTAATGATCCTGTGAAGACTAGGAACGCCTGGCGTGACGGTTGGTTCCACACAGAGGATGTTGCGGTATGGTTACCAGACGGTTACATAATAATCGTTGATAGGTTAAAGGATGTTGTTAAGAGTGGTGGTGAGTGGATATCGAGTGTTAAGCTGGAGAGTATTATTAGTACGCATCCTGGTGTTGGTGAGGTTGCTGTTGTTGGTGTTCCTCATCCCATGTGGGGTGAGAGGCCCGTAGCCATTGTTGTGCCGAAGCCCGGGCAGAGGGTTACCGAGGAGGAGATAAGAAACCACCTAATGCAATACGTCGAGAAAGGAGAAATACCAAAATGGTGGATACCAGACAAAATAATAATAACACAAAAAGAACTACCAAAAACAAGCACAGGAAAAATAGACAAGAAAATACTGAGAGATAGTTATAAAGACACTTTACTATCTACCTAATGCATTCCAAATGCTAAGTTATGATGAAATCATACCCTGAATTTTTCCTTACCACGTTAACACCATGCCTAGCCTTACCTATGGAATCAAATAATCCCTTGATTATACCCTTCGTTATAGGTATGCCTATTTCCTCATCAAATGCCTCCTTGATTGATATTATTGTTCTGTCGGTAAAAAATTGAACACCCTTTAACGTTAAAATACCTAATGCCGTTAAAACCCTAAGTGATGTATATAGTGCATCCCTAAAGTCCTTAATTGACATCATGTAGTGCCTCATTAATTCCTTGCCATACTCATAACCAAGGGCTTCAAGCAATCCAGGGTCTCTCTTCATGACGTAGAATAAAATGGCGTTCATGAAGGCTTCCTGAACAAAACCTAGGAGTCTAAATGATTGCGTGATCGTAGTAACCAGGTCAATTCCATCAATGGCACTTAATTCCCTCAGTAACTCATTATCAACCTCGCCCTCAATCTCCATTAATACTACTTGCCGAGTCCCGACCACGCTCCTAATATTGAGATTACGTAATCTAACGTGATGCGTAATATCGTTGAGTAGGCCAGGTCTATCCTTAGCTATCTCAATTACAAGCCAAACCATGAATCTTATCTATGCATTATTGTAATTAAGTTTTCCCAATATTGCCAAGTACCCTCCTCAACTCATTAATTACCCTGTTAAGTATCTGCTCACCAACGGTCCTCAGTACGTCAATGCCTGGAGGGGTTAGGCAATGCTTGAACTCAGACGGTGCTTCTATGCCCAGGTTCTTCAAGCATCCACTCATTCTATACCAATTGCTCGAGCCGTCGATACCACAGGTCAGCGCGGCGAGTAAAAACATGAGCTCCTTCAATGACTTGCAGACCATGACCTCATCCTCACTATTCCTAAAAATGAAGACCCTTTCCTCAATCCTACTTATTTCATTACGTATGGCAACATCAACGTTAACATGTATTGGCTCTCCATAAACTAACACGCCTGTTTTAATGACGTAAACAAAGAATAATGTGTTGAGGGGGTTTCTAAAAATCTGTAAATCAACTCTCTCACCTAGATTGGGCATTTCGCTTGGTATGTTATTGGTGAATACTGCGATATCGATATCACCACCACTACAGTCCAGTGAACCTCCATATACGTAAATTGCCACCGCGTCCCTAAACCTATTGATTACCTCATTAATAAGCTCCTTAGGCACACAGTCTAGCTCATTCATCCTTACATAATTACTCATAACTTATAGTGGATTTTTAATACCGCACTTAAATGTACTTTCAAGCCAAGTACTTCATCCACTGGGTGGATACGGATGCGGCTGGCATGGCGCCTTCACATCATTTCTAAGGCCTGTGGAGAGGGCTGAGGAGGATTTTTACAGAGAAAATAATGTCCTGAAGTGCCACTCAATACCCCCGAGGAAGGAATTGTTTTAATTCACACCTCACCACTTAGGAGAGGCGATGCTGCCGTAGTTGAGCTTTGGCTTGATGAAGCTAAGACTAGGGCTGTTAGGTATAGGTTTAGGATAATCAACGAAGACACAGGAAAGCGTATAATAGTCCCTATTAATTATTTATTTTAAACAAGTCTCTGGAGAACTTACTCATGATCCCCGTGAATAGAGACCTCTTCCTCTCCTGAACCAATTTCCTGGTTGAATTGTCTATGGCCGCCAGGTGGTCTGCATCGAGGCCGTGCATGAGCCCGAATAGGTAGGCTAGAATGCCGAGCATGACCAACGTGACGGCATTACCAATTAGGGCAATATCACGCACCAATCTAACAAGACCATAAAACCAAAACCAGGCAAACCCCGTAACAATTAACATTGAGGCATACGTCAAGCCCATTGAGGGTTACCTAGCCTTTACATGTGTTTCAAATGAGGATGGTGAATTAAGGGCTAGGAGTGCCCTAAGGAATTGATTGAGGTTTGGAGAAAGACGATTAATTGATTATCAATACTCTAGGTACCTAACGCCAAGGCTCTCATCATCAAACCTAATTGGGTTCCTAACGAGCTTTACCCTACCCAGTCCGAGGGTGCTCACTTCCGTGAATACGTGCTCATTAACGTATTTGTCCTTGACCAGGTCAGATACATCATAGACGGGCCCCGCGGGTATGCCGTTGCTTAGGAAAAGCCTTACCCAATAATCCCTGTCTCTCGTCATGAATATTTCCTGGAGTATCCTCTCAAGTTCATCCTGGTTCCTAACCCTATCTGGATTCGTCCTGAATCTAGGGTCGTCCGCCAGCTCAGGCCTGCCTATCACCTCGCAGAACCTCCTCCATATCCTATCATTGCCCACGGCTAGTATGAACATTTTACCGTCACCAGCCCTGAAGGCTTGGTATGGAGCAACCACGCTCATGTACTTCGTACCCATCGGCTTAGGCACAATGTTGGTGAAGAGGTAGTAGAGTAGGTGTATGCCCATTATGTACAACGCCGAGTCAAGCATGGGCACCGTTATCCTCAAACCCCTCCCAGTCCTATCCCTAACCCTCAACGCAGCCAGTATGCCTATCACCGAGAAGAAGCCGGTGACCATATCCGTTATCGGCACACCAACCTTAACAAACTCCCCATCCTCGCAACCAGTCACACTCATTAGGCCACTCATGCCTTGGATTACGACGTCAAAGGCTGGGTAGTCCTCATACTCACTACCCGGCATGAAACCCTTTATGGACACGTAGATGATCCTGGGGTTAATCCTGGAGATGGAGTCATAATCAACACCGAGCTTCTCAGCAACACCGACCCTGTAATTCTCGATAAACACGTCAGCATCCCTAACAAGCTCATAGAGTCTCTCCCTATCATCATTCCTCCTTAGGTCGAGCCTAATCACGTGCTTATTCCTATTCATCGCCAGGTAATACGTACTGACGCCATCCCTAATCACGTGGCCCCACGTCCTAGTCATGTCACCCTCAGGCGACTCAACCTTAATGACCTCAGCGCCAAGGTCACCAAGTATTGATGTAGCAAAGGGACCAGCTGCTGAATGCGTTAGGTCAACAACCCTTAAGCCCTCTAGGGGTAAGTTTGGCATGCATTACCAAGTCGAGACACGGTTATTAAGCATTATTGCGTAATAAGTAAAAGGACCTTAGTGGGTTTACGTTGGTGATGGATATGGTTGAGTATAGACTCTTAATAACCAGTGATTCGCACATCCATGATAGGGCAAATGATATACCTGGCGAGTTCATGGACATATTCAGGTCAGGGAGTTACGAAGTAGTTATACACGCAGGGGATCTAGTAGACCCTGACGTCTTAAGTCTCGTGAAGAGACTCGGGAAGAGGCAATACATAGTTAAGGGCAACATGGATTACCTCGACCTGCCCAAGCAAGCTGTATTTGAGGTGGGCGGTGTAAAAATGGGCATGGTGCACGGAGATCAGGTAAGACCGAGAGGCAATATTGAGGCCTTAACGAGGATCGCGAGGATCATTAACGTCAACGTGTTAGTGTCGGGGCATACTCACGCACCATTCATTACCGAGTATAAGGGCGTGATTCACGTGAACCCTGGATCCGTAACTGGTGTGTGTAGGGTGGTGCAGGCGGTTCGATGAAACCGTCGTTCATTGAAATAACGGTTATGGATAATAAAATCAATATTGAGCTTTACGAACTCGTGAATAACAGGGTTTTGAAAACCCTAAGCAAGGCATTCACGGTAAATGCATAGTGTCTATACTAATCACGTGTATTTCGTGTTTTTAATTTCGCGCTTAATTAACAATCTATTCCGCGGGACAGCGAAAATTCGTAGAGTCTTACGGCAATCCTGAGCACATCGGTGTATAGAGAGTGCTCGAGTATTTTGCGTAATAAGTCCTGGGAAACCTCTGAGTATTGGTGAACAACCACGTTCCTGAAACCTATCATTCTACGAAACACATCAGCTTCATCACTACTTAATACACCAACCTCAGAGAGTAGGGGATGGGATTTCCGAATAGGTTGACGGTGGCTTATACGGGTATTGGGATAGTATTACTGAACCAATATCAGAGAGCCTGAATACTGGTCTGCAACATGTGTAGCACTGCATTGAGTAATACGTAGTCATTAATCAAGTCATCAACGCCATACCTCTCTACGAGGTTCTTCACGGTCTCCACATTACGCTTAATAAGCGACACTAAATCACTAATCCTACCCATAGGCAATTCTCCTCAGGGCTTCCAGATACCTCTCCCCAAGCCTATTAACCCTATTGAAGACCTGGAAATCCGCATACTCACTGAACACCTTTACAAACTCCCTAACGTACTCATCCCAATCACTCACGTATATCGGCACTCCCCTCACCACCGCATCGAACCTAAGCCCAATGGGTAGGTCACCTACGTTCAACACCACCACGTCAATTTTATCCTCAACAACCCCCAACTCCATCGCCGCATCGATTATGAATGGTGGTAATACATCAACTAGGTTCTCGGGATTCCCCACTTCAACGCCAATATCGATATCGCTCAATTGCGTAAACCTACCGCGAACTAAGGAGCCGAAGAGCGTTACGAACCTGAATTTATCCTGATACTTACGTAGAATAAGCACCCTAAGCCTACTAGCTATATTCAGGCAATACTCATCGCATCCACGTACCTTCGCTACTTCAGCTAAGTCAATAACCACGCTTTACCGCCATGCAACGAATTTATTAGGTTTCACATACCCTGCACCCTAAGCGTTTTCAGTAATTCCTCGTAGTCCCTCAATATCGCCATCTTGACCCTGCCCAGGTCAAAGCCCATTATTGATGCAGCAACCAACGAGCCGCCTGCGCCGACTCCCTCCTTAACGAAGCCCTCTTCAAACGCCCTTAGGCTCTCGTAGGGCATGTCTCTGAAATCCAGGTTTGATGATACCACGGGTATTGGGTACACCTCCTTAACGAGCCCTATCAAATCCGCTGATTTATCATTAATTAACCACCTGGTTGTGGCTATGGCAAGCCTCGATAGTGCGGATTTATCGAAGGACTTTACGAACGCGAGCACAGCGCCCATCTGCGTACCTCCAGCCAGTATTACGTGGGATCCAGCCCTAGCTGCCCCAATGGCTATTGAGGCCATGGCAGGTATCACGGGATCGCCAACCTTCGAGACCGCGAGAATTGGGTCGTCAAGGGCCTTTGAAACACCCGCCCTCTCCAGCGCCTTCTTTACAACGCTTATTTTCAACTCCCTAGGGTTAACGGGGGATGCACTTGACATTTTGTGCCAAGCATCATAACCCATAGCCACTAGGAACGCCATAGCAGTGGTTGTGCCAGCGGTATTGACTCGCCAATTATTAAGGCCCTGAACGACCTACCTAGGTTCTCACCAAGCACCAATCCATTATCAACCACCCTCTCAACAACGTCCCTCCTAAGGGCGTCGTTCCTGGTTATGTCGAGGCCGGGTTCACCCTGTAAATCAACGTATGGTATCAACGGCCTAACGCGCGAGCCGGCGTTAACAACGAGTACGCCCGCATTGACTAGCCTAAGCGCAGCCCTCGTAATAAGCGCCGGCGAGCGCTGCACCGATTGCGCCTGCTATGTGGTCGTATGGGGCGGCCACGTCGGTAGGCAATGGTCCTAGAACATAATACGGAACACCCCCTGTTAACTTCTTCATGAGCTTCACATCCCACACAACCTCGTTAAGTGGCACATGCCCAGGTCCCTCAACCATGACCTGGACACCAGCCCTCAATGCACGCTTAACGAGCCTAGCGGCCTCTATTAACTCAGCAATATGGAACTCATCATGACTGTCGGCGGTGGCGCCCGGCCTCAGTGCATCCCCTATCGATATGACGGCATCGTACTCCTTAAATAGTTCTAGAACATAATCCCACCTGGCGTACAGCGGGTTCTCGGCGTTATTGTGCAGCATCCAGCCAACATCATATCGCCGCTCCTCGACACGATCGGTATAACCCTATTGCTCCTTAGGGCCTTTAGGGCTAAATCCCTCGTTATTGCCGCGTGTAGTGTCATGAAGGACACACCATCCTTCAAATGCCTCTCTATCGTATTGAACAAGTCATCCTCAGTGAAGTAGGTGCCACCACCCCTCCTCTTAAACGCGTCTATGAAGGCTTGGTAAACGGGTACCGTGCCCACGGGTATCCTCGACTCCCTAATAACTGCCCACGGATTTCATCTAGGTCCCGCCTGTTGATAGGTCCATCAACGTGTCGCCCCACTTATTCGCGACCTTAACCTTCTCCAACTCCATAGCTAAGTTAAGGACCTCACTCGATGTGCCAATATTGATATTAATCTTAGTAGTTAATCCAAGCCCGACACCAGCCACCTTATCAGGCTCTTTAATGGATCTAATGATTATTACACGACCAGTGGCAATCCTGCGTATCAACTTATTAACATCAACACCCTCACGCCTAACGATAAGCTTGACCTCATCAGTAACCCTACCCTCCCTAGTTTCCTCAATCATGGTTTTAGCCATTGATAACACATTTATTATTTTATTATTTAAGCTTTATTATGAGACAATGAGAATTCTTAATAAAGGGAGTTGGTGTAATTATGATTAAGATGCGGGAGTTGTTACGGTTGATAGATGAGGAGAGTAGAAAAAGGGGAATCAGCCCTGAGCTCTTCCTAGCCGATTTACTCGCACAGGGCTCGGACCCTAAGGAGAGGGTTGGCGTTTACTTAAGGCTGTATGAGGAACTTCTAAGGGAGTCCGAGGAAGAGTATGCGAAGGGCGATTTGGTGCAGGCCAGCGAGAAGCTGTGGGGTTCCGTTGTTTCGCTACTTAACGCAATAGCGGAGACTAGGGGTTGGGAGCACCACAGCCATAGGGATTATGACATAATAATCGAAAACCTCTTCAGGGAGACCGGCGATAAGGAGTTGGTGCTATACTTCGGTATGGCCGAGAGGTTACATGCCAATTTCTACCATAACTTCATGAGTAAGGAGACCTTCGAGCTTCATAGAGATTACGTGCTTAAACTAATCAATAAGTTGAGGGGGTTCATAAAGTACTAGCTATTAAACGTTTAATAAGGAATAATCAATCCCCACAAACCCCTAGGTTAATGTCGGTTAGCCAGTCCTTTGAGTACCTAGAGAGACTCAGGGACTTCTTCTACGGCATGCTCGAGCTAAGGGATAGGTTAAAGGAGAGGGGTTTCGTGATGAATAATACTATGGACTGTTAATGTAGTGGCTATTAAGACTTTAATAATTAATTTATTTAGTGATTATATGCGTAAGCGTGGTACCAGGGGTTTAGAGAGGATTAGGTGGTACGTGGATTACATCCTCGACTTGGTTGGTATAGGGTTGGATGAGAGTAAGGACTTGGTGGCGCAGGTGAGGGATAAACTTGAGGAGGTTGTTGAGGAGGCTAGGAAGGGTGAGGTCGTGATTCCGGAGCAATCAATTTACCTAGGGAGAGGTAGGGAGTTCACCTTTGACGCCAAGGACATCCTCAAGTTCCTCAGGGAAGCACAGCCGGAGCAGTTGGATGTCTTTAGGAGGGAATTGTTGAGGGAGTTAAGGAGGAGGAAGAGGTTGAGTGAGGAGGTGGATAGGATAGAGGAGGAGGTTAGGAGGTACGTGAAGTCCCTCGGGATTTACGTCCCATTCGCGATATTGGATTACGATAGATTCAAACTATGGGAGAACAAGTACCACTTCATCTTCAAGGCAGAGATCGGTGCGCACAAGTACCTCGATGAGTACGAGGGCGCACTTGACGAGTTGATAGAGCTCTTTAAGGAGGTCGTGAGGAGGGAGTCCAGGGAGATTTCCAGGCTCATAAGGAGGGCTAGGAGTGAGAGGGAGAGGTGGATTAGGGAGGTTGGCGGCTTGTCGGAGTTCCTTTCCGAGCTTGAGTCCCACGTGATTGAGACAGCCATATTAACAATAACAGGCCCTAAATTAGCTAGACCAAGCACCTGGAGGGGGCTCGATGATGGAGTCATAATAGCCATGGGTATGGGATTGGAAAAAGCCGGTGATTTGGAGGCAATTAAGTGGGATATAACGAGGGTAGGACCAAGCGAGTTCGTCTATGGGGCCCACCCACACCTATGGCCCGAGTTCTATGGGTGGTTTGTGGAGTCCCTAAGGTCCAATGGGGTGTTGAGTATTATCCTGAGGTCCTTCAGGAAGGAGGTTGACGAGCTCACAGGGCTGCCGGTTAAGGAGTTGAGGGGCTACGTGGTTAGCATGAGTGGGGATAAGATCACGTACAGGCAATTAACAGCCAGAGAACTATTTGAAGCGCACACAACAGACCCAGTCACTGGTGAGCGCATCGAGCCCGAGCCCGCAGTAATCTACTGCGGCCCGGGTGATGATAGGATATACTCGATACGCAGAGCATGACACCTAAGGTGGTGCATTATCCTACCCTACCCATTATGAACTCGCCGAGGCCTGTACCGCACCTAAACTCAAAGCTCATAGCAAACCCAAGGCTTACTTCATTGATTAAAAGCCCTTAGCAATGGTAATCTGCACAGTCTCGTGAATTCAGCATACAGGTAACGATAACACTAACGCAAACTACGGAGGCACCAGCATTAAGCCCGTGAAATTTCCACCAAGTAGTTAATTATGCCCACAGTCTGCCTAAAGACGTAAACTGCATCGACCATGCGTGGGCTGAACTTGACCTTATCGCTATCGGGGTGTATGAATTTACTCATCATTCTATAAATATCACGGATTGTTATCTCAAGGGCCTTCAGAACATCCTCAGACCTCCTTTGCAATGCCCTCATACCTACTGAGTATTGCGCCTTTAACCTCATCTTTAATCACCTTAACATCCTGGACATCCCTCGTCCCACACGGGGCATTAATAAGCGGGCGAGGCAGTGTAGAGCCAGGGCAAAACGCCACATTATTGATATATACTACGATATACGCGGTTCGTTAGGTGGCGGAGGAAATAACACGGGCGTCCGCCAGGCAGTGGCTAGAAATTAAATGTTCCGTGATGCTAAGCCCATCGGTCACCTACATATCGAATCCCGGCACACATGCGATAAGCTTCTCGGCATCATTAACGGGGACATGCCTACTATCACGAGTGTTTTCGTTATAGTGCCCGTGCAGTGCCATCAATCACTGAGTCGCATGGTTTTAATGCTCAACCCTCCTTAAAATACCTTGTACTAATCAAACCCTGAGCGCCGTGCATAGGCAACTTTTTAAGGTACGGCGTTGATTAATACGTAACCCATGGCAGAAAAGGAGGCCCCAACCATTAAGGTGTTTCCTGAGGAGATAACGATAGAGAACTTCAAAAGCATAAGGCACCTAACCCTGAGACCAAAACCTGGCGTTAACGTGCTCGTGGGACCCAACATGGCTGGTAAGACAAACGTGCTCGAGGCACTCCACTTCCTATCGAGGGCGCTCTCGCGGGCGGAGCTACTCAAGACACCTTATTTGCCCCACTTGCCGCAGTATTGGAGTCCCGAGGATATCTTTTTCATGAGGCGTGTTGAGAATCCCATAGGCTTCGAGTTGCTTTTTAGGGTCGTGATGAGGCATGGAGAAGCGTTCTTTAAGCATTATGTTAGGTTTGCCGTGAAGTTTACGCTGTCGCGTGGTAGGGAGACGGTAGAGCCATCCTACATGTTGATTACTTGGGAGACTGCGGATAAGGAATTCACGACGAAGCTCGAGGTTGGTGATGGCGAGGTTAGGGTATGTATTAACCCAAGGTACGTAAGTGAGTACGTAGATTTCATAAAGAAAGTAGGGGAGGATCCTGCATTTAAGCGTTTCAGTGACAGGATTGTAAATAAAATAAATGAATTAAGTCGGAAGCCTACAGACTTAGAGGCCAAAGAAGGACTTATTATAATTCAAAGAGCAATCGAAAGCCAATTCCTAAAGTTACTCTTAGCATCCCCTTTCATTCACATATTTCATATTCCTCCAGCTTCCCTAGGTAATGGGTTTAATGAATTCTACCTTATCAGGATAGTGTTTCCCACATTTTTTATGTACATGCCCATATTGATAAAGTGGGGCTTGGCTGACCCAAGCGAGTTTAGGGGTGTATTGTACGACACGACAATAGCACCATCAGGCCTATCCACCCTGATCGATACGACAATTAGGATATTTCTTGAAAGGAGCGTATTACTTAAGCACCCGGACATCGGCGCCATCTCTGAACCGCAGCTCTTCACGGGTGAGGAGCAGTTGGACGTTAGGGCCCGCAACCTATCCCAGGTCTTTTATAGGCTCTCCGCTGAGGGTCGTACTGAGTACATAAGTACGGTCTTGAGGGAGGCGTTTAATGGCGTTGCTGTGGTGCCTAGGAGTTCGGCTGGTAGGGTGTTTTTGGTCATTAAGGAGCACGGTATTGAGTTGCAACCTCCGAATATCGCCGACGGCCTCATTAAGGCATTGGCCATAGCTTCCGCCATCGAGCTCAGACCAACCATGTTGTTGATCGATGAGGTTGAGAATAGCCTTCACGTCAAGGCTTTGAAGGTTATTTACGACGTCTTGAACTCGCTCGAAGTCCCGGTCATAATCGCGACGCACTCGCCGGCGCTTGTGGATATGGCCGAGCCTGAGAGGGTCTTTGTGGTTTCTAGAGGCGATGATGGTGGGACTGTTGTTGAGCCTCCATATGGCGATCTCGAGAGGCTTAAGAGGAGGCTTAGCGAGCTTGGTGTTTCTCTTTCCGATTACGTACTTTATTCAAGGACGTGGGTGCAGGGGAGTGGGGCTGAGTGATATGTTGCGTATCATGTTCGTAGAGGATACCTACGGTAAGGAGTTCCACACGGCCATAATTAGGAAACTTAGGGAAAACGATGAGCTGGACCCGTCTGTGGGTATAAGGGTAGATTCGAGGCCTGTTCGTAAGTGCGATGCTAAATTGAGGAGAATCGTCTTAAGTGAGGTGATTGAGGGGGAGCAGGTTAAGGTTTTATTCGTCATAGACAGTGAGGGTAAGTCGAACGCTGAGTATGATGTGCTAAATCACTTTAGGGGCTTGCCGGACAAGGTGCTTGTTAGGGTGGTCGCTGTTAATCCCATGCATGAGGCGTGGTTGTGTATTGGGCTTGGTGGTGATAGGAGGGTTTGTAGGCAGGATCCCATAGGTGCCTTGTCTAGGTTGAGGGGTGATTACGAGAAGAGGTACTTAGGTGAGTGGGCTTCCCGAGTGGACATCGGAAATCTCATGACTGAGCAAGACTTTGGGGAGTACCTGTCTGCGCTTAGGTGGTTGGTTCAGGACCCTTGATGACGTCTCTTATTCATTGAATAGGGGCGCTTGTGCTTATGATCCTTAGTATCTCCTCGGGTGCCACGTTAATGCTTTTTCTCTTGATCATCGCCCTCAGGGCCCAGTAGTAGGCTGGTATTTGGTAGGCGTAGTCTCTACCGACCCAGGGTTCGCTGGGTAGTTCGGATAGGTGTGTTACGCGTGGTGGTCCTACGTTGATTATTATGTTCTTCTCGAGTAATCCGTAGTCATTCCTAACAATGTCAGGTTGTCCGTTGAACTCGCCGAGGCCGTACTCCCTCACTGCGGAGTTTCCGTCATTAATCAGTTTCCTAAGTACGTCGCTTGGTTTGCCAAGTCCCCTCGCTACCCTGTAATCATCGAACGTGTACTCTATCATTTTCACGATTTCGCCCTGGAGCCAGGGCTTCACGTCCCAATTATACCTACCAATGAGTACTGCCAATTCCCTAACGTTGCCGCCAATCAACTGCCAAAGCAGGTCCACGTTAACACCCCTAACCCCGAGCTTCTCCGAAACCTCACCAACAACATCTTCAAACGCCTTCCTCGGCAGATTCCATATGAGGTACGGCGATAAACCACCCTTCGGGCCTACCCTGTTGATGACATTGACGGCAACTTGGTCGCTGGCCATGAAGATCGCCTTCATTGAGGCATTGCGTCTCCTTATCACGTCGGATACCGCGTTAACCACGGCCTCAAGCACCCCATGGCCGTACATCACCGTGTACTTGTCAATATCGTCGAAGAGGACCACAACCATCTTATCACTTAGTCGATACCTCTCGAGCGTTTTAGCTATTATGTCGATTACACTCTCAATCTTAACCGTGAACCTTATCGGGTCTATGCCTACGTCGAGCATGAAGGCGCCTCTTAATTCATTAATTACTTCGTTACCTAGGCCCGGCATGTGTATTTGAAGTTCCCTGATTACCCCCTCGTCGAAGTGGAAGTGCATAAATGCATAGTTCTCAAAACCACCGAGCCTTTTAACGCTGCTCACAACAACCTCTATTAGCGTTGACTTACCTGCGCCCCGTGGTCCTAGATGAGCGAGACGCTCCTGTGTTTTAGTAAGTCTGTAAAGAGCATTTCAATCTCGCGTTCCCTATCCCTAAAGTGCACCGTTACGTCTAGTCCCTCAAGTCCAACCTCATAACCATGCGCCTCACTGATAACTGCGCTTAATTGTCCTGGTAAAGGCTCCATCATATGCATAGTCATGAGGGTTCCTTTTTAACCTTCTATCTATACCATGCCGAGGATATTAAAACCTGTGGTATTTCCATAGTCGTTATCTAGCAAAATTGAACATAGAGACACGACTTTATGCATCGCCAAGGCGAGAGAAAAACTATTGCCTCAGCACGAGCCAGAACCAAGCAAGCCAAGCCATGTTGTTGGGCAGGACAACAAGCCTACCACTACGATAACCATGACCAACAGCCACAGCCTTAAGCGAGGAGAGCCACCGAGATTTTACAGCACACTCACAGCAACCAGCGCCACGAATAGCGCTAACACGGTTTTACGCCGATATTGAAGACCCTGAGGAGACTCAGGACATGAGGTCGATAGTGATGAGACATAGGTTTGGCGAGTTCCTGAGCTGGCTGGGTGGGTCGTGATTTTTCGGGCGATGATCGATGCTATAAAATTCAAAATAACTGGTTTGTGAATTGTGGAGGGTGCCATGGGTCATTTCGCTTGGTATAATACTTAGAAATTATTTTTATGGTTGAGTAGCAGGGTTTATAAACTTAGGTATTTTCTGCCTGCCTGTATGACCTGGAGTTCTTTGTATAGCCTGCCAATCCTGTACGGCATGGCCTTCATGGTGTACATAGCAGCCGCTGGTATATTATGGCTTGTGCATAGGCTTGGCAGTGAGGAGTTGTTGTTACCTGTTGGCGCCATGGATTACATACTCCTGCTAACCATAAGCCAGTACATGGCTAGTAAAATAGGGGCCTACGTGGGTCCGTTGATTGTTCCAATGGGCGTGATTACATACAGCGCCAGTGTTTCTGTGCTTGACTTCCTAACCCTCAGGTACGGTAGGGGTGTTGGTTATTGGGTCGTTAGGATAGCCGCCTATCTACAAGCCCTGGTGTTCCTCATTAATTACCTAGTGATTAACTACCCGCCAGCCCAGTTCTGGGAGTCATTGCAGGCGCCCTTTGCAGCCATAATGGGCGTTAGCGCCAGGATTGCCATAGCCTCAATAACAGCCTTCATAGTCTCCGAAACATATGACGTATTTTTAGTTTCCAGGTTGGGTGGTGGTGTTTTGAGGAGGGTTGGGTACTCGGACCCTGTTGCCATGACCATAGACACCCTGGTCTTCATACCAATAGCCTTCTACGGCGTGGTCCCCAACATATGGTTACTGATGCTATCCCAACTAACCGTTAAGATGAGCCTAGTCCCAATGACAATGCTAGCCGTGTGGTTGAATAGGAAGGCCCTTAGGTACGCTGTGGCGACCCTAAGGTGATTAACCGCCAGTTTGCTCCATTTCTCCGCATCCCCGCGTCCTATCGTTAGTAGAAGACAGGCATCTCCTCCTTTTGTGGCTTCATGTACTCCTCGAGGTTCTTATCTATGAGGAATGCGTACTTATTTGCGTGCTCGGCTAGTTGGTCAATTGGGATCTCGGCATTGATCAATTTGCTAATCGCCTTAACCAGCTTTAGTGCTGCTGTTACGTCAGGTCCGTATTGACCAACCGTCTGGTTAAGTATTGCAAGCAGGTCCTTATGATTGGCGATTTTGCCACTCATTAACAACCTATTTATTGTTGTTAAGACCTTGGACTCGGCTAGCAATAGGACGCCGTTTATGTTCCTCGACAAAACGGCATCGAGGAATACGGCTTCAATACCTGTTATCGTGGCTTCCTTCAGCGGCTCAAAGCCGAGACTTTTGTACTCATCCACATGTGCCTCCTCGCTCACGAAGTACACCGTATCTAATTCCTTCTCGCCGATCAGTGATGTTGATGTTAGGCACGCAACCCTGTTAATTCCATTGTCCTCGGCCCAATCGAGCACCTTATTCACGAATTGCCTATAGGTGCCCGGTGTTACTGGTACGTGCTGCCTAATGACCACTAGGGCGTGGTCCTTATCGTAAAACAGTAGGTAGGGGAGTTTGGCCGCGCCATTTATTACTGTGATCACGGGCACAAGGTTCCTGGGCTTTATTGAGCCGATCTCCTCCATCTTTAGAACTTCAACTAGGTATTCGATACTGACTATCGAGGCTAGGCTTGGTTCGGGGCATGCCATCACGAGTGTGTTCCTTGGGTCTCTGGGTATGGTTTTGATCTTTACGTCGAACGTTACTTGTGATGACACATGATCAGAATCTTAATGTTTTTATAAGGCTTTGTTTCGGGGTTATCAATGCCTGTGATAAGCCTAGGTAATAAGGTCCCGAGGATTGGTAGGGGCGTCTTCATTGCAAGCACGGCTTATGTGATTGGTGATGTAACTATCGGCGATAATGTGAGCCTATGGCCTTTCGTCGTGGTCAGGGGTGATGAGGACTCCGTGTTCATTGATAAGGACTCGAATGTGCAGGATGGAACTGTCATACACACGGACGCTGGTTTTCCTGTTAGGATTGGTCGTGGTGTGACCATTGGGCATAGGGCTATTGTGCATGGGGCCACCATAGAGGATGAGGTGATAGTGGGTATGGGTGCCATAATACTCAATGGCGCCGTTGTTGGTAGTGGGAGCATAATTGGCGCGGGTGCGGTTGTTACCCAGGGAACCAGGATACCGCCAAACAGCATAGCGGTTGGTGTTCCTGCCAAGGTTATTAGGCAGGCGACGGAGGAGGATAGGGAGTACATAAGGAATAACTACATCGCCTACCTAAGGCTGGTGAAGCTATACACAGACAATGGAGTTGACCTCTAGGTCATGTTAATTATGAGAAAATGCGTCTTAATAATAACAGATGGTGTTGATGGGATAACTGGACCAATAAGGGTTGCCTACCTATTAGGTAAACACCTAGTTGATGTGGGTTTTATTGTAGAATTGATAGCGCCGTATGTAGAACCACAGGTTGAGACCGAGTTCGTAAATGCCGGGTTTAGGGTTAAGGAGCTAGGTCTCAAACCACCTATCGGTGGCGGATTAGGGCATCTGTGGCTTTGGATGAGGAATGCGCTATTCAAGATTCACGATATTGACTTGGGCGATTGCATGAGTATAAACTTATCATTTGAGCTCCACATAAAATCCACAATATTCTATGCACAGGGCTATGTACGTGACCTACTAAGTGATCTAGTGAGAGAATTCCCTAGGCACTATAGGGTGGCTTACAGGCTTTCGTTACCGATAATCAAGAGAGCCGATGCCAACTACCACGAGGCTCTATCGAGTTCGACGTTTGTGGTAGCGAATTCGAAGTATTCTGCGGAGATGGTAATGAGAAGAGGTGCCCAGGTGCACGGTATTATAAACCCACCAATAGACACTTCCTTCTTCAAGCCCGTAACCAACCCAAGTAATGACTATGTCTTAACATACGTGGGCAAGGAGACCCAATTCAACGTGTTAAGGAGAATTGCCGATCACGGCATTAAAATCGTTGCCTTCGGCTCCAAGGTTGCTTGGATGCCTAGGTGGTTCACTAAACATAGCAATATTGACTATAGAGGTCGGGTTAGCGATGACGAACTAACCAAGCTATACGCAAATGCCAGGTTCACGGTGTTCCCATTCATTCATGAGCCATTCGGTTATGTCCCTGTGGAATCCATGGCGTGTGGAACGCCGGTGCTTACGTACAATAGGCAGGGCCCTGGGGAGACTGTTATAAACAATGAGACGGGTTGGTTGGTGGATACGCCTGAAGATTTAGTTAATATGGCAATCAGGCTTTGGCGCGATGGTTACCCAGAGCATATGAGGGTTAGGGCTAGGGAGAGGGCTCTAATGTATGATGAGAGTGTTGTGATGATGGCTTGGATGGATTTGATAAGGAGGATTATTGGGCAATAAATAAAAAGCATCAATTTATCAAGCCATGATGAGCAAGTTGGAGTTCCATTTTGGTACTGATGGCGTTCGTGGCGTTATTGATGAGGATTTTACGGAATACCTTGTCGCTACCCTGGCTGAGTCGACAATTAGGTATTGGTCTCGTAGGTATGGGTTGAGGCGTTTGTTGGTTGGTTTTGATGCCAGGAGGAAATCACAGGACTTTGCCAGGATAGTCACCAGTGTGGCTCTTAATCACGGCATCGACGTTATCATGGTTAACAGACCTACCCCGACTCCTGTTGTTGCTTGGTTTGGTTTTCGTTTTGGTTTTGATTTGGTGGTTCAGATCACGGCTAGTCATAATCCGCCCATTTACAATGGCTTCAAGGTAATAAGCCGAATAGGGGCACCAGCCCAGGAAGAAGACACAAACCAAATAGAAAAAACATACCAAGAAGA
>Ga0081474_121248_pt1 | contig 18067 bp, 19 predicted proteins | sample OneHunmetagenome_2_FD_70978 | JGI IMG/M metagenome (GOLD analysis project Ga0081474, IMG submission 70978) | Ferrous microbial mat communities from One Hundred Spring Plain, Yellowstone National Park, USA v2 (version 2) | ecosystem: Environmental > Aquatic > Non-marine Saline and Alkaline >... | reverse complement strand
ATAATAACTGAAGCTGAAAATATAAGGCAATATATCATTGACAAACTTTCAGAATTTCATGCTTTCCATGGAGCTATGATCTCTCCTTTAGAAGGACCAATAATTTATACAATAATTAGATGTCTTAAACCTAGAATAGTGATTGAAACGGGAGTAGCGAACGGTGCTTCTTCAACTTTCATATTAAGTGCTCTTGAAAAGAATAACTTCGGTAAACTTTATAGCATAGATTTACCAAGTAAAGAACTTTTATTAAAGGAAGAAATAGGATGGCTAGTACCACAATCCTTAAGGCATAGGTGGGAACTAATCATAGGAAACTCAAGAATTGTTTTACCAAAATTGTTAGGTGAGTTAGGCCATGTAGATATATTTCTTCATGATTCATTACATACATTAGAGCATGTACTTTTCGAGCTAAAAGAGTCTTATAACTACATGCCAAAAGAAGGATTTTTAATCGTAGATGATATAAACGTCAATTGGATAAAGAAAATTAATCAAGAAATTAGAACGGAAAAATTTGAATTATTCTATGATTTGTTAGTTTTAAAGAAATAATGTTATTGAAAATATTGGAATTTTAAGTAGTACAAATTGATAATTTTAAGATTAATAGGGGAATTTGGAGGAGAATTCACAGGCCCTTCAAAACAAGCATATCTTTTAACAAAAGGTTTAGAAAATAAAGGAATTAGCTCAATAATCTTAACATTTAAAAAAGGAACAGTAAATTTAAAGAAAAGTAAGATAATCGTATATAAACCATTTTTCAGCGCAGGCCATTATAAGCTATCTTTGAAGATGCTATATGATTCTTTAAAAAAAGATTGCAATATAATTCATGTTCATGGCTATAGGAATTTCCAGACAGACGCAGGAGCTATATCCTCTTTTCTTAGAGAAGCACCTTTAATAATTACAACACATGGATCCGTCCTAGGCTATGAATTCTTAAATTTAGATTTGAAGTCAAGATTACCAAATATAATCTATGATGCAATAACAATGAAGTTTTCTTTAAAAATAGCAAAGAAAATCGTTGCTACATCAAAAAGTGAAGCAAAAGAATTAAATAGCTTTGGAATTCCAGAAAATAAAATAAAAATAATACCAAACGGTATAGAATTTCCAAATATTAATATAAAGAAAGAAAATAAAGAAACAATGAATTTACTTACTGTAAGCAGATTAACTTATAAAAACAATCTAGAAATGGCAATAAAAGCTTTCTATGAAGCTTATAAAAGAAATAATAAGCTTCGTTATATAATAGTTGGAGATGTGATTCCTAGCAGATATGGCAAAGAAGAAAAAGGATATAAAGAAAAGCTAATTAAATTATGCAAGGATTTAGGTTTACAAGACAAAGTAATATTTAAAGGATGGCTAAGCGGCGAAGAATTATGGAAAGCTTATTGCAATTCAGATTTATTTCTATGGAGCTCAAGATATGATAACTTCGCACATGCTTTAGTTGAAGCAGCGTATTTCAAATTACCAATAATAAGCACACCTGTTGGTATAGCTGAAGAGCTTATAGGAAAAGAAGGAGGCTTCATTGTAACTCATGAAGATTATAAGGGAATGAGCGAAAGAATAATCGAAATTACAGAAAATCCTAAATTAATGAGAGAAATGGGTGAACACAATCATAAGCAATCTTTAAATTATAGCTATGAAAGAATTGTAGAAGAATATTACAAGTTATATGAAGAAGTAATATATGCAATATAAATGAAAACAACCAATTTAGATTAGTCATATTTACGTTAAGGTTAAGTTGGGAGATCCACTTAAACAAAAGATTAAGGATGTTAAGATACTTGTTGATACTGGTGCAACATACCCATGCATTCCTAAATGGCTGGCTGAAGCATTAGGTTTGAGATTAGAATTTAAGACTATGGTCACATTAGCTGATGGGAGGATGGTTGAAGCGTGGTATGCAACAGCTTACATAGAAATTATGGGAAGAGGCGATTTAATTCCAATCAGAGTTTTCGATGTTGAGGAGCCCTTGCTCGGAGTCTTTGCACTTGAAGCCTTAGGATTAGCTATGAATTCCGTATCAGGAGAAGCAAGTCTACAAGAAGTTTCATAGCAGAAGCTTGATTAACAGTGTAGCAAGTTAGATACTTGCTTTTCCATAAGAGTTAACCTATATATTGAGTAAGAATATTGTGAACGCTACTAAGATTAGACTATTATTCACGTCCGGATTAGAAATTGAGTTTGTTGATAGAGAAAGAGCTTTAAAACAAGTAGAAGAGTTTGCTGAGAAGGGCACTAGGTTTCCAATAGTTGTATTCGGCCCTGAAGGCTGTGGTAAAACTGCATGGTTAAAGCAAGCTACTTTTATTTTACGAGAACTTGGCTTTGAAGCTATTTATATTGATCCATTGCGTAGAGATTTCATTGCTAATACTGAGATAAAAGCAGTGGTTAAGAAGCTTGCTGAAGCTGCTGCAGAAGTTATTGGTGTAGCTCAAGTTAAATTGGCTACCCTTGCCCTAAATATTATATTTTATTTATTATTCTATAATACATAATGTTTAATTTATATTTAATTAAAGAGCATAATTAAATGATAATAAAACGTTTAATTATACTCTTTCATTTTATCATTTTTACTAAAAAATTGAGTACCTTAACATCTTTTCTTTTTTATATTCATTTTCATATTTTATTGTTTTTCTTTCAAAAGTTCCAAAAACGCGTTATTATGTTAAAAAACTTTTTAGTGGAAAACGATTATGATTTATTTCTTGGTGTTAGCATGGCAGACGAGCCTGAAACTTATAAATTTATAATACAAAATATAAAAAAATGTAAAGTATTCGTTGATGTAGGGGCTTATATAGGAGGGTATTCTATCAGAGCTGCTAAATATTGTAAAGTTTATGCAATTGAGCCTTTGCCAAGAAATTACAAAATATTGAAAATTAATGAAAAATTGAATAATGTTAAAATAAACAGCTTTAACATAGCTGCAGGAAATAAGAATGTAAAAGTAAAATTATATTATGATCCTTGGAATCTAGGCTTAAGTTCTACTAAATGGAAAAAAAAGAAATCTATAGAAGTAGAAATGAAACCTTTGGATGAAATAATAAATGAAGAAAGTATTGATTTAATAAAAATTGATGTTGAAGGAGCTGAAGATTTAGTCTTAGAAGGAGCAAGGAATTGTTTGAAAAGGACAAAAATGGTAATTATTGAAAGAAGTGATTCTTTTCCAAAGGCTTATAGAATATTAAGAGAAGAGGGCTTTAGATTAATTAAAATTTTGGATGATAATAATTATGTTGCAAATCTTGTATTTATAAGATCAGCCACAATGAATATTTACATATGACCCACCCAAAATTTAGCTTTGGTTTGATATTTGTTCAAACCGTTTATCATTATTTTTGTAACCCCACACTTAATTAACCAATTAATTGTGAGACAATTCATATTAGTTTGCAGTCCTTAAAAATTTGCACTTTTATCTTCTCATAACTAATTTTTTAAAGGAGTAGATTTAATTTGCAAGCAAGTCTGAAGGTTTATGAAAAGAGGAAAATAGATATTTTAATAGGGAGGGCTAAAAGCTTCGAAGATTATACCAAATTCGCTTTATCGAAGGAGAATATGATTTGGCTATGTTTTACTTACATCAAGCTTTTCAATAATACTATGCTGCATGAATATAGAGGACTTAGGCTAAAGCTTTACAATACACATTCGAATATTACAACTGTTAGGAAAAACAATGAATGGTTACAGTTTCACAAAAATAATTATTCTAAATAAAGATAGATTACTTAAATTGAGAGAATTAAATAGAGAAGTAGCACAATGTGCGGAATCTGTGGAATTATAGGGGAACCAAGTAAGTATATTTTAAAATTAATGTGCAATAGCTTAATTCATCGAGGCCCTAATAGCGAAGGGTATTATATAGATGATAAAGTTGGCTTAGGAGTAAGGAGATTAAGTATAATTGATTTGAAAACTGGAGACCAGCCTATTCATAACGAAGATGAAACAGTTTGGGTTGTTTTCAACGGAGAAATCTATAATTTCATTGAATTAAGAAATGAACTTAAATCAAGACATAAATTTTATACAAATACAGATACAGAGGTGTTGGTTCATTTATGGGAAGAAGAAAAGGAGAAAATGCTAGATAAAATAACTGGGATGTTCGCTTTTGCAATATATGATTCAAAGGGAAAAGCTGTTTTCATAGCAAGGGACAGATTTGGAGAGAAGCCTTTGTATTATACCTTCGTTAATGGTAACTTCATATTTGCCTCTGAGCTAAGAGCAATTATCAATTGCATCGAAAAGCCAGAAATTAATCCTGATGCAATAGCTAGTTATCTAGCTTTCTTTTATAATCATTTAGAAGAGAGTTTTATTAAAAAGGTATATAGATTAAAGCCTGCAAGCTACATTTTATATTCTTTAAAAGATAAAAAAGCTATTTTCAATTCTTATTGGGATTTGAACTTTGAGGAAAATGATGAAGTAGATTTAGATACTGCATTAAAAATTCTTGATGCAAACTTGAAAAGTATAGTTAAGAATACTTTAATAAGCGATGTTCCTTTAGGGGGTTTGCTAAGTGGAGGTGTTGATTCTAGCGTTATAGCAAAGGTTGCTTCAGAATATTCAAAGCTTAAAACAATGCACGTTACAAGTGGTGAAGAAGAAGTTAAATTCGCTGAAGAAGTTGCGAACTTAATAAAAAGTGATCATAAAACAATATACGTAAAAACAGATTTCATGAAAGACTTCGACTTAATTGCTCTAGCAATAGATGAACCTGTAGCAGATCCTTCAATTGTTCCAACGTTTTATATATGCAGAGAAATAAAGAAGGAAGTAACAGTTGCTTTAACAGGAGAAGGAGGGGATGAAATGTTCTGGGGATATCCTTGGATAAATATAAATGATATTCTTAGTAAATGGTTTAGCCTGCCTAAATTTATTAGGGAAATTATGATATCTTTAGGAAGTAGTTTAAGTAAAAATCTAGCAGCAATATTTCAAGACTTAAAGCGATATGAAAAATATAGGTATTATTCATTGGATAACGCAGGTAAAAGACTACTAAGATTTTCTCATTTTAGTAAAGAAGAGTTGAAAAATATAATTGTAACTAGTTTCGAAGACCCTTTCATTGAATATGAAAAAATGTTGAGAAAAGGTGATGAGCATAAAAGCGCTGCATACGTTACCATTAAGAAAGTGTTGCCTAATGATTTCTTGCATAAGGATGATAGAATTAGCATGAAAAACTCATTGGAGCTAAGAGCACCATTTTTAAATCATGTTCTGATGCAAAAAGTATTTAGTCTTCAAAATAATATGAAGATAAATCATGGGATGAATAAATATTTACTAAAGATGTATGCTATCGAATATTTAAAAATACCAAAGCATATAATTTTAAGGAAGAAAGTTGGATTTAGCATATCTTTAAAGAAATATCATAAAGATTTTATAAACAAAATAGATGAATTAAGTTATTTATTGAAAGAAATGAACTTAAATTATGATGAAATAAAGAAATACTACGAATTTTATCCTTCTTATGAATATACAAATAGATTGTTTTCGGTTGTTTTGTTGTTAAATTGGTATAAGTTAACATTTAAACATCCTTTTACTTAAATTACTGAACAAATAAATGATTATGGCAAAAAAGGAGAACAAAGATTTCTTTAAACTTCGTATAGCAATAACCCATCTGAATTTAAGTTGGTATCGCATACCATTGTTTAAAATACTACAAGATAAGATAAAATCAGACATAATCATATTAAACGCTAAAGATCTACCGACATATGGTAAAGCTGATTTTGATGTTATTGAATACATGTTGAATAAATACAAAATAAGTTGCAAAACTGAAAGAATAATTGGAAAAAATTATCTGTATTTTAATCCTTTCTTATTAAGGACATTATTAGCATATGATATTGTTGTATGGGGCGAGTCTATTTTATCATTAAATAGCTTAATATACATACCAATTCTTAAGCTATTTCGTAAAAAAGTAGTATTGTGGGCAGATGATTGGGGTTATAAAAAGCATTTGATCAGAAAAATTTTTGAACCTTTTATTCGTCTAATATATTTAACAGCTGACGGTATATTAGTGCATGGTCCTAAGCATTATTTATATTTTTTAAAATTAAATGTTGATAAAAGAAAAATATTTTTCATTGGAAATGCATCTACCATATTTAGAGAATTTTTGTCTGAAGATGAAATTGAAAGAGTAAGAAGAATATTAAATACTAAGTATATTATTTTGTACGTAGGCGGCCTGATCAAGAGAAAAAATGTAGACAAAATTATTAGGGCTATTTATAATTTAAGACAAAAAAACTTTGATGTTGGTTTATTAATAGTAGGGCAAGGACCTGAATTCAAAAATTTATACAAAATGGTATTGAAGATGAATTTAACCGATTACGTAAAATTTTTGGGTTGGATACCTTATCATAAATTAGTCAACTATTATTTAGCTGCTGACGTTTTTGTTTTTCCAGCAGAAAATGAACCATGGGGTTTAGTAATAAATGAAGCCTTAGAAGCTGGCATACCTATAGTAGCAACTAAAAGTATAGGTGCAGAAGAATTAATCGCTAATAATATTAATGGTGTGCTAATAAATGAAATCAACGAGGAAAATATAACAGATAGTATTATTAAATGCTTAGCAAATAAAATAGACGTGAATAATCAAATTATATTGAAGATAAAAGAGAAATATAATTATAAAACAATGGCTAATTTATTTATAAATAGCCTTATAAAAATTTATTATTATAATTAGGAAAGTAATCTAAGTAAATATTACAATGCGTGCCTATCAAGATGTTCTATAAAATGGAACATTATTCTAGTGTATTACTTAATGATGTAATTAAGGAAATTAATTTTAAAATTCTTCGCTGTATTAATATAGAAAATCATATAAGTGAGAGTATGAATTTTGAACCAACTGTATCATTTGTTATTCCTACTAGAAATTCTGGAAGGACTTTGGAAGTATGTTTATCATCAATACATAATCAAGATTATGATAAAGATAAATTAGAAATTATAATAATTGATAGTTATTCAAAAGATAATACACTGGAAATTGCAAAGAAATTTGCTTCAAAAATAGTACTTCATAATGGATCGCTTGGTGAAATAAGAGATTTAGGTTTCAAAGTTGCTAGAGGCGATATAATTGCTATGTTTGATTCAGATGTGATAATCCCACATAAAGACTGGCTTAAAAATGCAATCAAATATTTTGTTTTGAACAAAAGAATAAGTACTGTGTGGTGCTATAGTTTACCTCCCAAATTATTACTCTCAAAAGTATATGTAAGCTTTGAGTGGTATTTTGCGCTTAATGAGTATTTAAAAGGAAGATACCCTGCAGGTGGAGGAAATTCTTTATTTAGGAAGACTATTGTTGAAGAGGTTAAAGGTATAGGAAAAAAAATTGATTTCGGAGAAGATTTCATTTTAGCAAGAAAAATGAAGGAGAGAGGTTATATAACTATTTTAAATCCTGATCCTATAATTCATTTTACTCATACAAGCCTTAAAGAAATAATAACAAAAGAAATTAGGAGAAATAAAAGTTTTCTAAAAAATAATTTAAAAGATTTAACGACTTATAGCTTTAATGAAATGGTTTTTTCACATTTTATATATATGATTAAAGCAATTGTTAATGGCACATTAAAGAATAAAGAAATGTTTTGGTTATTAACGCCTTTATTGTTATACATTAGAGCCCTGTGTTATCTTCTATCTTTACAAAGGAACGCTACCAAAAAAGCATAGCTTAAATTATACTTTGCGAATACTCACATTAACATATCCTATCACAAGCAATATCGGAGGATATTCAACTTTCTTATATAATCTTTCTAGTAAATTGAATAAAAAAGGAATATATTTCGAATTTATTTTTGAAAAGATATCTCCTCTTCAACGAGGATATTTGTTAAATAATTATCTAGAAATAAATTTACCGCCATTGCCTTTGATATATAGATTAAAACTTCTTCCCTTTAGATTAAGGAAAATTAAAGATTTTGATTTAATCTTCGCGATGGATCCTTGGATAATTCCAGGTTTAAAATTAAGAAATATTTATAAAACGCCTCTCATTGGTTATTTTTTCGATGTTTACAGTATAGAAATTTATTATATGCTAATGAAAAATAATTATAAACAATTTAGCACTTTGGTTAATTTTATATTTAAAGACAAAATTTTAAATTTGGAAGTTAAAGCTTGTAATCAGGCTACAAAAATAGCTGTTGCTTCCAAATCAACCTTATCCAAGTTGGTTTATTCGGGCGTAAATATTAAAAAAATAGAGATTTTACCACCAGGTATCGATACTCAAATTTTCAGACCTATAAATTCTGCAACTAAAACACTATATAATATTTATAATTTAACTGAAGATGAAAAAATCATTTTGTATGTAGGAGGTTTTGGATTTAGAAAAAGATTAGATCTATTAATTATTTCTTTTGCAAAGCTTTTAAATAAAATAACAGAGCAGAAATTAAGATTGCTAATAGTTGGTAATGGGCCTCAAAGAAAATATTATGAATCTTTGGTTAAAAAATTAAACATAGCTGATAGAGTAATTTTTACTGGTGAAATAGAAAACAAAAAATTACCCTTATACTATTCTTCAGCATATGTTTTAGTATATCCTTCATCTAATGAAGGTTTAGGTTTAGTGCCTCTAGAGTCTATGGCTTGTGGGACTCCAGTAATTGCATCAAAAACTTATGGATTGGTAGATATAATAAAGGATGAATATAACGGGTTGCTTTTTAGACCAGGTAACATTGAAGAATTAACGTCGAAAATGTATTATTTGATTAAAAATGAAGGATTAAGAGACTTATATGGTAAACATGGTAGAGAGTTTGTTTTAAAAAACTATAATCTTGAAACTCAATTAGAAAAATTTGAGGCCTTCTTTAAAACTAGTTATGACATATAATATTGTGATTATAGACGGTGGTGAAACCTAGAAGTAAGCAAATGCAGGTATATATTAGCTTCGAAACAACTTATATTTGAATCTTCAAATTGTCCAATAAAGAATAGAATAAGTTAAGCCATGAATCATGGATGACGACGCTTATGATAAAAATTAATTATGTTGGTCAAGGAATTAAGATTGATGAATAAATGTGATTTTAGAGGGAAATCACATGATGAAATCGCTATATTTACTAAAGCTTGCGATGTTTTTGCGCTCCCAGTTATACTCATAATAAAGAAGGGACAGAGCCTTGGAGGCTAGTAATAAATGAAGCACTTAGTGATTCAAGGCCCGTGGTTGTCATAGATGCGGTAGGTTGCTCAGAAGATCTGGTTATAAACGGGTATAATGGATATGTTGTGAAAGAAAAAGATATAGACGGTCTAAAGAATGCAAAAAGAGATATCTTAATTAACAATGAAAAACTTTTTCACTTTAAATCAAACGCATATAATGTTATCGAAGAATACACATATGAAAATATGGCTAAAGATATGATAAATTCAATAAATGATATATTATAAGTTAGTACTGAATTTATGTCTTTATTTTATGATTATAGTACCTAACAGTTTGAGATTATATAAACATACATGAATAAAACGATTATAATTGGTTCTTTCTACTCTTATATACTTATTATTGCTTTTATTTTTGCATATAGATTAATGTTTTTATCAAATATACTTCCAATAGGAACAAGTTGGGCAGGCATGGAAGAAAGTCAATACTTACCCATTGTTCAATATGGACATTTTACAAGCTTAGACCAGCCTGCTTATTACATATTGTATGCTTTTATTGAAATAGTAGCAATTCATTCAAATAATTTGTTAGGTAAAATGAGTATGTATCCTTATCTAAATCCTTTAGGATTATTTTTTGTTATCCTTAATATAATATTGATAATGAGAAAAATTTTTAATAATAAAGTAAATAACTTATCATATTTATACATATCTATAATTGTTCTATATTCAATTTTTTATAATTATAGCTTCATATATAATAGTTATATGATAATTTATGATCCATGGTTTTTTATTAGATTAAGTATAGTTTTGTTATTAATGTATTTTCTTATTTTTAAGGAAGTAAAAAATTATAGATACTATATAGTAATTACATTCTTATTTTCATTAGTTTATTTAGGATATCATACTTACGCGTTTTATTCATTTTATATCATAACAGGCGTACTGATCTTACTTTTTTTTATAAACAGGCTTTCAAAGTATTTTCATTTACTGATCATCAATTCTATTATTTTCTTTGCAATAGCAATATTTTTATACGGTAGCTTGTTATTGCCATTTTACTTAATAAAGAATTACATATCTTCTTATCAAACTTTTACTGAAACTGTAAGTTTACCGACAGTTGGCTCTATTGAGAGTATATCATTCTATAGAGTTTTATCCATATTCAGCACTCTAATATATTTATTTATTTTATTATATACATTTATCATAATTCTTTACAGACATCTTACTAAAAAGAAATTGAGCACATTGGAGCTGTTTATACTATATTTCTATTTATTGGCTGGCGTTATAGCTTTACTGTTTCTTTTGACAAGTCCATTCTATTTAGTAGGTCGAGCCCTCCAACCCTTTGAATTAATTTACCCGTTTATATTCATTTATTTTTTCAAATCTTTTATTTATGGGAAGGGTAATAAAAATCTGAAACGCAACATCATGTTACTTCTTTTGGTATTCTGTATTTTTACTAATTTCTTTTTATCCGTAACCTATGAGCAACCTGGAGGTATAACATATTCAGAGTATTCTGGTATGACATTTGCTTATACGCATTTACAGAACGATTATAAAATTTTTTCTGATTTCACTCTTGGAACAATGATATTTTATTACTATTTTAATGGTTACAATGCATGTTGGCCGTTTCAAAATAGTAACGATCAAAGCAGTGAATTCATAACTGGCTTGTATAGCGGAAATGTCTCTTTAAATTACATTTCTAACATCTGTAACACAGATAACTGGTTATTCGCTTATGATATTAAATATCAAACTGCTCCATTCTTTTCAACACCTCTACAAGCCTTACAACCGCTTCCAAATGATACATTAGAAAAATTGTATAATTCAAATCTTTCCATAATATTTAATAATGGTATGATTATATTATTATTAAATAATGGTATGAAAATATAAAACTATCATAATATAATATGAGTACATGAATAATTTTATTAATGCTTTTGAACGTGACATCGCTTTAAAATTTCACTCTAATCGAAATATAACAGGATTAAAGAAACGTTTAGTAGCTGCTTAACGATATATTGATTCGTGAGATTCATCTCGTAGAATATATAAAATATTGCAAATTAATATCTTCAAAATATTTACTACAACGAAGTTTTGTCAACTACATAACGGTAAATTTCAATTTGATAGAAATTTGCCTTTATTTATGTATTTTTACCCTCTATGGGAGATAAAATTTTAATTATAGGTCACCATGCACCATATAATTTGGAATATTTTATTTCTGAGTCATTTAAACAAATAGGATTCTCGGTAAAATTTTTAGGTATAAAATTTAACAAATATATTTATACAATAAATCAATTAAGTAATAATAAATTAAATTTAAACAAAATATATAATAAGATTATAATAAAAGAAGTAAAATTATTTGATCCCGATATAATATTAATATTTAAAGGATATTACATAGATGAAAATGTATTGAAAATCATAAAGTCTATAAATAATAGGAAACGAATTATTGTACATTATATGAATGATGAAAGCGATAATAATAATTTTGTTAATCATTCATTAAGACTTGCGCCTTTTGTTGATTTCATTTTCACAACAGCATATAATTATTTACCTATATATTATCAATTTGGCTTTAAAGCGTATTATTTACCTTATGCTTGCTTTCCTCCTATCCATAACAAATTTTCATATATGGAAATGAATAATTACAGTTATGATGTAATCTTTGTAGGCACATACAGACCAGATAGAGAAATTTTATTAAATGATCTATTATTGCGTTTATCTAAAATTGATGAGAAAATTAGAATAGGTATCTTTGGAGGAGGTTGGCAAAAAAGTAAATATACTATAGTTAAGAAAGTAGCTATACCTTATGAATTAATCGGAGGATCTTTAACAAAAGCTTACAATAACTCAAAAATTGTTTTAAATATTCATAAACCGTCCGATAAAATAGACGGTACGAAAGCGAATATGAGAGTTTTTGAAGCTACAGGATGTGGATCATTACTATTAACAGATTACTTACAAGGTATAGAGGAGTTTTACAATATAGGCAAAGAGTTATTGACATATAAAAACGTTGAAGACTTAATTTCAAACATCAATTTCTTACTAACTAATGAAAAAACGCGTGAAGAAATCGCATATAGAGGATTTGAGAGAGCTCATCGGGAGCATACTTACCTGAATAGAGTGAAATATATGATGAGTCTGATAAATTTTTAATATGTCTCTTAAAATTATTAAAATTTAAGATAGTTAAAATAATATATGAAAGTAATTTATCAGATTTGTAGTTTTATAGGTAAAGATCTTACTTGGGAAACTGCTATACACGCAGTTAATTATCTTAGAGACAAAGGAATTTTAAAAAAATTAATAAGTCTTAATACTATTTATAATCTAAAACCTAATAATTCAAATATAATAAATAGAAAAAAATCAAGTATGATTTATCTTTTTAGGCCATTATATAGAAATAAAACAATTAACAATATATTGCTACCTACAATTTTTGATCAAATTTCTTCTGAATTTTTTATTGAAAAATGCGATATTTTTCATGGGTGGGCTACGCATAGCCTTTTGTCTATAAAGAAGGCTAAAAAATTAGGAAGTAAGACTGTCTTAGAAGTTGGTAGTGCGCACATTTTAGAGGAATTAAAGATATTAGTGAAAGAGGCAAGAATGTGGGGATTAAAATATGATTACTCGATGTTCAACATAAAAAGGCTTATGAATGAATATATGATAACAGATTGCATATTGGTACCTTCAGAATACGTGAAGCAAAGTTTTTTAAAACAAGGTTTCTCAGCTGAGAAGATAAAAAAGCTTAATTTTGGTATTGATCTTAAAGAATGTATTCCGAATAATTATGATAATGAAAAATTTCGAATAATTTATACAGGCTCAGTAACATTGGGAAAAGGCATTCAATATTTACTGTCCGCTTTACAGAATTTAAATTTAAAAGATGCTGAATTATTGGTTGTAGGAGGAATAAATGATTCAATGAAAAACTTAATTGCTCAATTATTAAAACGCATTCGAATACCAGTTATATTTTTTGGGAGAGTGCCAAGAAAAATACTTTTAGACCGATTATCAAGTTCTTCTTTATATGTATTTCCTTCTTTGAGTGATGGATGGGCTATGACTGTTATAGAGGCCATGGCTAGAGGCTTACCTGTTATAACCACTAAAAATGTTGGCAGTTCTGAATTAATAGAAAACGGTAAAGAAGGTTTTGTTATACCTATTAGAGATGTTAAATCTCTTAGAGAATATATATTGTATTTTTATGATAACCCAAGCGAAATTAAAAGAATGGGGAAAAATTCCTTTGAAAAAATAAATAAACATACATGGGAAAAATATGCTGATGGCCTTGTTAAAATTTATAATGAAGTATTACAATAAGGGATGAAGAACTTTATCAAAAAAAATCCCAAATAGCATTTAACAGGACCAAACCATTCTCATGGGAAAAAGTAGCTCAACAATTTATTAAAATTAATAAATAAGTTTCAGAAAAGATATAAAAGCTGAACCATCATGAAAAAGGCAATAGTTGTTGGCATGTTTGATCCTAATAATCCAGGTGCATTTGAAATGGCTTATGAAAGAGTGAATATGCTATCTTATTTAGGTTTCAGCATAGAAATGATTAATACAAGTAATTTCTCTATTAATATCCAAAGGTATATTCAATTTAATAAAAAGAATGTTGTAGCAAATGTTTATGCTCGTAATAAGGGTCTTAAGAAGCTACTACAAAACAGATATGACATTTATTGGTTGCAAGGAGTCGTGAAAGAAGCATTTTTGGTATATATTCTGAAACAAATAAGAAGAAGTGATGGTATCATAGTTATTGATTTGCCTGCTGAAGATATTCAGTATGAAGCTTCAAAATTTAAATTTGTTATTAAGTTGAAATTATTACAAACATCCGATTTAATAATAGCACACTCTCATGCTCTTAAAGAATATCTTAAGTCTAGATATCCTAAGCTAAACGTTTATTATTTATCATATAATATAACTCTCCCCAAGGATACAATTAAAAGTAGTTTACTAAAAGAAGGGAATCCAGCTTTTATATATATGGGTAGAGGGAATACATTTATAAATAACATAATTAAATGGATATTATACAATGACTATGATATTTTTCTAATCGGTACAAGTTATAATAATTTTAATTTTAATAAAAATTCAGACAAACTTCATATCTTAAAAAAAATTGATAGCAAAGATATATTTAAAATTTTGTTATCGAGAGACTTTATATCCGCTATTAATTATGATAAATATTTTATGGACCAACCGCAGAAAATGTTAAGATACTTAGCATGCGGAATCCCCTTTATTACAAATCGTTTTTTGGGAATTATAGGTTTTCTTAATGAAAACATTTGTTTATTTGCGGAAAGAGAGCAAGAATATTATGATAAACTAAAGGAATTAATTTCTGATCAAGAATTACGTTATCATTTAAAACTAAACGCAAAAAAATTTGCTATGGATAATATTTTAACAGAATCCGTTTCGAAAAAATTTCTGGAAATATTAAAGTCTATTCATTGAATAGGATAAGGTTTTCTTAAAAATTTTATTATTCAAAACTATTTTTGTTAGGCAAGCTTATTTCTTTATCAAAAACTTCGCTTTCGCATAATTTAGCTTTTGTGTTAAAAATATGAATAATGTATACAATGAATCAATCAAAAGTTACAGTAATAATATTAGGATATAACGCTGAGGGGAGATAAGTATACTTTCTTCATTTATTATTTCATCCAAAGGTTTCATTTCTACTTCTACAAATTCCCTTTGCTTATATTTAATTGAAGATGTCCCGTAAGCTCTTGAGTTATAATATAATTTTATTTTTCCTCTTTCTTTACTTGCAGCTAAATCAAAACTATTAACTTTAACATTATTGACTTTTTCATTCATCTTTAATATTTTATAATTTCTTACTAGAGGCTCAATTGAATATAGATCTAATTAAGATAGATATTGAAAGAGCTGAGGATTTAGTATTAGAGGGAGCAAGAAATTGTTTGAAAAGGACAAAAATGGTAATTATTGAAAGAAGCGAATCTTTTTTAAAGACTTATAGAATATTGAAAGAAGAGAATTTAAAACTTAAAAAATTCTTGGATCATAATGTTCTTTTTACAAAATAATTTCTAGAAACCATTATCTTATTTTAAAATTAGCATTATGATGAAGCAATAGAGTCTATTATTTATCTCGTGAAGTAGAAAAGAAAGACCATGAAAGTGCATGCAATAACAAGGAAGAAGAATATATAAGTAGCAAAATGAATGCTTATTGTGTTCAAATTCCAAAATATATTTTAAACTACTACATGTTCTCTTGTCTCAAGTTTCAATCTTCAACTTTCTAACTTATAAAAAACTTGACTATAAATATTTTATTAAGTAATCATTGACTAAAAGTGAATCTTCTTTACATAACCTCCATTGAGGAATAGATGTACCAGCGATGCCCAGAATTGTTACCGATAATAGCAACAACATAGTTATAGAAGCAATAACGTTGGACGAAATTAATAAAGCAAATGGATTGAAGCAAATAGACTTGATAAAAATCGATGCTGAAGGTTCAGAATATGAAGTACTTAAAGGTTCTGAATACGCACTAAAGCTGACTAAATATCTTATAATTGAAGTGAGCACTGATCTAAAACAAATTTCAGATTTTCTTGAATAAAGAGGATTTATAGTAATAAACTTAGGCGACTTTTATAGACGAGGACTATTCTACATATGTGCCATTAATAGAAGATTTTTATTATGAGTAGATTGTTCTACGTAAGTTTTTGGGGAACAAGTAAAAGTTGATGGGATAGACTTGATTTATTATTTGAGTGTTTAAGTAAAGATTTCAAGGTTTAATTACGGGTACTTGTTCAAGCTTATTCATTTAAGGCATTAATTGAAACTGAATATTACAATAATGTTTCCTAGCTTTATTTTTTGGGCTAAGTTCATATAAGTGATATTGAAAGAGGTTAGCAGTCAAAGTAACATTATCTTTCAATATATACTAAATAAAGAAATAAAATGACAACTTCTCTTATTAGCATATTATCAAATAATAGATTTTACGCTAAATTGCCTGTTTGGATAAAAAGATTTCTACAAATTGGTTGGTCTCTTATCCTAGTTTTACAGGATATCATTCATATAAAAGTAAACCTTAGGAACTCAAAGAAGCTTGACAATATTTTAAAAATTACATTTAATTCGAACTTTATTAGGCCTATACAAATAAGAGAAGAGATAAAGAATTTATTATTAATTCTGGATAAAGTTAAACCTAAAGTAATTTTAGAAATCGGAACAGCGAGAGGCGGCACATTATTCTTGTTTTCGAATATTGCAGATGAAGAAGCTACATTAATTTCTGTCGATCTTTATCAAACTGTTGAAAAAAGAATTTTATTCAGATATATTAAAAAAGGAAAGCAGAAAATATTTTTAATTCAAGGAGATTCGCATAAGATTGAAATATTGAGAAAGATTAAAGGGATTCTTAAAGGCAGGAATGTCGATTTCCTTTTTATAGACGGTGATCATAGCTATGAAGGAGTTAAGAAGGACTTTGAAATGTATTCTCCTTTGGTAAGAAAAGGCGGAATAATAGCTTTTCACGATATCGTTCCTGATTATTATACAAAATATGGAATTAAAACAAGTTCATGGGCAGGCGAGGTTTATAAATTTTGGAATGAAATTAAAGGAAAATACGAACATTTGGAAATAATTAAGGATAGAAATCAAGATGGATATGGTATAGGTGTTCTTTTTGTTAAATATTAGATCAAAATTTGAAAATTTAACTAAAAACTATCAGACTCATGGAGTCTTATAAAAGCAAAGAAAACATCAAATACAGTTGTCCTTTTACCTAATATTATTGAATAAAGAGCTATGCTTGATAAATCTATTAGTGTAATGGCTTTCTTGTAAGTCCTAATGATGTTGATGAATTGGCCAGTGCTTTGCTATTGCTATACAAGAATGAAGATTTGAGGAAAAGCTTATCCTACAATGCAAGACTTTTCGCAGAACAATATCTTGATTGGGATAAAATTGCAAGAAAAACTTTTGAAATATACAGAGAGATTATATAATTTGTTTTTCATGCAAGATGTAGCTACGAATCAATTGAAAGCCTCGTCCTTTAGTACGGGGAGGTAGTAAGTTAATTCTTTCTAACGCGATCATAGTTTATTTAACAGGAACATTCATAATCAATTACTTTTTCCAAAAACCTGAAGCTAGTTTTCTTATTCCAATTTTTTCAATAGGATTAATTGCAAGTTGGATATATAACTTAGCTTGGAATGGAGGTATCATTCTTGATAAGGTTTGGATTAATGGAATAATACTTATTTTGCAAATTTGGTACAATATGGATTTTCTATTTTATTATTATTGTTTGGCTATGGTATTTGGGGCGTAGCTTTCTCTGGAAGTATATTAGCACCTTTATCTTCTGGAATCTTAGGTTCTATCCTAGTTCTAAATAAAATACCATTTAGAAATCCAAGCATGAAAGCGCTTAAAGAATCATTAAAGTTCGGTTTCCCTATTTATAGCGGAAACTTAACAAACTCTGTTCAAAGTAATGTTTTCAATGCTTTAATTTCAAGATTTGCTTCAAGCTTAGAATTAGGATATTA
>Ga0081474_137977_pt1 | contig 18088 bp, 19 predicted proteins | sample OneHunmetagenome_2_FD_70978 | JGI IMG/M metagenome (GOLD analysis project Ga0081474, IMG submission 70978) | Ferrous microbial mat communities from One Hundred Spring Plain, Yellowstone National Park, USA v2 (version 2) | ecosystem: Environmental > Aquatic > Non-marine Saline and Alkaline >... | reverse complement strand
AAGAGTATTATGGGAAGGCTGAGAAATCGGGTTTACCCCTGTATCAGTGGATCCAGGAGAAACTAAATAAGGCGCTCTGGTATGAGCACTTCCTGATTTACGCGCTCTGGGAGCACCCTGACCTGTACCACGTGTTGAACTGGAGCCTCGACGCGTTTAAGCTGTGGCGCCAGGAGTGGAGTTACCAGCTTCTCAAACAAGAGTACGAAAACTCTACGAATTAGGTGAGTGCAAATGAAGACCGAATACAAAGTCCTTCTCGGCATTATTATCGCCGGTGTGCTAGTCATCGCCGGCTCCAATATAGCGGAGCAAATCATCAAACAAACAACGCCAATAGTCCAAATAACTGGTGTTAACTTAGAGATCGAGTACACGGGCAACTACACAGCCTACTTCGGCCCGTCAAGTCAAAGTGGCGGTAACTCGCTAAACACGACCGCTGGATCCACGATCTTCGATACGCTTCGGCTCACGAATTACGACCCTCTACACACGCACTCGATAAACCAGATCGCTCTGGACACACCAGGCTTCACACTGCTCTCAATCTCTCCAAGCCTACCATACAGCGTAAGCCCCGGGGGTTCGGTGACAATCACTCTAGTAATTCGGGTTCCAAACACAAATTACATTGGATCTCTCAACATAATAATGGTGGCTTCGTAGGTGAGTGAGCATGGCAATGAACAGATGTCCTTACCGCGGTTCTCGAGGTGTCCGCGTCCACTTTGCGCAGTTTGATGGCGACACATCACTCTTCGAGTGCACTGAGTGCGGTTTCCTTTACGATGTTTTGGAAGGTGTGGAGGAGTATGATTGACCGTGAACTACCCCGCCCTCACGGACGGGCATCCCTACCTCGCGGTGAGGATTTCCTGCTTCTTCCAGGAAACTTACTATACACACCCTCAGAGAAAGGTGAGTAGCATGAGCGTCAACGTTCCTCTCATCTCCCCCATTTTTTCTTACAAAGTCGAAGGGGGAAAGATCAAAGTGTACGTTTTCCGTAGCGAAGCCGAAACGTTTTTCTTGGTCACGCTAGACGAAGGCACAGAGGATCCGTACGCAGTTGAATCCCTTTCAGTGATGCGGGTAGCTCCTGCTGAATATCTGATAGAAAAAGCAAAAGAGGCTTTTGAATGGGTCAACAAACTCGTCAATCCGTTCGAGGATCTTCTTCGAGACAAAGAAGCGTTGAAGAAGCTGCAAGCTGTAATCGAGAAGTATGTGGTCTGGTGATTCACCATGAGTGCGAAGAATACAAGTGAGCTACTCCTAGCTGAAGCAAGGGGCTTCCTTACGTTACGACAGGCGACACGGATCCAACCAGCTCTATCTAATGTCTTCTGCCTTTCTTCCCGCGGTTCCCGCCGGAGAGCTCCCTGAGCCTCTCCTTTTTGAGCTCCTCCACAACGCGGCCGAGCTCCGCGAGTAGCCCGAGTATCTGCTCCTCCTTCTTCTTCTGCTCCTCCTCCATCCTCCTGATCTTCTCCCTCAGGGCCTCAGCCTCCTCCTCCGTGATCCCCGCCCCGTCCTCCTTCTTCGCGTAAAAGGTGAGCTCGGGCACGGCCTTCAGGTAGTCCTCGAGGATCTCCCGCTCCTGCGGCCTGTAGTATGACTCGGCGAGGCCCACGTTGTGGCCCATGAGGATCTCCACGTGCAGACTCTTCATGTGCTTCTCGCACACGCTCTTGAAGAACTTGCGGAAGCCGTGTGCACCCTGGAACTCGTGCCTCCTCTTCCCCGGGGGGAGGGGTTTTCTCAGACCCTGCGCGAAGAGAGACCTCTCGAGGAGGCGCTTTACGCCTGAGGACCTGAGCTTCCTCGGGGTGTTAACCTGGAGAAGACCCCTAGGGGTGGTTGTGTCCCATAGGTCACGCATGAGCCAGGACTCGGGTGTCACCCTCTCCCCCTGGCCCGCTCGGTAGTCCATCCACTCCTTGAGGCACAGGTAGGCCTCCGGTGTTATGTACGTCGTGTACTCCTCCTCTGTCCCCCTGTACACGGTGAGCCTTGCGGCCACAGGCTCCTTCGACTGTCCGCCGGGGGCGGACTCTGCGTAGATGGGCTCTACATCCTTCCACCTGAGGTAGTCCCAGGCGCCCAGCCTGATGCCCGAGGAGACCATGAGGAGTATGATAGGCTTGATCCTCCGGTCGGGGTACTCCATCCATCTGAGTATTTCCTCCCTTGTTGGAGCCCTGTCCGAAGCGTATTCGCGCACCCTGGGCAGCTTTCTTGAGATCTTCTTCCAGTTGAGCATGATATCGTTCTGCTCGCAGAAGAGCTTCACAGCCTTAACAAAGTTGGTGAGTGTACCAGCGGTTATCTCCCCCCTCTCCACCCTCTCCTTCTCGAAGCGCACGAACCCCGTGACCGCGTAGTACGCATAGGTGGGGTCCTCCTTCGCTCTGCGCACAAACGCGGAGGCCTGCTCCCTGAGGTCCTTTCCCTCTATTCCCGCGTGAGCGAAGAACACCCTGATCCTCCTCTCATAGTACTTTCTTGTCAGAGGGTTATCCAGGGCGTCAAAGAACTCGGTCAAGGGGTCTATCCCTAAGGAGTACACCACGTATGTAGAATATAAGCCTGTCTTATATAAGAACCGCTATCGGTATGGGTCAGGCCGGATTTGAACCGGCGATCTCCACCGTGTAAGGGTGGCGTCCTAACCAGACTAGACGACTGACCCATTTAGAATCTTTGTTGGCCTACTTATATCTTTTAATCAAACTTTCATAACCACATACAAAGCATTTCCAAACAACAAAACCGGATGTCAGCCTGACGCGCACATTTTTACCTGGAATTCTGATGTTTTTACACTTTTCACAAAGAAGAAGCCTTAAAAGCTTTGGGACTTTAAGATCATGCTTTAAACAGATTTTCCATGCTAACTCTATTGAATTTTGAGACAAAGTGATGCATTGGTCGTATTGCTGAATTGCGATTTTAATAAGTCTTTGAACTTCATCCTCGTAACATTTTTTGCTCAATCTGTTCATAAAAATCTTCCTATTAAGTGCTCTGGTGTGTAATCGTCTATACGCACAATAACTTCTTTTCCAAGAAGTGCTGGTCGATCAGGCAAATATACTTTTAGATAATTGTCCAGTCTACCTTCGAGTCTTACGTTAGGTATACGATTTGTAATTAAAACAGACAACTCTTTACCGGCGTAAAAGGAATGTTTTTCTAGTTGAACTTTTTTAATCACTTGTGAAGCAATTTCACTTCTTTTCTTTTTTAGATTTTCATCTAACTGTTTTAATAAAGCGGCTTTTGTGTGAGGACGTGGTGTGAATCTAAACATGTGAATTTTATCAAACACTCTGCTTTCGATAAGTTTTAAAGATTTTTCAAAAGCTTCTTGAGTTTCTGTAGGATACCCAACCATAATATCAGTGGCTACCATAAGATTTGGAATTTCTTGTTTTAACTCAATGATTTTTTGTACGACGACCAGTGGATCATAATTTCTATTCATATCTTTTACGACATTTATGTCACCTGACTGAATTGGAATATGGAGAAACTTGAACACTTTTTTGAACATAAGTGCTCTTTTTAAATCGAAAAATAATTTTAATGCTCCTTGAGGATTCATCATCCCTACTCTGATCTTGTAATTGCCTTCTACCTCATTAACAATCTTTTCTATTAACTGAGGAAGTCTTGTGGCTGGAGGGTCGAAATAATCGGCACTATCCATAGAAGTAAGATCTATTTCCACAGACCCTGAAAGAACAGCAGATCTAACAGCATTAACTATCTCGCTCGATGGTCTGCACCATAATTTTGGTCGTGCCAATTTGGTCAGGCAAAAATAGCAGTTACTTGTACACCCTTGTGAAATCTTTAGTGGATAAATAAGAGAAGTAGGTTGCGCAGGCTTTAAAGTGGTTTTACCATACAAAACAGAACCTTGTTTTGCCCGTAAGGCATCTACGATTTCGGCGTTATCGCCCCCAATTAAAATAACGGCATTAGGTAAATCGTTAATTAGTCTACCTGGTCTTGAATTGGCCAAGCAACTAGTAATAACAACCTTTTTCCCTTGGTTCAAAATCTTTTTTGTCTCGGAAATTATACTATCTTCTGTTTCATTTCTTACAGCACAAGAAAAGACAACCACCGTATCTGCATCGTCGATTTGTTCGACAACTTTAAAACCATTTGATTTTAAAAAAGATTCTACGCTGAGCGCATCTGCTTGATTTAAAGTGCAACCATATACCTTAAAGGCTATACGGGTGTCTTTAAACAAGGCGCATCACATCAGTGGACTGGTGAGCCGTCTGCTATATCGCGCATAACAGTCAGTAGTGATACAGAACCGTTATCCTCTGCGGCTAATAACATCGCTTCAGATTTTACACCCATAAACTCTGCAGGTTGAAGATTGTTCAAAACAACGATCTTTTTTCCAATAAGGCTTTGTGGTTCGTATTGGTCCGCTATTCCTGAGACGATCGTTTTAATTTCGTTACCTATTTTCACTGTTAATTTTAAAAGCTTCTTGCTATTTGGTATCTTAGAAGCTTCAAGAACTTGGGCTACTCGAATGTCCAGTTTTTGAAAATCTTGTAGCGTAACTTGCGTCTTTTGGGTTTCTACTGGAAGTAACGTTTTGATAGTTTTGTCATCAATCTTTTGAAAGACAGGCTTAGGCTCTAGTATTTTAGTTCCTTCTAGAGTAGTCTTTAATTCTTCAAATGGCCTTTGTGGAAGAGAAGTTTGACCTGTCAATAATTGCCACACCGACCGCGAAAATCCTGGAAGATATGGAGTTGAAAGTAGCGCCAAAGCTTTTACTAGCTGTGCACAAACGAATAGCACAGTTTTTGCTCTCTCTAAATCTTTTTGGACAAGCTCCCAAGGTGCGTTTTTTGTTAGATATTTATTGCCATTACGTGCTAACGATATTAACGCGTCAAGACCAGCCCTGTATTCAAACGAATCTATAGATGATATTACCTTCTCTTTAACTTGTTCAATTTGATTAATAAGGGCTTTGTCATCATCACTAAGATTTGATGGTGTTGGTATTTCTCCATTAAACTTTGTATAAATGAAGTGCAGTGTCCTATGTACAAAATTGCCCAAAGAATCAACAAGGTCGCCATTCACTCTTTTTTGGAAATCTTCTAATTTAAAGTCCAAATCTTCTTCTAAAGGAGCTGCAATAATTAAGTAATATCTAAGATAATCATTATTCAACACTTTAACAAAATCTTGTGCCTTTATCATCCATCCACTACTCTTTGCCATCTTTTTTCCTGAAAGATTGAGTAAGCCAGCTGCCACAATGTTGGTTGGTAGATTTAAACCCACTCCTAACAACATAGAAGGCCAAAACAAACCATGGTGGTAAATGATGTTTCTTCCTATAAAATGAACTATCTTGGAATCTTTGTTTTGCCAAAAATCCTTCCAACTGCAACCGTTTTTATCACAATATTCCTTAAGAAAGCTTACATAACCTATAGGCGCGTCAAACCATACATAGAAAACCTTGCCTTTTGCTTCTTGTAAAGGCACAGGTACCCCCCATTCTAAGTCTCGTGTTATTCCAAAACTTTCCAATGGTTTTGAAAGAAACTGTGTCAAAAGATATTTTTTTCCGTATAACGGGAAAAGGTTTTCAGAATTTTCTATCCAAGCTTGTAATTCTTTATGAAATTTTTCTAAATCAAAATACCAGTTTTCAGTCTCCCTTATAGTAGTAGGCTTTCCGCAAATTGCACACACTGGATTCAAAAGATCACCTTGGGCAAGAACACGACCACAATTGTCACATTCGTCTCCTTTGGCATCTGGATATCCACAGTATTTACATGTTCCTCTAACATATCTATCTGGCAAAAATCTTTTATCATATTCACAATATGGTTGTTGGGTCTTCTTAGTTGTGATAAAACCTTTCTTTAAAAGTTCTAAAAAGAACCACTGAACTAATTCTTCGTGTTCTTTGCTAGTTGTACGCCCAAAATAATCAAAAGATATTTCTGTGTCTTTGAAAACCTTTTTGTCTAATTCATAGTATTTTGTCGTAATTTCAATTGGTGAAACGCCTTCCTTTATTGCTCTTAACGAAATAGGCGTTCCGTGCTCGTCAGTACCGCATATGAATACCACATCGTCACCCAATGCTCTGTGAAGCCTAGCATAAACATCTGCTATTATATATGTGCTTCTAAAGTGGCCTATGTGTAGCTCATTGTTAGCATAAGGTAAAGCAGCTGTTACCAAGATTTTCATATTAATTCCCTAACTACAGATAAGTGAACAACAAAGTTATAAGCGTACACGCTTTTCTACACAATTTGCGGAAAGCCTACTATATAATAGTTTCGATTTCTTTGTTTCGAATTATACTAAAAAGCATTGGAAAAATGTAACGCAATATATGAGGAGAATATTTTCAACGTTGGTGATATCTTTTGTGTTTTAATATTTTGCATTGTATGTCTTGGAATATCTTTGAAAAATTAAAAACGGTCTTTATGAAAGTGACGCAAATACTAGTTAAACTATTTAAGAAAACCAACAAAAGCACCTCGTTAACACCAGTAAGCAATGTTATTGCAACCCCAACGGCCCATTATGAAGGCGTACAAACGGCAACTATTATTGCGATACCAACAAATATTGCAAAAGCCGTTGTAAACTGCTGTTTAAAAAATAGAATAGATTTGGCCGAAGCCATTTTTCGTGGCTTCGGTTATGGAAATACCAAGATAGTTGTCACCGAAAAAGAAATTATAGCTGAGACTTCAAGTGGGATCGTTTTGCTTGATCCTTCTAAATATCGCTTGTCAGAGCTCTAAAAACTCTCCTGGCTTTAATATTATACATTTTGCCTTTGTCTTAGTTTCCACATTTTTCTTAAACTCCATAGCATCTGCTTTTATTATGGGAAATGTGTTGTAATGCATCGGTATGACAATTTTTGGTTGAAGATATTCCACAGCATAAATAGCGTCGTGTGAATCCATTGTGTAAAATCCCCCAATGGGAAGAAGGGCTACATCCAAATTGTTTCTCTCACCAATAAGTTTCATATCATAGAAAACGTCTGTGTCACCCGCGTGATATATGTTTTTTCCGCCCATTTTTATTACGAAACCGCAAGGATTGCCTGCTACGTTTAAACTTTCACCATAACTAGAGCTATGAACTGCCCAAGTTATTTTCACTTTGGCAAACCCAAAATCATATGTCCCTCCGTGGTTTCCTCCAACCGCTTTTGCCCCATCCTTCTCTAATCTCACTGATAGTTCATAAGTTGTGAAAATTGGCGTTCCAAGTTTTTTTGACAGAAAAAGTGCATCGCCCAAATGATCCGAGTGACCGTGGGTCACGAGAATTAAATCGGCTTTGATCGAATCGCTCTTTTCCGCTGCTACTGGATTGCCTGTAAGAAATGGATCGATTATTATGGTTTTGCTTTGATCTTCTAGGGTAAAACATGCATGACCCAAATACCTAATTTTCACCATAAACACACAATTTTTTAACGTAGCTTTAAGGCTTCTGATAACAAACGGATTATAAAAACAGAATTTTATTACTAAGACAATTCATATTAGTTATTAAATATGTCGTTCGCTTGATTAGCATCTAAGTATGGAAACATCGTCGCTATTGTGCGCAAAAATACATACGAGGCATTTACAAATCAATGTGCGGACTATTGGACAGAGCGTATTTTTAAATTACAGTAACATCTCCTGCGCTAAGGCTTTACTGTGCACCAACGATAATAAAGTGCTGTGCAAAATGAGCTTCTCAAATCCACGTGTACGCACTTTGTACTGTTAAAAAGTGCGGGGAGTGGGATTTGAACCCACGCAGGCCTTCGCCGGCAGATCACTCATTGTTTTGATCTTGAGTCTGCTCCCTTTGACCAGGCTCGGGCATCCCCGCTTTACTCTTGTTTTTTATGTTCCCGCCTAAAATTTTTACTGTTTGCACCTCTATTAATTTTTCTTGATCTTCTTTCTTAAGTTGTGAAAGTAAATCGGATAGCATTATACCTTTTACATTTCTGCCTTTTCTATCCCTTACGGCCACAGTATTAGTGGTTTCCTCTTCAGATCCAACCACAATCATATACGGAATACCAGACAATACCGCATTTCTAATACGCTTAGGAAGAGTTAAAGAGTTGTTGTCTAAATCGGCCCTAAAACCACTTTTTCTTATTTCTTGATAAATTATCTTTGCATATTCTGAATATTTTTCTGACACTGGAATTACCCTTACTTGTTTGGGCGCTAGCCATAGCGGCAAATTTCCTTTATAATGTTCTAAAAGAATTCCTATGAATCTTTCTAATGATCCAACCAAAGCTCTGTGAATGATTAACGGAGGCTTTTCTTTACCATCACGATCTGTGTATTTTAATCCCAATCTTTCTCCTAAATTAAAATCCAATTGAATTGTAGACAATTGCCACTGTCTGCCAAGAGAATCTTTCGCATGCACATCAATTTTTGGTCCATAAAAAGCTCCTTCTCCTTCTGCAATTTGGTAATTTAATCCAGCCTTAGAAGCAACTTCTATGAGCGTTTTTGTAGCAATTTCCCACATTTTTGGATCACCTATTGCATCTGCTGGCTTAGTAGAAATATTCACTGAAAGATCTTTTAAACCAAAAGTTTCCAAAACTGTAATAGCAGCCAAAAGGATATTTCGTAAAACGCTTTCAACCTGATCGTTTGCAAGAAAAACATGTCCATCATCTTGAGTTATTGATCTTACACGTAACAATCCTGTGAGCTCCCCTTCTTGTTCGTTTCTGTAAACTGTAGCAAATTCCGAATACATTATAGGTAAATCTTTGTAACTACGAGGTTTAGAAGAAAATATTAGTGCGTGCGCAGGACAATTCATAGGTTTTAAACCATATTCATGTTCGCCTATTTTAAACAAAAACATTCGGGTTTTATATGAAGAATAGTGACCAGATTTTTTCCATAAATCCGCATTAAACAAATGCGGTGTCCAGACCTCTTCAAACCCTAATTTCTGATTCACATCTCTTAGATAGTCAATTATAATATTTCTTAAAACTGTACCGTCAGGATGAAAAACTGGAAGGCCAGAGCCTGCTTCTTCATGAAACGAAAATAAATCTCTTTCTCTTCCTAGTTGTAGATGACTTTTGTTACCTGACATGTTTGTCATAATTGCTTTACCTACTCATAAATTATAGTTGTTCCACGCGCCTTAAAAAGCGCTGCCTCAATTATGATATTTTCGTGCCGACCGTTTGTTATTATTGTAGGAATTTTACTTCTTCTTAGCACTTTTATCAGAACATCGTCTACTAAATCATAAGTTCCTGCAAAAGCGGGTTTTTGTGACACAATCTTTGCTAATTCATCGATGTGTACTTGTGGTAAAAATTCTGAGGAAGAAATAGCAGGATTTTCTGTATACACACCATCAACATTAGTAAGAATAATCAGCCTATCTGCATTAACCCTTTCTGCAAGTATTGCGGCAACTGCCGTTGTAGATTGTCCAGGCGTTAGCCCACCCATTACAACTACATTAGAGTTGACCCACGCCGAATCAAACTCTTGCATGGTTGTGGGAATTAATGGGTATGCTAACTGTGGCAAACACTGAATTAGAACATATGCATTGAGCCTTGAAACCATAATTCCTATCTCATCTAAAGCAGCCTCATTTGAGCCGAGTGTCCTTAAAAGCTCTATCCATCTTCTAGCCTGATTTCCTCCTCCTACGACCACTGCGATTCTATGTCCTGCTTCAACCAAACTTTTAATTTGTGTGGCGTACTTTGAGAAACTGGCTTCTCCTTCATCAAGCAAATGTCCACCGATTTTTACCACAAACCGCATGACTCATTCTTTTTAATCTCACTGCTTATATTTGATAAGGCTAACTATTATAATGAGATGTCAAAAGAAACAAGTTATGACTCATACGATGAGTACAAGCTAAAGAAATTAATTTCGGAGTTGGAAGCAAAAGAAGGTAGAGGCACCGAACTGATAAGTTTGTACATTCCCCCTCAACGCGCGATTAGCGATGTAGTTAGAGACTTAAGAGAAGAAGCTAGTACTGCATCCAACATAAAGTCCAAATCAACGAGAAAGAACGTCATGGACGCCATAGAGTCAATCTTACAAAAACTTAAACTGTTTAAAGAGCCGCCTCCAAACGGTCTAGTAATATTCTGTGGTGCAATTCCTCATGGTGCTCCAGGAAACGAAAAGATGGAAATCCATGTGTTAGAGCCACCTGAACCTATCAACATATACTTGTATAGGTGTGATTCAAAATTTGTCGTTGAACCATTAAAAGAATTGTTAAGGGAGAAAGAAGTTTACGGAATAATTGTAATGGATCGGTCAGAAGCCACGTTTGCATTGCTTAGTGGAAGGAGTATAAACATATTAGATACGATAACTTCAGGAATTCCTGGTAAACATCATGCAGGCGGTCAGTCTGCAAGACGGTTTCAAAGAATTATTGAACAAGTCGCTCACGAATTTTATGTTAGAATAGGAGAATATGCTTCCAAATACTTCTTAAATAAAGAAATAAAGGGGATTATTATTGGTGGTCCTGGGCCTAATAAAAACGAATTTTACGAAGGAAATTATTTGCATTATGAATTACAAAAGAAAGTATTAGGTCTAGTAGATGTTGGCTATACAGGCGAAGAAGGTGTTCGCGAGCTCATAAATCGAGCAACAGATTTATTACAAAAATCTAAATTAGCTCATGAAAAGCAAATCTTTAATAAATTGATGGAAACAATGGTTAAGGACCCGCAAAAAGTTGCGATTGGTAAAAAAGAAGTCCTTGAAAAACTTGACAGAGCTGAAATTCTTATTCTTTCAGAAGAAGCTAATGACTTACGTATCACGTATGAATGTCCAAATTGCCATGAGCGAGTGGTTTCTGATTCTGAGAACGACTCAAAAACGGTTGCATGTCCTAAATGTGGTACACCAATGCTAATTGAACAAAAAGAATCGCTTGTCGACTACCTTGCTGAGACTTTAAAAAAGCGTGGAAAAGTGGTGGAGTTTATGTCTACAAAAACAGAAGAGGGTGAACAACTAAAAAATTCATTTGGAGGATATGCGGCAATCTTGAGCGACTAAAAAGGCTTGCTAAACAAAACACTATTATCTCGCTTTATTTTTAACAAGGTGCCATGAGTGGATTTGAAAGAAGACTTTCGAGGATCTTTTCAGACGATGGGAGAACTGTAATAATAGCCATAGACCATGGTCTTTTCTTTGGCTCAATTAAGGGCTTGATTGACTTTAAAACCACTGTAACCCAATTGTTAGAAGGTGGTGCTGATGCTCTACAAATGTCATTTGCAATGACTAGGTTTACTAAAGAGCCTATCACTAAGTGCGGATTAATAGTGCGATTGGACACCACTAATTTATGGAGACAAAAGCCTAAACCCCAGATAGCTTTGCACAACGCTGTATTTAATTTAAAGCAAGCAATTAAAGCGGATGCAGATGCAGTGGTGGTATATCTTTTTATAGGGGGAGAGCTTGAAAGAAAAAGTTTTTCGCTTGTATCCGATATAATTAACAAAGCTCATGATTATGATTTACCTGTGATTGTTGAGCCTATGATCGAAAAAGGTATTGGTGAATCGATAGCAGAACCTACAGAATTAATAAACGCCGCAAGGTTAGCTGTTGAAATGGGTGCCGATATTTTAAAAGTCGATTACACAGGCGACCAAGAAAGTTTTAAAGAGTTGGTCAAAACGTCTTCTGTTCCAGTTCTATTGAGAGGTGGGCCAAAAAGAGAGTCTCAGTCTCTTATAGACGAAATGGTTAAGGATGCCATTAAAGCTGGTGCTCGCGGCGTTGTCTTTGGAAGAAATGTTTGGCAAACAGAAAATGTGACAGAGAGAGTAAAGCATCTAATTAGCCTCGTTCACGAAAAATTTTAGTATATTTAAATTCATATTTTATTTATAATACCGAATAAAACACGGCTATTGTTGTATATAGCCTGTTTTCCGCTTGTTCAAACACTATGCTTCTAGGACCGTCGATTACCGATTCTGTGACTTCTTGACCACGATGGGCTGGTAAACAATGCATGAAATAAGCCTCTGGTTTAGCTAATGCAAAAAGCTGATCGTTAACTTGGTAACCTTTAAGGAGTTCAATTTTAGAAGACGCTTCGGCTTCTTGACCCATGCTCACCCAAACGTCAGTATAAACCACATCAGCGCTTTCCACGGCTTTTTGTGGATTTGTATCTATTTCTATTTTTGCACCAGTTTTTCTTGCTTCAATTTTGGCTCTTGCGACTATATCTGGTGATGGTTTAAGATTTAAAGGTGTTGCAACACTTATATATGCACCTACTTTTGCTGTTGCTAGAATTAATGAATTTGCTACGTTATTACCATCGCCCACGTATGCAATCTTTACTTTTTTAAAGTCGCCAAATTTTTCTTTAATGGTCATAAAATCAGCTAAAGCTTGCAAAGGATGCTCTTTATCGCTTAAAGCATTTATTATAGGGATTTTTGCATAATCTCGAAAAGTGTAAAGGTCGTCATGCGAAAACACTCTAGCGGCAACGCAATGAACCATTTTACCGAAAACACGAGCGGTATCGCTTAATGGTTCTCCTCGAGAAAGTTGTAATTCATTCCAATTTAAGGCGATAGGATGCATTTTTAACATGTTACACGCAACCTCTAAAGAAAGTCTTGTTCGCGTAGATGGTTTCTGAAATAACAGCGCTACAGATTTTCCTTCTTTCTCTAAGCTAAAAAGCCCTGCCTTTATTGACCTTTTAACCCTTAAGGCAAGCTCCAGAAGACCTTCAAACTCTTCTGAAGTTAAATCGTCCACGGAAATTATACTTCTTCCTGTCAAAAGATTTACGCGCATAGTGATACACACTTGGACAGTCTTAAAACAGTTTCTTAAGAATCACTTCTGGTGAAAACTCTATGAGAGAAGAATAATCCTGACCAATTCCAATAAAATAAATTGGTTTCTTTATTATTCTTGCAACAGAAAATATCAAACCGCCGTGTGAGTCAGCATCCATTTTTGTGATTATAACTCCGTCAATTCCAATGTCACTGTTAAAAGTTCTTATTTGATTTACTGCGTCGTTACCTACTAAACTATCGCCTACAAAGATTTTAAGATCAGGCTTAGAAACTCTTACTATTTTCTTCATTTCTTGAATCAAATCTGTGTCAGTGTTCATCCTTCCAGCTGTATCTATCAAAACAACATTACGTTTATTTTTACGAGCTTCTTGTACACAACCAAAAGCTACAGAAGCAGGATCGGAACCATACTTTGACAAATAAACAGGAACACCGATTTTCTCCGCGTGTGATTTTATTTGCTCGATTGCGCCTGCTCTAAATGTGTCTGCCGCGGCAATTATAGGTAAAAATCCCTTCTCCTTTAATTTAAAGGCAAGCTTGGCTATAGTGGTCGTTTTACCGCTTCCATTAACCCCAAAGAACACAATAGTGCATAAGCCTTTTTCCTTTATAATAGAAGATACAAGCTGGTAAAAATCGGGCGGCTTTACGATTTCTAAGATTTTTGTCAAACTTTCCTTCATTTTTGATTCAATAATTGTATGTGAATTTGTAAACCTTCCTATTTTCACATCTTTTAAAGAAAGTCTTATTTCGTTCGCTATCTCAATCGCCACGTCGTATGCCACGTCGTTCTGAATCAATTCGTGCACAAATTCGTTTACTGCGCTTTCTATTTCTTTTTCAGAAAGTTCTCTTGTTGTTATACTGTCCGAAAAATTCTTTATGGCTTTTTTTAATGACTCAAACACGTCTATTGACCCGCAATTTGTAATTCTTGAACTAGCCTTTCAATTTTTGGTTGTAACAATTGAATTCTTTGGAGAGTTAGCGTGTATTCCTTCAATAATTCAGCCGATCTTTCTCTTAGGAGATTGATTCTGTCATTCAAATATTTTAAAACATTAGACACAGACATTTTTGCGTATATGTTTTGTCCTAACAAAACAAGCAAATGGTCATAGTTTTGAAGCATCATTTTGGCAAGAACACCACTTCCAAGCGAAACAAGAGTCTCTCTTTGTAATCCCTTTTCCCCAAGTTCCTTTATGGAACTTATCGTGGTTAAAGTTTCCAATTCAGCAGCTTGTATTAGTTTTAATTGCTCGTCTAACACTTGAGCTACAGAACTTAAATATTCATATTCGGTAACGAGTTTTTGTAACAAAGAATACTTATTAGAAACAGACTGGTCTTCCATAACTCTCACACTTTTTGTTCGACAAAACTTCTTATTATTGGATCTTGAATCTCTTCTGTGTTTTCTACGGGCTTGATTTCTTGAATCTTAATTTGAAATCTTTTTAGCCTGTGTTTGCTCCCAATTATAGAATAGATTCTTTCTAATGCGACCTTTTCGTTTGGGGCTAGTACGTATTTGGTAAAACGTTGCCAACCAAAAGAGCTTTTCATAACTCCTGCAACCTTAAAGACTTTTTGAGTTATCATTTTTTTCTGTTTTATTCAGCTTTAACCAGTATTTGAGCATAGCTAACTTGCTTAGCATTAAATTCTAGACTTTTAATGCTCTTTCTATTTCAGCCATTTCAATACCAGTGGTTTTGTATCCCACAAAAACGAAACTATCATTATAAATTATACCGCTACGCACATATGGATAGCCTGAATTCACGGTTACACGTACACCATTAAGATTTGTGTTAGAAGAAACTAATGCGAACTCGGTTTCTGTTGTCTGTGGATGGCAAACAAATCCTTTGTTGTTAAGAGCTAATGACGAGCCAATTGTGGTAAGACCTGCAATAGTGGTTTTGATTAGCTCAACTCCTAAAGTGTCCTCAGCCGCTTTTATCGTAGCCATGCTTAGTTTGGGCGACACAAACCCCACTTTGTTGTTTGCAACTATCATATTTCCCAGTGCGTTCATTTTTGATTTAGACAAATGCACGTTTAATCCTTCTTTCTTTAAAATACAAATATCTTCTTCATCTGCGTTATATGGCAAAACTATTCCGTTATCATTCATTGCAACCATAATTCCTACAGAATTGATGCCACCAAGGCTCAGTTTTATCACATTTAAGCGCGTCCTTTCTTCAAAAAATTGTACTATCTTGCTATCTACAGAATAAGGTAAAATTATAAATTTATTGGACGCTAACGCAAAAGCACCTATCACTTCGGTATTAAAAAGATTCAACTTTTCAATCATGAAAGCATTACCGTGTGTCTTGTGAAAGATAAACGTAAGCTTTTTTTTCTTTTGTTAGCCCTACATGAATTTTTATTCTTCTAGGTGGTTTTTCAATACTTCTAGCCCATACGAATTCATTCACTTTGGAATCCAAAACTATATCTTGTGTCTTTAAGTGTCGCTCGACGAATTTCTTAATTATGTTTATTGCCCTTTTTGCCCTTTTGCTTCTGCCAAGCCAGTAAGCTTTTCTAAGCGTTATCACATAATCTCTTTCCAATGTGAAAGCCACTTTTTCAGTTTGCATCTCTTCAGTAGTGGGCTTAGACTCGCTTTCTTTTCTTGACTCACCACTTTCAGTAACTTGCGTCTCTCCCTGTTTTTGCAAAGTGCTTTTTTCTTCGGTTTGACTCATAAATAACACCCTTTTAAGCTTTTAACCGTGCTGAACGTCTAAAGTTCCTTTTTTTGTAGTTTCTCCTAAATTTACCACCCGTTTTTGCAATAACCCACACAGGAACATTGCCGTTTACGTTCAAGGCGTGGCCAAGTCTTATCTTTTTTCCGCGAGGTTTGTTTACTGCCATCTTTTATACTTCCCCCTTTCTTTTGATTGTTATATTTGTTTCTCGTCGACTAGCGCTTGCTAATCGCAGAAGAAGTTGTTTTAGCATATCATCGGTAATTGGTTTGTCAATCCTTCCTGCTTGAAAGAGTGCTATTATCTGATCTTCAAGTGCACGTGCAATCGTTGGCCTTACCAGTTTTACATTTTGAAGTCTTTGTCGAGCCTCAGGAGTTAAGGCCTGTCTTAAAATTGCCTGCCGCTGAGCCTCTTCTGCTTCAAGAGCGGCTCTCTGCTCCTCAGCCTCTTGCGCGGATATTCTTTGTTGCATTGCAAGAAGTTGTCTTCTCTTTAATTCTTCAAGTTCTGGATCATATTCTGATTCATAACCACTCATGCCTTTATCGCCTCTAAGTATATCTTAATATTTGGTTGTTCTTCTAATTGTTTTTGCAATAACTCACGAGCAACACTCTCTATTAAAGACTTACCTTGTGGCGACAAAGTCCTTCCCAGATTGGCTTTTTTCTGCACTAGCTTAGCTTCCTCTAGTGCTTGAAGTATTCGTCTAATCAAGCCCGCTGAACCAGGAACGGATCTTTCTCTTCTTCTTCCACGCCTCCATCTCGTACCATATTGATAACTCAAAGCCTTCACACTTAAAGACTGTTTTAATGCAAGCTTGCGCAGAATTGAAGCGGCTCTTACATACCACCAATCGGGGTCAGAAGGAGGTTCGAGGTTACCTACGGACGTTTTTACAAAACGAACCCAACTTGGTGGTTGAAGCTCATTAAATTCCGATTTTAACCTTTGAGCTAACCTTGAAATTAGCTTATCATGATTTACTAAATAAATTAATGTAGTGAAATTTTCCTCGCTCAAAACGATTCTACCAAAAAACTATTTATCACTAATGGTATAAGCTTTACCGAATTGAGCAAATCTTTCGCAGTAGTGGTTGCAAAACATGACCATACCGAATAGATTCACAATGGTGATCAGCGCAATCGAGCGATTCTGTCAGCTTTCTGTCACGCTTATGCCCTAACTGGAAGCTAGGAATCGTTGGCTTTATAGCAACTCATTCATGAAGATATAACACTTACATCGCACATACCGCGACCATAGAGTTGACGGACAAAGCATTGGAAATCGAATAGCCTACTGAAACCATAAGCACAGCTGGTGGTACCTAGACAAATGGTTCTTCAATATAATACACACGGGCCCGGCGGGATTTGAACCCGCGACCTTCGGATTAAGAGTCCGCTGCTCTACCATGCTGAGCTACGGGCCCTATTCGTTCACTATTATTTAAGTAAAATAAGTTTTGCTTCTAATTATTGAGTCCAGACAACGAGTGAGTGTATCGAGTGTGTAAGTATCTTATCGGTACACCTTATTCAGCATATGGTATCTAAACTCTTTACGATGGGTTTCACTCTACGTAGGTACGCATCAGCATACCTATCATACGCGTAGAGCTTGGGCTTCAGTGCATCAGGAACCTCACGAGTTCATCGGGGTCACTCCGCTTTCCCCCTGTCAGCACGCACCCACCCACAAGGCTTGGGAGCACAACCGTGTCCCACCATTTGGGAAGCGCCCTCCATCCTCAGTTGGATGCTCTTCTTTCCACCAACCCACTTCTCGGTGTAGCCGAACCTCATCCTCATGTACAGGTTTATTGCGGCGTTGAGTTGCCTATTCGGAGACTGCACCCACCGCACACGAAGACATCTGCCCCATTCAGGTCTTTGTTCTCCCACCCACACCTGGAGCAGTAGGAGGATGAGCCGTAGGGGTCGAGCTCCTTCACCTTGGCTTCACCCAGTCTTTCTTCGAGTATCCTTGCGACAGAGCGCCAGTCGCTTCTTGAGATCCTGCGGTTCCATACACGCGAACGCGTGTACATGCCCTGCTTTTTGAGCTCTTCGAGGCCCACGACTCCGGCCACCGACTGGATTACACGCGCGATTTCAAGCTGGTGTTTTCTCGCACGGTTTCTTTCTCTGTTGGAGTACTTTGAAAGAACCTTCCTAGCCTTCTTTGACTTTGAAGCCTTCCTCTGCACACTTCTTCTCTTCTCGAAGGATGAGATGTGCACCGATGCCAGCTTCTTAGTGTCTATCCTCACCCACCCTGTTTCAGGTGAGTAGCCATCCAGGGAAAGCAAATTGAAGTCCCACGCAACGGCGGGTTTTCCGCTTTGAGTGTCTTCATAGTGTACTGGGAGGTGCACCTTTTCGGGTGTGATTCG
>Ga0081474_134526_pt1 | contig 18152 bp, 21 predicted proteins | sample OneHunmetagenome_2_FD_70978 | JGI IMG/M metagenome (GOLD analysis project Ga0081474, IMG submission 70978) | Ferrous microbial mat communities from One Hundred Spring Plain, Yellowstone National Park, USA v2 (version 2) | ecosystem: Environmental > Aquatic > Non-marine Saline and Alkaline >... | reverse complement strand
GCGAGGGTTCCCCGAGGTCTCAGGTGTTACACCCCTTTACGGGTGCTACTCCGTTATGCAGTACTAGGAATGATGACGGCTTTTTCACTGTCGAAATTACGATACCAACAGCTTTCTTCAGGATGTTCAATGCACCGTTAAGATCTGAATGGAGTTTATGCCCCTTAGGACAACTGACTACTCCTCTCGGATTCCTACTGGCTTGAACATCGTGAAAGGCACAGTATCTCGACGTGTTATACTCAACGACTTCGTACACTTTCATACCGTACTCTTGAGCCTTCAACTCGATGATGTTCATTAACTTATGGTACGACCATAAATTCACGGTGAACTTGTTGCCCTTGTCCTGTGCGATGTTGTACGGGTAGCCCAGGTAGATGATGGAGACACCTTGATCGTGAAGTCGCTTCAATAAGTCGGAAGCTAAGTTCCTGTAGAGGTGAAGAAGACGTCTGGTTAACTTCTTGAATAACCTCCTCTTCTCTCTGTTATGTTCTTCTTGGGCTTCGTATTCACCTAGATTTCTTGCATTATCTGCGTGAGATTGTTCCTCAGCTATCTTCTTTTGAAGATAGAAGTAGTCTTGCTTAATCCTAACACCCTTATAGAGCAACCAGGTACCGTCGTTCACTACGACGCTCGCTAAGACGTTTATACCTAAGTCAATTGATGCTACCTTGTTTCCCTTTGGGGATATCTGTATGGTCTTCCTCTCTCCTCTCACAACGTACTTGCTCTTCTTTCCAGTCTTTGTCTCCTCAACACCTACTTCGACTGGTATTGAAGCGTACCATGCGTTCTCAACGTCGTCGTAGTATATCTCCAACCTACCTTGCTTACCGTACCACCTCAGCCTACCAGCATTCTATTTCGAGATTGAAGTCCCTGAGGATGAGCTTGTTGCTCTTCTCATCCACCACATATCTATCCTGTCTGATGACTAGGAGTAACTTCCTCTTCTTCTCCTTCTTCAAATAACGCGGTGGTGAAACGTGGTTCATATGCGGTGGTTTTCCTTTTTTCTTTAGATTGAGGAGTGAAAAGAACGACGACCATGCCTCGTTGTTCTTCTGAAGTATTGCTTGTACATTAACACTATACCCTTGTACTTCTCGTAGTATTTGTCCCATGTCGATTTGAAGTCCACTTGGTGTTGTTGGAAGAACTGTTGCCTCCTCTCATAGTTAACTTCGTTAAATAGTCTGGCAGAGGCGTCGGCTAACTTCCTTAACTTCCTCTCTTGAAAACCGTTTGGGAGAAGTCTGACTACATTTGTCCTCTTATTCTTATACTCGACTTCGTAGATGCCCTCCCCTGGTATTGCGGGAGAAATCGGCTCCCGCTCCTCATGCCCTGAGAGTTGACCAGAGGAAGGCATCTTAAAGAGAGATAATTGTTTACGCTTAATATCACTTCCTGAACCTGTACGTGGGCCTGCTTCTACTTATTCCAAGCATTGTGAGTCCAAGGAGAAGCAGCAGGGTGGGTACGTAGAGCCTTGCCTCCGGTGCGAAGTAATTGAAGAGCCTGGTACCCAAGACGAAGTAGTACAGCAATATCGAGAAGAAGGTCAGTACAGCACCAATAGACAGATATGTCCTATCTAAACCGTAATGAACCAACAAATCGTTCCAGTCGACGGATTGATTATCAACGATCACTGCCTCATTCTTGGCGAAGGCCACTGACGTTCTTTCCCCTATTATCACGAATCCGTTCAGATTCCTGAAACCTAGCTCGTCCGCCTCCCTTTCCCCTAACTCTGCGTCCTCCTTGAGAATGGCACTTAATCTCTCTAGGTCGGGAACCTGTCCCGACACTCTTCCCTTTCCAACATCTAATCTCCCTATTTCTCCCCTCAAGGCCTCACCACCCTCACCAATTGATCCCAATCGGATTTCCTGGCGTCAGTCTGAACAACCAACTGATCCAGGACCATGAAACCAACGTCATCCAGGACCATTATGAACCCTCGAAGTGGAGACAACTGGCTTAGAACCCTCTCATATTCTTTAAGTCTATCCAGGTTCCGCATCAATACAACGTAAAGTCTGTTAACGTCAACAACGAATTGTCCCTTGACAACCTCCAAACCACCCTCCCTGAGTAGACCAACCGCTGTAACCCCTGGGGCCCTCCATATCTTATCGAGGATCGCAGGCTCCGTTACCATAAATTGAATTAGTTTTACAGGTATAAATTTGTTCTTATACCATTAGTTCTCCCTATAATCCTTAGCATAAGAAACGAAGCGTCCAGTCCCTAGTCATGAAAGTTTTGAGGGGATGTGAGGGGAGTATGAAGTTCCCTGTCCCCGATCTCTTAGATTCAGGACCATGTGTCATGCTAAAAAGACCTCTCCTGAAGTATATCGAACTCATTTCAAGTTCTGGGAGGTATCCTCCAATTGTCTCCTGGCCGTCTCTCTGGCTCCCAGAATCGAAATCACCAAGGCAACTAGGGAGACCGTGGCGAAGGTGAAAAGGGACAGGGGGAAACCCAGGGAGTGGACCAACTGTGGGAAATAAAATACGCCAAGCACCGCCCCTGCCCTACTCACTGCCGTGGCCAGTCCCTGCCCCGAAGACCTTACGGGTGTGGGATAGTATTCAGTGGGATAGAAGAGGGTTACCGCACCAGCCCACTGCTCAAGGGCCACGAAGGACATGAAGTACGGAACCAACAGAGGTCCGTGTAGCTTAACCGCCCATCCCAGATAAAGAAGTGCGGTCATTGCACCCAATCCTGTAAACAGAACCATCCTCCTCCCCAACGAATCAACTGCAGCCTCAGCCACAACATAACCCACAACGGCGCCAGCGGATATTGCTAGGGTCCCCAGGACAACCTGATATTTGGAGGGGAAGGCGAACTCCTGGAGAAGGAAAGGATAGTACAAGCCTATGCCATAGGAGGCGACATCAAAGAGGAACCATACACTACACAGGAAGAGTGTAATCCACAGTAGCCTCCCCTTGAATAAGTCTACGAACCTCCCAGTGCCCTTATTCTCCACCTCCCTTGTGGGCAAGTTCTCCCCCTTCATGACTCCCTTTGACACTAGCCATCTTGGGGACTCCGATAATCTAAGCCTGAGCAATATTATTGGAACCGAGAGCAGAGCCCCCACAAGGAAGACGTACCTCCAGAAGAAGGGTCCCAAGGAGAGCAACGGATAAGTTACCAGCCCTGATAGGGCCGTGCCCACCCAGTACATTGCCACAGAACCCACCAAGTACCTCCCTCTGGATCTCGTGGGAGAGACCTCAGACATGAGGGTGCTACTTATTGGGTAGTCCCCACCTATTCCCACCCCCAACAATGCCCTTGAAACGAATAACTCAGCGAAATTCTGAGAGACAACAGCCGTGATGCCGAAAACCAGGAAGAAGAACAGGTCTATCCCCATGAGTTTGCTCCTTCCCATCTTATCCGAGAGCCAGCCAAAGATGATGGATCCAGGAATCATGCCCATAAGGGATGCGGCCAGCAGAAGACCGTACTGTGCCGTGGTAAGTGAGAACTCCTTCAATATGAAAGTTGAGGCGAAGGATATTACTGACAGATCGTAACCGTCCAAGAGAAAGCCGGCTGATGATATGAAGAACGTCCTGAGCTTCACATATGTGGGGAAGTCGTCGAAGTAACCCACATTTTACTGTTTGAGGACGGTTTATAAAGAGATCATGAAGCTATGAACGATCTTAACTTTAGAAGCTGAAAGGTCAAAATGAGTTCGTGCTTCGGGGCTACCTGTACATGTTTGGTGTTATCTTGATGTGGGGGCTATCCTATCCGCTCACCAAAATAGCCCTGGGAGGGATGTCCCCCTTCGTACTGGCATTCGTGAGGTTCTCGGTTGGCGGTGTAGCCCTCCTAATATACTCTAGGGGAATTAAGGATAGGTGTAAAGGAGGCCATAAATGGTGTACTGAACGTTTTCTTACTTGTGGTGTTCCTAAACCTAAGTCTAATATTCACCACCAACCCCGCCCTAGCTTCAGTCTTAATTTACACGCAACCCCTCTTCATTCTACTCATAGGTAGGGCCCTGGGAGATAATGTAAGCACCTTAAGATCAATAGGTGTGATATTGGGATTCATAGGTATAGTCATATCGGTGGGTAGCACTAACCTAAACCCTGGAACCCTTTTGGCCGTCGCGGGAGGGCTGTCCTGGGCCATTGGAACCATATACTTTAGAAGGAGGTTACCTCAGGGAGACTTATTGAAACTTAACTCGTTCATGGCTCTTCTCTCCGCACTCTTGGTTACCCCACTGATGTTGGTGAACTGGGTCTTCGATCCCACCGTTTCTCAGCTCACCGCTGCTGTGGTGGTAGGACTCACTGCCCAGGCCATAGGGTTCGTCCTGTGGTTCTCAGCCGTGAAGGAGCTAGGGCCAATAAATGCAGGTGCTACCTCTGTGCTAGTTCCTGTGGCGGCATATATACTAAGCTTCACGATACTGGGGGTTGTGCCCAGCGCTGTGGAGGCCTTGGGATCTGGGGTAGCTTTGGTGGGAGTGGGATTGAGCCAATTCGGTGACAGATTGGTCAGATATAGGAGACATTAGGATCGCTGACTTCCTCCCCTGGAAGGGTTCCCTACAGGTGAGTCCATCATTCCCATTGTCCACTTGGGATTTCCTCTCATTTGGCGGGTAGGGCTCAGAGAAGCACATTTGAACAGAAGGGAAAATTCATCCTTCGGTTTTTCATGAAGAAGAGAAGTTATATTGTTACTCCCGTGGCCCCATTCCCCTCATCATGTCTAGGAGTAGCGTCGTTAGCATAACTTTTCCTTAAAAAATATTTAAATTGGACTACCGTCCTTCATGAGGTTTTCTACCCCTTAAACCCTCCCCCTGCAAAGTTAATGAGGTTGAAATAAAGTTGCTTTAAGTTTCAGCGAGCGGCTCGGTCATGTGGCTACCGTTGGGGATTAAACTGAGCAAGGAATGGTCTGACTAAACAGGAAGACGATCGGTTTATTTGCGCAGCGGGAAGAGCTGAAGCATGGTATCTCTGCTCACAATTGCCATCGGGGTCCTTGTTCTGGGAATAATTCTATCTGTACTCGCACCTTACCTCACTCCAGGCTATCTTCAACTTAACAATCAGCTGGTGAGGACCGGAAAGAGTGCCCTATTGGAGCCAAATGGCACCCTGACCCAGGAGTTAACGGTCAATGAATCTGGTATGACCCTCCTCTTCCTCACCAACTCCACCCATGACCTGGTAAAGGTATTTAACTCAACCGCAATGGTGAGGAACTCCACAGGTTCCCTAAGTACCCAACTTCCGATGGGGGAGTACAGGTTAGAGGTCGTCAACCTGTTGAACACCTCCCAACCCATGGAGTATTACGTTCTCTTGGTAAGCAGCGCCAGGTTGGGTCAAATAGTGGTTTTCTACGACATAATATCAAATGCTTACCTAGTGGGCATAGCCATAGGCATAGTTGGCCTAGTAAGATACGTGTCCAGAAGAAGGAGAAAGTGAACTTAAGAGCCGCAGTTTACCCGTTGGGAGATGGTGTCTTCCTGAGACCAGCAGTTTCAACTCCTACTCTGGTGAGGGCTTACGTGACCATTCAACGGGCCAACTATTCCAGGGAAATTTCTTGTGTTTCCCTTTATTTTAATATTCCAGGGAGTTCCTGATCGCCTCCAGGAAGTGCACCGTCTTACAAATGGAATATGTTGGGGAGAACGGCCTTCTTCTGGACATCTTCCTTGCTTTAGTCTCTCTACTAGCTGGGGCCTCGATTCTGCTTGACGCCCCAGGATAGTGGTGACTCTGATTACGGTGGAGAAAAGGGAACATGAGGTAATTGAGGAGATGACAGGATGAGCTAATGTGAGGCTAAGTAGATATTAGTGCTCATAGAGAAAGAGATGATGAAGGCGAAGGTGAGGGATATTATAGATGAGCTTGAGTCTGACCTCCTTGAAAAGAAGATTCACAGAGTTGGTGGAGAAATGTGTAGAGGGGCCTGGAATACCTAAGGTTAAACAACGCCAGATCTGAGACCACCCAGCATTTCGCTGACAGAGCCAGAGAGGGTAGCCCAGGCTGAGCTTGGGACTTCTAAGCTTAGCTGCACATGGTGGTGCAGATGAGGAAAGCCCAAGAGCGTAAGGAGACCCAAAGGTTCCTAACCAAGTACGTAAGGATTTAACTAGACTTTTTATATGGCCAAGTAAATATCACATTATGCCTTACTCCATATCACCACAGGAGGTGGCAGACGAGGTTAGGACGGACCTGGTGAGTCTCATGGACAGGCCAGTTCCCAGAGCAGAGGTTCAGATAGTCAGGGTTCCGGACCAAGTCTTGGCCTTCGTTAGAGCCGGAACCACCATCATAAACGTGAATGAGGCGCCATTTCTGAGGGCGAATTACAGTGGTTTAGGGAGGGAGTACCTATACGTGGTGTTGACCCATGAGTACATGCACATTATAGGGGTAGCGGACGAAAGGGAGGTGAGGAGGATGACCTTGGAAGTGGTTGGAAAGAAGTTCGGGGAGGACGGCCCGGCCTTCAGGATAGCCAAGGAGTTGGCCGACCCCAGGGACGTGAGGTTGTGGGAGTCTCACAAGGAGTTCAGTCCCCACACTTTCATGTTAGTTTCAGCCAACTCTAGCTTTGCTTAAATTGGAGAGCACATTTAACACGTCGTGACTTCAGAAGCTTTTCCCACCTTCGATTGCCTCATTACAGGGACGAGGGAGGGATATGAATCGGATGTGGAACTCTATTTTTCATTAGAAAGGCAACTGGCCTCGGTAATTTCACTGCTGAGATTTGAGGATCAAGAGTGGAAGGAAGTGTATGAATCAATGATAAAATATTTGGACGACCTTGGATACTATTTGGTTAATAAGAAAAATTTGCCAGACCCCTCAGAGTTCGTCAGGATCTCCAAGGAAATGAGGGAACGTACTTGGTCTTACACCATATTATTGAAGAGTGACAGGGCAACGGGACTTCTACTTTTGGCCTCAGGCTTGGCACTTCAACTAATGCATGTGTTCGCTAGGTTGGGTAAACAGGAGAAGTTTAAGGAGAGGTTCAACGGGGTGGCGTTCTCAGGCCTCCCTTACATAGAGGACGTTTTAGCCAAGAGAGCTTTGTATAGAAGTTGATTTTTATATGAAAAATTGTACTCACTTAAGTGAAACCAAAATTCACTGAGGAGGACTTGGTAAGGTACATTTCGTATGTGATACAAGCCCTTCTGATGGTGGGGCTTCTGTTCGTCCTGGGAGATACGGCCTATCAGGTGTGGAAGGCATTACCCTTAGGCCCTGCCTCAGTGGTGGAGGTCACTGTGGACAACGCGCTCCTGGCGGTGGTGCTATTGGAGATACTGATGAGCATGATAGACTTCGCGCGAGGAAAGGGCAGAAGCGTAGTTTACGTGATGGATGCTACACTTTCATTCATCTTGAGGGAAATAATAATAGAAATATTCGGAAGAACATTCAGTGTGGCGGACCTGGCCGCATATGGAGGATTAATAGCTGTGATCTCTCTGGGAAGATTCATCTTGGTGAGAAGTAGAAAATGGGACGCTCAAAGCCCTTAAGCTGCGCTTGTCTAGGTCTTCATCCCTAGGGCTTTCACCTTCTAAGCTAACAGATTTCGTCGTTGTAAGCATCTCCTGGAAATCAAAGAGGATCTCCTCACCATCACTCCTAGCATCTCTTCAACAGCCTTCCATTTCATATATAGGAGCCATATGCTAAATAGAGCTATATTAGACTAAATAATATATATTGGATATACTTTTTATTCGAAATTTCGAGCCGAGCACATGAGGTTATTCGTAATCCTGACCTCTCTAGGTCTCGCACTGCTAAATTGGGATAGGCCGTTCCTGGCATCAGTGTTTTTGGTGCCCATCCTCATAAGTGTCCTAGGGAGGAAATTACCTTGGTTAGCACCTCTGGTCCTAGTGGGAACATTACCCTTCAACGATTTGATGATCACCGCGGCGGGACTTGAGTTAGCATTGACTCTTGGGTGGTAAATTGGATATAATTCCCGTGATCCTGGGGATCGTGCAGGGAATATCGGAGTGGTTACCCATAAGTAGTAAGACCCAAGAGCTCTTAGTGTCGCACTACCTCCTGGATATCAGCCTCACCGTTGCTTACAGTTTCGGTCTCTTTATGGAGGTCGGCTCCATAGGTTCAGCGGTCACATATTTCAGGAATGATATAGTGAAGGCGATTAGGGATAGGTTCACCCTGACTTTCCTCATAGTGGTGACGGTGGTGACAGGTGTGGTGGGTGTTCCCCTATACCTGATTTCTGACAGGATTCTCGAGGGAGCCTATAATCCTGGATTACCAATGGCAATTCTTGGTGTTATACTCATAGGTAACGGTTTTTACATAAGGCACTCCAGGAGAAGGCCGAGGGAGTTCAAGGAGATGAAATTGAGGGAGGCGATAGTGGTTGGACTGGCACAAGGCTTAGCCGCCCTCCCAGGAGTTAGTAGGTCCGGAATGACTGTGTCCACAATGCTCTTGCTAGGTTTGAAGGGGGAGGACGCATTCAAATACTCCTATCTCTCTTACATTCCAGCTTCGTTGGGTGCTGTGGGGACAACATTGTTGTTCAGCAAGAGCAACATAACCACGGTAGCGACTCAACTTGGCGAAGTGGGAATACTGATAGCAATTATAAGTTCCCTGGTTACGGGATTACTCGTCATAGGATTACTTTTGAGGGTGGCCAAGACCAAGAGAATTTATCTATTAGATTTTGCCCTGGGACTTATTGGCTTAACTGTGAGCTTAATTGCCTTAGCTTGAAATGGAGTTTCTCGGAGCAATGAACTTAGGTAAAATCGCGCATAATGTTAGAATTAAGCTACAAATTCCGGTATTAGCTTTCTCTCCCACGGGACTAGGGCCAACGAGTACTTGACCATTTCCAACCTGTTCATGAAATACCTCTAACGAATTTACGGCATCGAGACCAATGTAGAGAGGAAAATATTCCCACTGAACATTATACTTCTCCTTAAGTCTACTATTTGTGAGGATCTTAAGCAGTAAGAGTAAAAGGCTAATCGTTCCCATTCTTCCTATCCCTCCTATTAGAGCTATATGGAAGTCTTCAGTCTTGACAAGGTCCACTAGCTTATTTATATCATTCTCTCCACCATACAAGCTAGGATCCGCTCTGGCGTCGGTAGTAAAAATGTCTTCCGTAGAATCCTCCATAAAATATAAAGTGCTTAACTGAACCAATAAAGTTAACTTCCGCGAATTTTAGGTAGGATTCTACGCACTAGAGAGCAGGGTAATCCTTACCGAAAGCAACTTATTAAAAGATCCATTTAGATGACTATTTTCGTAGTGTCGGCACTGAGCTACGGAATTTTCTTTTACTTAATCAGGAATAGGTTACAAAGCAAATAACGTTACCTCAAGGAGAACGCCCTAACCATATGATTTGTAGCCTAATGTCGACACTATGGTGTCCCATATTGTCGGCATTAGCATATTTCTTTTTGTAATTTGAGTATTACCGATGGGTAGGAGAGCGATCATAAGGAAGGACATCCCCTGTCCCCCCTTGCGGCCATTACGTGGTCAAGTGCAGTAACTGGGGAAGCCGAGGTACCTTAAGGACTGTGGAAAACACTTCCTGGCCGACTTACCATCACCACCCCAGGTGGAGGGTTGAGCAGGCCCTCAGAATGTACTCCAATGGAATGAGCATGAGATCTCCAGAGTTCTGGAGGTACCGCTGAGTATGGTGTTCATCGGGATCAAGCGTCGCGGCAATTGTTCAGCAAGTTGGTCTAAGGGGCAACGCCAAGGTGGCGAATGGGAAGGTCACCAAGGTCATGGACGAGATGTGGTACTTACGCAGGAACGTGAAGTTTACAAAGTTCCCGTGCTTAACCTACACCACTTAGGGACTTTACGTGCTGTTCTCAGTGGGTAGGGACCAGCGTTCAGGAAAATGGTGTTGCCCTCTTGAACCAACTTGTCCCTGAAAGAGAAGTGGAACTCGTTTGGGTTGACAGGTGAGCGGTGTGGTTCCTCAAGGAAAGGTAAATGCAGTCGTCACTCACCTCAGGTAATTGCTTCCAAGTGAACACGTTGGAAACGGTAAAGTACTCGCTGGTGTTGGTCCTGTGGAAGAGAAAGCTAATACCGGAATTTATATAATAAGTGACGACACTATGGACATACTCTATTTTACTCTTAAAAAAGTAGTACTTTCATCTTAACAGCAATATTTACTCAGCACCGAACTCTCTCCTGATTAAGGACTTGATGTAAATCCTGTTCCTGTAAAGGGATCCCCCTAGGATTAAGAAGGTGGTGATGAGAGGAAGTTGAAGTTCGAATGAATAAAGGGAAAATTCTACATAATAGACGCTGCAAAGTAATAGCGCCAAGATGGAAAGTAAGATTGAAGGGGACCAAGCCCATCTCCTAGGAACAAGTATAAGCAAAAGGGCAAGGACGTCCGGTATTATTACCAATAGTAAAGGAGGGGCGGCGTACCTCACGTAACCAATATTGGGACTTACGGTCGCCACATAACCATAGTGTACTGGATATTGAAGCTTAACAGGGTAGGTCCAATTTGTCGGACTTAGGATGATGGGGCTCCTGGGAGATTGGAAGTTAAAGGAGGAGAGCATTCCTGCCACGTCGCTCTGAGAAACATAATTGGTAAGGTAGGGCAATCTCCAATTATAGTCTATGAAACCCAGAATGGTGAAGCCGCTCATGGTGAAGTTGTTAACCCAAGCTTCCCTTGAATATGGCGATATGATAAGAAGAGGTATCCTTTGGCCCAGACCGTACTGACTAAGGGCTGGAGGAGTTACCTGATCGTAATATCCACCACCCTCATCAAAGGTTACGAATATGACTGTGGAGTTCCAATATTTGCTCTCCATGACAGAATTAATCAAGGATACCAGTGCCACCTCTCCCGCCGTGAAATTATTTGGTGGATGAAGATCGTAGCTATCGCTCCCCCCTCCCAGAAACATTGCCCAACTCACAGAGGGAAGTCCGCCATTCCTCAACTGATAGACTAAGGTCGACAGGTTATGATAATGGCCCGAATAGGCGTCAGCTCCCGTAAATGCAGTTAATGGCCAGGGTGTATTATTGGTGTACTCGTAGACGTAGTATCCCCAACTTATGTTACGTTGAGAGAGCTGATACATTATGGTTGAGCTAAATGCAAGTACGCCAGTTGCCTCGTCAGAAGTGAAGGTGGGGAAGGTGCCGATTAAATCCGCCACCCTGTTAGGTTCGGTTAACCCCATTACTGGTGCGTAGAAGTTATCAGCCAACACGTATTCCTCAGCATAGTCCCAAAGGGGCGAGGCGACTTGATAGGATAGATACCCCATGGACTGTGTCCCTGAGTACATGGGAAATCCTTCCTCGGTTCCAAACCAGTAATCGCCATAATATTCAGTCCTTCCCTCTTTGGGGTCCGATGAAACAGCTCCAATGGGGTAAGGGTTTATGTGACCTAGCCATGGGAGAAAGGGCACCATGGGAACTGAAAGATTCACGTCCCCGTTGGGAAATACACCGTAGGTGAGATAGTTCAAGGGTCTCATCACCGAAAGTGTGATGTTGTTTACGATCTGTGGAAAACCGAAGGGATAAACGCCAAACACATTATCGAAGGAATGATTCTCCTCCACCACTATTATGACGTGTCTTATGGGCGTTAAGGGAGTGCTGTGGACTACCCCAGAGAGGACAGTGAGGAGGACGAAAAATACCACCATTACCCTTCCCAATAGGCGAGTGCGTTTCATTTAGACCACCATATTGAGAATAAATGAACTGTTGGGAATGGCCAAGTAGGGAATGGACCTTCCAAATCCCAGGAGATTGGCGAGGACTGCCAGAACTATCATGACCCCAGTAAAGGAAAGAAATAGATAATCAGCGGAGGAGAAGGTTAACTCCTTTATACTACTCCTGGTTTCCTTGGCCCTGAATGCCCTGGTATCGGCAGAGATAGCCAAATTCTTGGCACCTCTGAACATGTATATCATGGTGGGGACGATTCCGTTAATCACAGCGACCAACATGTAGAAAGGAGAGATGAACCTAGGTGCCCTCGAGCCCAGCCCCCTGGCGAACTGCATCTTAACCGATGTGTCCAGCACCTCAAATATTCTGGGAACGGACCTCACTCCCACCATGAGGGAGAAGAGTAGGGGTAATGGAACCTTGAGCTTGGTGAACATTCTGAATATGTCGGAAACTGTTGTGGTTAACACTAGAAGGAGAGCTGAGAGAACTACGGTGGTCACCCTGAAGGAGATCTGAAGACCGTAGAGCAGGGCCTGGAGAGTTAGGGCCGGTTGATACCCCATGATCTGGAAATATGTTGGCCAAACCCATATTGGTCTCAATGCCTCTCCAGGAAAGGCGATGGCGAGCACGGATGGAGGAACGAAGGGTGCACTCCCCCAGAGTGTGACAAGTATGAGGGAGACGGCCAAATATAATGAATACACGAATTTCCTCCTTCCTGCGTTTAAGGTTAGCATAAGGAGAAGTAAGGACAACGTGAGGGCGGCCCCTATCCACCACACTGTGGTGGCCGCTAAAACCATGGCCGTTACGCCAAAGGCTAACTTAGATAGTGGATTCAGTCTATACAGAAAGGATCTTCCCCTCTCATAACGCGTTATCTCTATGAAGCCCGTAATCCCCACTAACACCGTAATTACCAGAATTGGGAAGGTGGTGCCGTAGAATATGAGAAACCAACTGACCACTTGATTTACCAGGTCCATTAAGCCACCTCGTATTCTGAAGGAGGCAGTACACCTAAGGAATGAGCCACCCTGAAAACTTGTTCAGGCGCACCGTCCTCCACTATTTTTCCATCTTTCATGACCAGCAACCTATCACAGAACTTGTCCACGAACCTACTGTCATGTGTCACCACCAGGAAGGTTAAACCAGAGTTGGATAGCCTTTCAATTTCCTGTCCTAGGGAAACCCTATGGTACCAGTCCTGGCCGCTGGTTGGCTCGTCCATCATCATCACTTTCGCTCCCGTAGCTAATACGGAGGCCATGGCCACCCTCCTCCTCTGCCCCATGGATAGAACCAAGGGATCCTCGTGTCTGATCCCCGTGAGGGAGAAGTTCCTCAGAATTTCCTCTAATCTTTCCGAAGATTCATTGCCTGTCCTCTTCATGTAATAACTAACCTCCTTTTCCACACTGTTTGTCACAAACATTACGTCGAAGTTTTGGGGAAGGTAAGCCAAATACTTCCCCCTGACCCCTAAACCCTTCTTCGAAATGTCAACATTATCTACAATTAAATTCACTTGGGCTTTAAGTTTCGGATTGAGGATACCCATGAGGGCTTTGAGAAGTGTGGTCTTCCCCGAACCGTTTAGCCCCATAAGCGCGTTCACGGTACCCCTCCTGAGCTCCAGTTGGGTGTTCACCAATTCCTTACCCTCACTTGATCTGACCCTGGCCGCCCCCCTCAAGATCACGTCTCCCCCCGGTTTCCTTTGTCGTGAGAAGTGTTTGAAACCCTTGAATGCCTCCTGTTTCACCTCCCGAAATCCCCTCTTGTAGGCGTAAACCAAATGTTCAGGGATTTCCACTCCTGTGTCAATCAGTTTCTCCAAAACTTCCAGGAGGTGATGCTTTCCAACATCCACTGTTATCCTACCATCCTCCATTAGAACTATCCTATCAACGAAGGGAAGAATCCTCTCAGTTTTGTGCTCCACAATTAACATACTCTTCCCCTTCTCCCTAAACTGCTTCACCAGGCTCAGGATCTCGCTTGTGCCCTTGGGGTCGATGTTTGAGGTAGGTTCATCCAAGATGAGAGCCTTGGGTCTCAGGGCCAAGACCGAGGCCAAGATGGTCATCTGCATCTCCCCTCCAGATAGGGTGTCCACATCTCTCTCCCTAAGGCTCGTGATGCCCGTAACCTTCATGGATTCCTCGACTCTCTCCATGATCTCCTCCCTAGGTAGGTTCAAGTTCTCGGGACCGAACGCCACTTCATCCTCAACCGTGGAGTTGAAGACCTGTTCCTCAGGGTTCTGTAGGAGGGTTCCCACAACCTCACTTAGCTCGTATATGGGTGTCTCCATTACGTCCCTACCATATACTTTGATTTGACCCTTAACGTTAGCTGAAGAGGCATGAACCAATACCCCGTTGATACAGTTTATTAAGGTCGACTTTCCAGAACCTGACTTCCCGACAATTAGAACAGATTCACCTTCCTCCACGGAAAACCTGTCGACTCTTAGGGTCAGCTTTCCCTCGAAGGAAACCTCAAGGTCCTTTACCTCTATGAACATTACCTTACCACCCTTAGGATCCTCATTGCTATTAGGGCTGCCAGGACTCCAGCAACTATGTCTCCAGGTAGGAAGGCCCCAATGTGGAACAGAATTCTCTCCCAGTTAACATATCCGCCGTAAAGAAATGGTCCTATGAAACCGGAGTAGAACAGGGGGTCTGGGAGAGCAAATGTGGCGCCAAGGATCCCTCCCTTGATCATGTTCATTGCTGTAGTCTCCGTCTTACTGAGTTGAGAATTACCGATCTCGCCATTGGTTTCCGCTTTCTTAACTCTAGAAATGGGAAACAAATTCCCGCCCGTTGCGGCCAAGGCAATGTCCAGGAAGAGACCATAGGTTAGAACCTCGTATATGAAGTACATCGGCTCCCCACCAAAGCCATAATGGAAGATGTCCCCCAACAGGTTATAGACGAAAACCGTAGCCATTCCAGCTCCCACCTTTCTCACGAGGGCGGCAATCACGAAGGTTATTATGAGCCTTCCCCAAAAACCAAAGTCTATGAAAGGTGTGCTGGGAAAGAATCTATTTAAGAAGGACCCTATGTAGAAATCCCAGACAACCATCAACGCGCCCCCAATTCCAATATAGACCAGGTCTATGGTCTTGAAGGTCCTTAACCCCCCAGTTTTCTTACCTAAGTATAAGGCGACTACAACGGCTCCTAAAAAATAGATTACCACAATTTCCCAAGGAATCATTCCAGGGGCATTTAACACCCCTTTAATTCCGTTGAATCCCATTGACCATATGGAGCATCCTGTAGAAATAAATTAGATCTTGATAGAAAAGATGTAATATATAGTAATATATAGGTATATAGAACGCCAATAGCCTGTGGTTGGGGTTTTAAATCTAAAATTAATAGTTATAGTTAATTCTTTTCCAGGTCAGGAAGGAGCCGTAACGACGTGATCGTGTAGGGAAGTCCAGGAGAGGACAAGTTCTTTTTCAGTTGCCCATCCTCAACCTCACTGAACTTCAATAGTCCAGTTATAGAGGTAATAGCCCATAATGGCCGCGCCCGTTGAGTCGTTATTGAACTCCATTCCCACCTGAATGGCGTTCAAGTAGTAAGGTGCCTCGCTTATATTATTAAATACATTCTTCATAAAGGGAAAGCTGGCCTGAATCATTTTAGTTAAGGGAAGGGTAACGTTACCTTCAAGTTGCTGTTGACTGACGTAATAAACGCCAATCCATCCGTTAGAATTACCCGTGTGGGGAAGTACGTAAACTGAGAAATCTAAACTCTTTGACGTGCCGTTAACAATTCCTGTTACTACAAAACTACCCACAGGTACGAAGTAACTAGACGTAACCTGTTCCTGATGATATAGCCATATCATGATCTCGACGTCAGGAAAACTCAGGTGGGTGGTGTTTGGGTCTTGGGTTAGCCAAATATCATAGGAGAAGTCGTCTATTGAACCTCTATATGACCATAGGGAATAGGACAATTGGGACTGAGTCTGAGGTAGACTTTCAACCTTGGCAGGCAAATCAAGGAGGAATGATTGAAATGTACTGCCTACAAAGGGAAACCAATATTCCTGACCATACATCAATCCCGGATATCCATCAACGTTGATGTTAGGTGATATGCGATGGAAATTGGTCATACTTATGTTTACTCTCAAGGTGGAGCCATGGTAGGTCATGTTGACGTATCCTGCAGCACTTTTCATGTTCCAAATGAAGGGAGAAAGGAAGATGGTGGCGTCAGGAGTATAGGCCTCACCCACGGAGTAAGCACTGTCGCCCTCATAACTTCCTAGGACCGTAAATGAGCCCCCTGTGTTATAAAGAAATATTAGGTGATTTGACCAGTTGCCTGAAACTTTTGAGGACGAGGAACCAAGGGAGGTCTCTCTGGAAGACACATTAAATGAGGACGAAGATACGTTCTGTTCTCTTACGGAGGGGGAAACGTAGTAGTGAAGAGCCCACGAACCAACACTGGCGATCACAACGGAAAGCGTAACAATGGCCACCAATATCTTACCATTCACAAAGGGTCAACCATCGCACAAATATTAAACATTATGAAGCATCCCCATTTCTAAAAATGACCAGTACGTTGATGTTTTTGATGGAGGAACTTCCACAAGGAGAGGCCTCGGATCCGTTGGACAGATGAGACAAATCATCGTTTGTCTAGGTCTAAATTAGAATTACGTTCAAAATTACACCCAGGCCCAAGATCACTGAGGAGTAAATGTTATAGTAGAATGCCCTCCCAAAGTCACCCCTCGAGGCAAGGTAGTAGGCCATCAACATTACCAAACCGTGGAGGAAGGTGGCAGCATAGGATATGGGTCCCAGGGAGTACGCCAGATCTCCCGCCACCGCCAACGACACGGAAGCCAACTGATTTATCCCAGCGAACTTGAGGGCTGATGGCCCAAGCAAGACGGCGAAGCTATGAAGCCCCATCTCCTTGTCGAACTTTGCGTCGGGGATGTGGTTGTAGAGGTCAAAACCAACCGCCCATAGTATTGTGGAGACCACGAACAACCAAGGGACGTTTGACACCACCTGTGCGATGGAATGAAACTTGACTCCGTCGCTCGCTATTGCACCGCTGAAAACCGCCAGGCCCTGTATTGTGGCAAGATGATAGTTGGCGAACGATGTAAACCTCTTCATGAACGGATAGCTCAACACGATCGCCCCAACAAGGGGAGAGAAGAGAAGGGCCCACACATTTACGAAGTAGGCCGAAATGAAGAAGCCAACCATTCCCACAACTATCATGGTCCATGCCTCCCTGATCGTGATGGCCCCAGTGACCAGTGGTCTACTCCTTGTCCTGGGATTGGCCGCGTCTATCTCCCTGTCAGCCAAGTTGTCCATGGTCATCCCCGCCATCCTAAGGAAGAAGAGGGCCGAGAAAGTGAGCAGGAGGACCCTGAGACTTGGTATTCCCCTTATGGCCAGGAAGGCACCCATGTAGGCCATGGGTAAACTGAATAAAACCTGCTCTATCCTCAGGAATCTAAGGATTAGATACACCTTCCCTCCACGCTTAGCACCGCCAGGGTCCCAACTCATGATTGAGAGGGAGAATGTGCGTCCTTAAATTTGTATTCGTTTCTCCTTTTTCCCAACCATAATAAGAGGAGGACTATTACGAGAATGGGGGGAATCAAGTAAATCAGCGATATATTATCCGACCTTCCCAGCGCCAGGGACGCCATGACGAACATTGCCGAGAACCAGGTTAGTGGTGAGGTCGTGGGCAGAGGGAGTCCAGAGTTTGGATCCAGGGCCTCAGGTAGAAGACCCTTCTGAGAGTGGTCGTATGCCCAATAGAGTAATCCCAGCGCCTGAGAGTTACGACCGGTCTCCTCATAATAAGCTGCTTCGAAGAGAGTCGTTATGATCCATGGTGGGTATGGGCCACTGCTATCGTAGAGCGTATTTGAGTAGTGATAGGTATCACCCTGAAATCTGGCCAGTCCACCGTGAACGGTTAAGGTATCCTTAACTATCGTGAACTACCCCGCCCTCACGGACGGGGCATCTCCACCTCGCGATGGAGATTTCCTGCTTCTCAGAGCAACCTCGATCCCCCTTCACCCACAGCGGAGGTTCCATCGAACTGAACCGTTCTGTAATGCCCCGTGTGGAAGAGGGGTTACGGAGGGTTTGCTCTCCACAGGCTTCAGTTCCCCCAGTCCCAAGGGTACGACCTCAGCTCTTACAGCCAGAGGTCTGTATATTTATCTCTTTTTTAGTATAAAAAGGTTTCTGTAAGGGGGGTATTCATCCCCCAC
>Ga0081474_130275_pt1 | contig 18209 bp, 18 predicted proteins | sample OneHunmetagenome_2_FD_70978 | JGI IMG/M metagenome (GOLD analysis project Ga0081474, IMG submission 70978) | Ferrous microbial mat communities from One Hundred Spring Plain, Yellowstone National Park, USA v2 (version 2) | ecosystem: Environmental > Aquatic > Non-marine Saline and Alkaline >... | reverse complement strand
AAAAGTAACTAAATTACGAGTGGGAAGATGTTTATAGAAACCGTAGCCGCAACTAGTGCGACACCATCAAGTATAGGTTTTCAAGACGTCTTCGGTTTTGGTTTGGTAGCACTGGGTTTTGCCTTCGGTATTATCTTTTACCTCCTCGTTAGAAAGAAGGTAGTTAACATTTTTTAGATTTTTATGAAAATTAATTAATAAATAAATACTAAGAAAAGCTTTTAAACTATTATTTAATTTTTTATTTTTGAGCTAATATGAGTGAGCACCACGGTAAGGATTGGGAGAAAATATGGTTTATGGTAATGATGCTGCTTGTCGCTATCTTTGTAGGTATAAGTTATTATAGCATTGTAACTGGGAGTTCGGCAACTTATAGATATGGATTGCCTCTTGGGAGTGGATTGCGTCACCCGCTACCAAACGGTACAGTAGTAATTTACATGTTAGCAGTGCAATGGGCTTTCATTCCTCAAAACGCTACTGAAATTATCTATGTAAACGATCATATGGAGAACATATCAGTTACGGCCCAGGTGATAACTTACGTTAATGGTTACCCATACCTGAAAGTAATGCCAGGGCAACCGGTAGTGATTGTGCTTTACAGTAACAATGTGGACCACGGGTTTTATATAAGGTTACCTCATGGTGCGCAAAACTGGAATATCGTGCCTGGAGTTAATAGTTATGCATTTTTTTATGCACCCACAACTCCGGGCAACTACACGTTCTATTGCTCGGAGTACTGTGGGGTAGGACATGCATATATGTATGGTCATTTGTGGGTGATGTGAGATGGTTAAGTTATATCCTAAAACTTCTCTAGGTTTAGCCCTACTATATACTGTTGGAGCAATAGCCTGGTTAGCGGCTATAGGAATAGCAGCTTTATGGTTTAGAACAATATTATTAAACCCAAACACTAACCCTAAGGTTGGTTACGCCTTAGCACCGTTATACTATTTCCTAGTCACTTTCCACGGACAAGCTGGAGTGATGATAATCGTGCAAGACGTAGCGTTCTCGCTCTTCGCTTACTCATTATACAAAAGTAACATGTCCACAATACATAACAAATTACTGACGATTCTATTCTGGTTTATAAACGTACCGCTTATAGTAACATTTGCGGGAGGCCCAATAACGGGGTGGTACATGTATCCGCCGTTAGCCTTACAGAGTGGTAGCTGGATAAATCCAATGTTTTCTAAGAACCCAGATCTCATAGGGTTAGCATATTTCATGATGTTCGTTAATGCAGTAGCTGTTACTGCTACAGCTGTTGTCATGTTCATAGACGCATTAAAGACTAGGCCCAAGGAGGGTAAAATACCCATATTTGCAGCCTATACTATGATGTTTTCTGGTGCTTTCATATTCTTAACGGAACCAGCGTTAGCAGCGTGTGAATTATGGTATGTACTATATTTCTGGGCTCACGTACCAGTAAACCCATTAACCTGGGCAGTACTGTTCTGGTTCTGGGGGCACCCGATAGTCTACTACGCACCGTTTCCACTGTTTGGAGGACTTTATGCTCTAATCCCGCAATTCGCTGGTAGGCCGTTATACAGTGAGAGGTGGGCTAGGTGGAACATATTGATACTCTTCACCTTCGGTATGACAGCGTGGGTGCACCACTTACAGACGTGGCCTTTACCCGTCTATATAAGGGCTTTCATGACTCCTACTACGTTAATTTTAGCTGCAGGATCTGGCCTAACAGCGCTAAACTTAGGTTTAACAATAGCTACTGGAAAGAAGTATGATTATAAGAACCCGGTAGGCTTTGCAGCGTTAGTAGCTCTTATAGGGTTTATCCTAGCTGGATTACAAGCTCTCATAAACCCTATTAACCCGTTAGACGTACTAGTCCATAACACTTACTACATTGTAGGGCACTTCCACTTGATGATTTGGACTATAATAATTGTAGGTTATGTCGCAGTATTACTAGACATGTTAAAGAGTGCAATGGGCAACTTGATGGACTTATCTGGACTATCGAGGGGTCTAATATATGGCGGTTTGGGGATGTGGACATTTGCTGCTCTAGGTGCTGGCTACGCTATGAGCTACGCGGGATACGAGGGTTTAATAAGGAGGTGGGTCGCTTACCCAGTTAAGTTCCAGCCCTTTATGGACGCAATATCGTATTTCTCAATAATGATGGGTGTGAGCTTCATAATGTATGCCTTACCGGTTATAGCGACTTTACTGAGGATAAAAATCTCAGCATTCTGGGAGAGAGTTGAGGCTCCTTCTGTTCCCGCCGGGACTTCTTTCACTATGAATACTAGTAGTAGTGGAGGCAGTAATAAGAAGTAAATTAAGGAAAAAGAATTTTTTATTTCTTCCTCTACTTTTTGTTTTCCCCTTCATTTCCAAAGTGTGGAGTAATTTTTTTATCTCTTTTTAGAAACTTTCAAATTTGAAATGTAAATCCTATTTAATAAAAGTTAAGTTTTTAAGGTTTATCTGAAAATTAAATTTATGATCAAACATATAGGGGGCATCTCGTTTAAATACCTCGCCTTTCCCATTGCTTTAATAATCGCATTTGTAAACCCTTACGTCGAGTCACTTCAATTTACAAACCCCCTAGTCTTTATGTTAGATCACTACGCATTATATGCCGCAGGGGTACTAATAGGATATAAGTATTTCCGCGGTTCTATTTACTCATTCTTACTAGGTATAATCCCAGCGGGATTCTGGCATATCCCGCTCTTCTTCGCCTTAGCCGCAGCTTTCATACCTTATAGATTTTTATGTGAGGCGACCTTATTATTAGGCGGTATCTTAGCGGGGTCTTTTATACCTAAAATGACCTTAGGACAGAAAGTGACCGCGCTAGGAATTTACATGCTGGCTGATTCAATACTTTCAATATTCTTTATCCTAGCTTACCCGCAGTACTCAAACGCCGTTTACCCGTTTCTAGGTTGGGGGAGGAGTATCTTACCTTACGTCGGTATTGAAATGTTTATAGTTATGAACGTCGTTTTAATATACAGTATTTATAAGCTGATGAGAAACCTCTCACTTTTCTAAATTACTTATTGTGACTTTTCCCCCGAGGTATATAAAATTTTCAAAATCCTCCCTAGTTAATTTAAAAATATTTTTAACTGTGTTAATTTCCCGTACTGTTTTTAAATTATACTTAATTTTTTAAAAATAGAGGAAAAGAAAAATCATATGTGTTATTTTATTGTTAAAACGATCATCAGGCCAATATTAGCCCAAGACGTAGTGTTTACACCTTTGGACGAATTTGATAAACTGGCTAATGATACGATTTTAGGAGTGTTGGCTTCCGACAAGAGGGATGATAAGATAAGCAAAAGTTACTTTTACTTTATTGTTAACAAACTAAGGGAGTTATCACTTCTAATAGACAACGCTATTGCGTTTAAGGTAGTTTTGCCGATAGCGGTTAACGGTCATATAAGCCTTTCTCAAGGGGTTATGTATGTGAGTAATAAGCAGTTAGTATATTTTAACCCTAGGTTTAACTCAATGAACTGTGGGAATTGCTCCGTGGTCGCTGATTGCGTTTATGCAATTAAGACTATTGCTAAGGATAATAAGTTAACAGTTAGAAAGGAAAACCCGTTTGAGGCATGGAATGAATTACTAAGCTCACTAGGAGAGAAAACATTACACAGTATAAAGTCCATGAGGGTGAGAATAGATGGTGATAATAAAGAAACTGATTAAATTGTACTTAGTACTATTAGTATCGTTAATCCTAACTTTCGCTTTCGGTTATCTTACGTCAGAGATTGACCCCCTTCCGATACTACTTTACCTTCATATGAGCTTTGCAGTACTATCCTTTAGCCTCGGGGTTATTTTGTCATTATTAGGTAGTAGGAGCGGGCTCTCTCTAGTATCTATCGCGTCTAAATTCGTTGGTGGTGGCATATCTTTATCCGCGACTTGTGGGTTAATATATTTACTCAAGGGCATTAGCTTAATGGTAATCTTGATGCTAACCGGGTTCCTAATAGCGTTAATTTCCGTGTCCTTCACTATAGGTTACATAGTGGGCGTAAAGAAGGTCATAAATTAAAGGAAAGGCACATTCAGTTTTTATTACTTATTAAGATTTAGATAAGGTATTATCCCCCCCTAAGTGGAGATACGTTTAAAAAACTAACAAATAAGATATAAAGGAGATGGCAGTACTAGCATCGGACTATGTTGAAAGCGAACTTGCAGACATGCTTAGTCGTATGGGTTTCTCCAATGAATGCACGTTAGTTTATACAAACTTTATTTCGGATTATCAAGTCTTTCTTGAGAGGGTGATGAGGAGTAAAAAGAGGGAACTATGTCTCATAGTGCCTAAGGCCCTACTGGAAGGTTTTAAGAGGCCTTTTCATGATAAGAGGGTTTACATTTTTATAAGTGAGAAGTTAAGTAACAATGTAATATTAATATGTTGAGTGGAATTTTGGGCCCGAACGCTATGAACACGATGAGAAATCAATTTACCTATCGAAAGTCTCGCCCTGATTCTTCGCATCAAGACTGGTCGCTGTAATTAAAATTTGTTTCCCAACACTTTTCGCAATCACGTATATACCTTGGCACAAGTTCACTCTCCACTTCTTAATCCCACCCATACGAGTATTTGGGACTTGTTTTTACTCCCTCCTTTCTAAGAAATTCAAGACTTCTTCGCTGTTGTCAACAGTTTCCGATAAACTGTAATTTTTATGTCGTTTACCATCATTTAACATTACTAACTATCCCTTAATGAAAATTTATAAGCTTTTCCCGTTAGGTGGTTTGCATAGAGATTTATCCATAAAGAGATTCAAGTTAGCTTTTAATTAGATTGCAAGTTAAAGAACAAGGTTTGCGTGAGACCGAATATAGATGCTGGTCGGTGAATATTAAAACTGCCTTTGTCGACGGCTATGAGTCCCTTTATTAATTAAGGAGGACGCAGTAGTTTGACTTTATAGAAAGAAAAGATAAGAGAAATTTTTAACCTTACTTAATCTTGAATACTCTTATTAACTGGGGGGATATCCGGTAACTGGGGGGATACCCTGTTATTCGACCCAAGACCTAAAGAAGACCCGAAGGATTTGTTTGATAGAGAGGCTGAACTCGAGAAGGTTAAAAACGGGCTTAACTATCCAATCACTCTGATCTTAGGAATTAGGAGGAGTGGGAAGTCGTCAATAGTTAAGGTTTTAATGAAGGAAGAGGACGCAATATGGATTTATATAGATTTGAGGAAATATGAGGGGAAACCTTATTTGAACTATAAAGACTTAGTGCAAGAGCTCGAGAGGGTTCTGAATTCGTTCCCAGAAAGGCTGAAAAACTTGTTTAAAGGGGTTAAAGGTGTTAGTATTTCTGGTATAGAACTAAGGCTCGGTTGGAGTAAAGAGAATAAGGTTGATATGAGTAACTTGTTTGAGAGGTTGTCAGAGATAAGTGAAAAAGAGGGTAAGAGGGCGGTTATAGTATTTGATGAGTCGCAAGAGTTGAGGAAGTTACGTGGTTATAATTTGCTCTACCCTCTTGCTTACGCTTATGATAATTTAAAATTACGTTTTATATTTACGGGGAGTGAAATAGGTATGGTATATAAGTTTTTAAAACTGGGCGATGCTAAGTCGCCCTTATATGGTAGAGCTATGACAGAAGTTTACGTAAACCCATTTAATAAAGACCTTGCCATAGAGTTTCTAAGGAGGGGGTTTAAGGAGGCTAATGTTAAGGTAAGTGAGGAAGAGCTAGAAGAAGCTTATAATAATTTAGGAGGTATTCCGGGTTGGCTAACTTATTACGGGTTTTACTATTCGCAGTTTAAGGATCATAAAAGTGCTTTAGAGAAGACTATTTCGACTGCAGTAGAGTTAATTAAGGAGGAATTTAATAACTTCCTCTCTAATAGGGAGGAGGCAAGGGAAAGATATTATACGATAATGCGGGTTTGTAAGAGGGGTTGTAGATGGAGTGATGTTAAAAGAGCTATTGAGGCTAAGGAGGGAATTAGCGTTGATGATAAAGAGGTAACTAATTTAATAAAAAACCTGGTCGATTCTTCATTTTTAATAAAAGAAGGTGAAATATATAGACCGGCTGATGTCCTAATGACAAACGCTTTTTAGTAACAGCCATATGGTTTAATTTAAAGATTACTTCCTTCTTTCAAATCATATAACGAATATATGTACCCTAGTTGTAAATGTAATTTAAACGCTTAACTACATCCTTTCATCCCCTCAGTATCAAGGATAGCAATCTTTCCAGCTCAACCTTTGTTTGTCCCTACACTTTCATTTCAATCATGATCGAGTGTAGGGACTTAGCCCATGGGTCATAGGACTCCAACGGCACGGGGCTCACATCTCTGCAATCACTCCCACCCACATCGGCGTGAGAGATCATCATTTATTAACAAAAGTTTGTTGCAAACAGACAAAAAGATTTCTATCAACGTGAAAAAGGATTCAGCCCATCAAAGAAGTCCTCCCTTAGGTGAAGCTTCTATCACCGAAAGTCCTATCTCCTCTCACTCTCGAATACTTTTAAGGACTATCTCACTCCATCACGCATTTCCTTATAGTCCTACCTACTGTAAATTTACCATAAGGTAATATTAGTATGGCGTTGTAAGGTTTGACTTCCTCACAATACTTCTCCAGTAATTCCTTGACCCCCATTCTGTCATAAGCTATGCAATACGCAATACTAACACCCATCATTACTGTGCCTAAAGTTAAGTTCTCCTTGAACTCCTCTTCATCAAAAACTGTTGTATCTAGCCTTACTCCAGTCTCTTTGAGGAATGAAAGTCTCTCCTTAGAAAAGTCCTTATTACCGCCCTTCCTAACCACTATTAGCACGTCTACGTCGGAATCTTTTCTGTACTTCCCTATTACCCTACTGCCGAAGAATATTATGGCTAAAACGTCGTCTCGTATTATCTTCTCCCTTGCTAAGTTAAATAATTCCATATTTTCTAAGGAAAGATTCAGCAATTTTTAACACCTTTTCTGAGTAATCTATCCCTTGTCTGCACATCTCCTCAGTAATTATTTCTTCCGGTGTTTTTATATCTTGCCCGTTTATTACGGGATACCTAGATATACTCCAACCACCCGACAAATAATCCAAAGCTTCAAGGACTATGTCTAAATCTTTTCCTAATTCTTGTAAATTGTTGGAGGCATCAGCGATTAAATCGTGTTCCTTCTTATACACTAGCTTAACCTCAAGCATTGCTTTAACGCTTTTTTCCACAGATTGTTGAGAGTAAAAGAAGCACTCTGGGTAATCTTTCAACGAAAGGGCTTGTTTGGCCCTTTGGTTATCCTTAATAGCAATTGAGAAATAAGCCTTAGCAAACTCCTTATACTTTCTCGGTATCATCTAAACTTAGTTTATGGGGTGAGATTAAAAGTTATCAGATCCTTGATTTGTTAGAGCTTCTTAGGTCTTAAGCTATACATTTTCGCGATATTGACTCCTTATACAAAACATTTTAGTAAGATTTGTAGAGTATGCCAAACTATTTCTATCGTTCTTAATGTCTAGGTGTTATGTTCACAGCGTTATGGTAGGAAGAAGTAGGTTGAGTTTTGGGGTTAGGCTAAGGTTGTTGATGAGATGTGGACTTACTTATACTAGGGCTATTTACAAGTGGTTGTTTCGTTTACACTTCTTTATTCTTCAGTTAGGATGAGAGGTTCTTCAAGGAATAAGCTCTGGAGAGTGGGTTAGTGGTGATTATAATGTTTACTTCTCCTTGAGGAATCATCGTTTGTTAACCCTTAGTCGCGATGAAGGCTAAAACTTTGCATCTCCCATCATAAGGAGCTAATGATAAAAATTAAGAGCTGAACTGGCAAGAGATACCTCAACCTCTAGGTCAATCACGGCTAGAGACTAGTTAACAATATTCATAAAAATATATCGATTTCGCTGATTATAATAATTGTCATACTCAACAACCACGTTTCACTTGACAGTTTAATTTCCTGAGACTAATTTAATCTGAGTCGTAGTGACATCATTAAGTTATTTATATTTCTTCAGTTCGTGATACCATAATTTATTATCTATTTATAAAGAACTGGTATTTAATAAATTTTTATAGCTTAATTGTACATTATTGTCTGATCTAACTATTTTGTAGGATTAAGTTAATTATGATGAGGATTACATTGTCTCTCTAATCAAATTTAAGTATTTATCACGTAAAACACAAGATTAAATTGTAATAAATAATTAAGTAGAATTTCAAGTAATTATTTACTTTCGAAAAGTTTTTAACTTTAAATAATTAATTACTTTTAATGATCAAGGTAGAAACACCGGATGGAAAAATTCATGAGATCCCGGTAATAGATTATCACGTACACGTTTGGAAGGCAAGTGAGGACAACTGGTTAAGGCCAGAACTTGCGAAAGGTTGGATAGACTGTTTTTATGACTATCATAGGGCGTTAAGTCCCCCAGAGTATATAATGGACTATAATACGTTCAAGTATTATGGTTCGAGAAAGATGATAGAGGACGTGATCATAAACGGTTATGTAGATATAGTTATTACACAACCACAGTACTTACTTTATTTCTACCTTAAGCCATTTGGTAATACGGAAGAATTCAGCAAACTCTCAGCACAAAATCCTTATAGGTTTATAATAGGTACTAGATGGGACCCAAGAGATGGTGAACAAGGTAAGTTACAGTTAGAAGAGGATGTAAGAAAATACAGAGTTAAGCCGTGGCAAATGAAACATGTAAAGCTTTACACAGCAGAATGGAAAGATATGGGAGGGAACCTATCAAGAGGTTGGAGGTTAGATAGTAAAGAGGCGTTCGATTTCATTGAGTACAGCAAATCTCTGGGTATAACAATCTTAGTACCTCATAAAGGACCCACAGTTTGGCCCTTAGACAAAGATGCATTTGACGTAAAGGATGTAGACACTGCAGCTACCTCATTCCCTGATGTCAAATTCTTGGTAACCCATATAGGATTACCGAGATTCGATGACTTCTGCTGGATAGGAGTACAAGACAAAAACGTTTATGCTGGATTAGCTGTAGCAACTGCATTCATACATAAGAGGCCTAGATATTTTGCACAGATATTAGCCGAACTATTGTTCTGGTTGGGAGAGGATAGAATATTATTTGGCTCCGACTACGCCATATGGAATCCGAAGTGGATACTAGAGGACTTCATTAAGTTTGAACTACCTCCGGATATTGAGAAGGAATATGGTGTACAATTGACTTTAGAGGTTAAGAAAAAGATACTTTACGAGAACGCTGCCAAGCTTTGGGGTTTAGATATTAATGAGTTCGTGAAAGTCATCTCCAACGATGAGATAAGTAAGGAAAAAAGGGTATTAGAAGTCAAGTTAACTAAAGACCAAACGTATTGAGAGGGGTTAAGTGTGTCACAGATAGAAAAGATAATTAGGAGTGTAATAGATCCTGAGACCTTAAACTCTATTTCTGACTTAGGATTTATCAGAGAAGTTAAAGAGGAGAACAACAAAGTAATGATAACACTTACCCCTCCTACCTTCTGGTGTCCTCCCACGTTTTTATATATGATCCTTGAAGACTTAAGGGATAAGTTGAGGAGGAATTACTCCGAAGTTTACATAGAGATTATAGGACACCATGATGGTGAGAGGCTAAGCAAATGCATTAATAACGGGCTTAAATTCGAAGAGTGTTACAGAGGTGAAATTATTAAAGGCGAATACGAGGAATTGAAGAGGAGATTTAAAGAAAGATTCGAGAGAGGTAAAAGTAACAATTTGGTTAAACTTTCTTTAGAAGTAACCGGTGAGATTTGCAAATTATTAGCTGAGGAGAGGAGATGGCGTGAAGGCGGTTAGGCTTCACGATTATAACTCTCCTTTACATTTAGATGAAGTCGACTACCCCAAATTAACTGGGCCTTATGATATTATAGTCAAGATAAAGGGTGCTGGCGTATGTAGGACTGATTTGCACATACAAGAGGGAATATGGAAAGACGTGTTTAATCCTAAATTACCGTTTACTCTCGGTCATGAAAACGTCGGAATAATAGAGGAGGTAGGAAACGGTGTCGATTGGTTAAGCAAGGGGGATCAAGTGATACTTCACCCTTATATAACTTGTAGACATTGTAGGGCTTGTAGAGCTGGTAACGATATGCATTGCCCTAACGGTAAATTCCCAGGCTTAGATGGCACCGATGGTGGTTATGCCGAATTCTTGAAAACTTCAGCGTATTCAGCAATAAAAGTCCCTAAGCATGTTGACTTAGTTCCCATGGCACCGTTGGCAGACGCAGGTTTAACTGCTTATCACGCCGTGAAAAAGATTTCTCAGTATTTATATCCGGGTAGTAGTGTTGCTGTAATAGGAATAGGAGGATTAGGACATATTGCTGTTCAGTTGCTGAAAGCGATTACACCGGCAAGGGTTATCGCTATAGACGTTAATGAGGAAAGGATAAAGGTTGCTAAGGAGTTAGGGGCAGATGAGGGGGTAATGGCAAGTGAAGATGGTGGAGTTAAAGAAGTGTTGAGGCTTTCTGGAGGTGGTGCTGATGTTGTTATTGACTTTGTGGGAGAGCACGGAACACCGAATAACGCTCTGAAAATGCTAAGGAAAGGTGGAATTTACTCCATAGTAGGTTACGGAGGGGAATTTAAGAATACTACACTAGATTTCATTAGTAGGGAAATAATGGTAGTAGGGAATTTAGTTGGAACATATAACGAACTTGCTGAATTAGTAGAACTTTACACCGTAGGAAAGGTCAAGCTCATAGTCCAGACTTTTTCACTTTCAAAAGCCAATGAAGTTTTAGAGATGCTTAAGTCTGGAAAGATCATAGGGAGAGCGATATTAACTCCTTAGGGTTTTCGTGGAATTTAATAGTTAATACAATCCATTTATCTGTTTTCTTTTTTGTAATTTTATTTAAATGTTGTGTAATTTTCTTTTTTGTTTATTAGTGCTTTTCCTTTCCTTATTATTTAATTAAGTAAGTCCTGAAACTAATCCCGTTTGTCCCTACACTTTCATTTCACTCATTTTATATTCGTTCATGATCGAGTGTAGGGACTTAGCCCTCAACCACCTTTTGAGTGGGTCATGGGACTCCTTCGAGCCCAACATCACGGGGCTCACATCTCCAGCCCTTTTCCTCAAATTATAGTGGGCAACCACGTCCCTATGCCACAACTCTCTCCCCCTATCACAAACACCCAACCCTTGGGCACCGCCCCCATCGGGTTGGTAAACGATCTTCGTCCCATGAACTGGGCAAACAGTAGAAGTGTGAGACGGATTAATTAAGACTACGGGAACACCAAACTCCCTAGCCTTCTCAACAATAGCGTTCTTCATAGTCTCTTATCAATCACTTAAATTATAGTTATTCTTAAATATTTCTTTATATTCATATTATTTATGATTGGTGATTTCAACAAGAGGAAATTACTTCAAATTTTCGTATTAGGGGAGGCAGTATTTTTCCTCTATTCGGACTGTTCTTCATTTACCATATAGTCAGTGGTACTGCGCCTCATGCCAAAGTACCGTTTTTCGTGGTCTGGGTTCCCTTCCAGTACGTTATCCCTACCACGTTCTTTATTGACGGGCTCTATTTCTTAATTACGGCTTTGGGATTAACAAGCTATTTAGATAACGTGTACTGGTGAATAAATTTATATAAGCTAACCTTTCTTTTTTACTTTAATGAGAAACATAATTTTACCTATATTAGCAGTAGCTCTAGTTCTTCTCGGTATATTGTTCTATCTACACCCAATATCGTTCTATCTACACCCAGTAAGAAGCAGTACTACAACTACCACCACTACAAATACTACTTTTTTTCAATCCTGCATTAGTTGAAGGACCGCTTATGGCATGGACTAATACCAGTTTACTCTCACAAATACAACCAGCTAGCATTAATCAAACACAGACTACAACAACACAAACAACATCCGTTCAGACATCTACAACTAAAGTTACCTCCCAACAGTGGTACGTTCAGTACGCCCCAGAAATTGTGATAGCGATATTGCTAACCCTTCTAGGACTTTTATACAAGAGACGTCCAAAGAAATAGCCCATTTTAAAGCCATTTTCTTTTTTTACGCTTAATGAAGTGGAGGCTATCGTTTCTACTATTAACCCTCTTAATCTTACCTATGCTGTTCTTATCAACAAACGGATTTGCTGAGCGTTTCGTTTTGGCGGTGGTGCTAACTACTCTACTTACTCACAGACTATTGTTATCCAGCCATCTTCTACACAACTGGTTAGAGTGACCCAAACAGGATCCACTTGGCAGAACCTTCAATGTGGGTAAGATTATAAGGGGTGTAGTATTTCTCATCAGCATTAACTTCCTTTACATAGGTATTATTATACACTTTTTTGTACAACACTTAACATTACAACAGTTCTTCACTTCTGGAGTTGGGATTGTGGGTTTAGCTGTACCAGGTGGTTTGGCGATCCACGTTATCTTTCAACACGTGATCGGCGGAGGAATTTTAGGCCATTACTTTCTATCAAGCATAAAATTTTTGTAAAAGTGAAACAATTATTGAAATAGAACCAAAAAGAGGGTAATTATATTCCTTCTATTGGTTTCCTACTCACTTGGTCATTATATCAGTTAACGAAGCGTTGACCTCACCGTTCGCCAGAAATCCGTTTCTACTCACTTGGTCATTATATTAATTCGACCAACTTTTCTACGTCAGCTTTTAACACTTCAACGTTTTCTTTACTCAATCTAACCTCATGAAAACCCTCTACGTGAAGTAGCCACGCTGAAATCCACAATGACCTAATATTTGGATAGAATTTTTCAAGCTCATCTACAGCGTCAAAATAAAGCTTAGAGTTCCAATGTCCTATTCTGTTTACCTTAAAAATAACTCCTAAAGAATTTCTGAATGACAAGATCTTTATTGCCTCTTCAGCTGCTTTATAGTATTTTTCACTTGCTTGGAGTACATCACCCTTTGATAGTAACTCATCAGCTTCCTCCAAATAAACGTCAGCTGAAGACTTTATGAACTGCATTGTGTATTATGTTTGCTCACGCCTTAATAAACTCTCAGTAACGCTCACGCCTTAACATTATAAGTGGAAAATCGATATAGAACTTGCGTAAGGAGTTTTGATACCTCCTAGGTATTGACGTGGGGAAAAAGTTATTAGTGAACTAGAGTAGCAAGACGTAACCGTAAACTTTCGGTTCAGGTAAGTAAAGTTCTAGGCTGTAACATTCAGAGTTTTTAATTTCACTCTTTTTATACATCTCGAATTGCTCTCTAGACAACTTATATAAGTCAGTTCCTAATGGTGCTTCAAAGTAAAATCCCCCTTTAAATTTGAATCCCATATAACAGTATACTTGAGTTTCACTAATTCCCCAAAATGTATCGGTAATGGTAACTGAATCGACAAGAAAATCTTTACCATCGACCTCTTGTATAAATCGTTTGAGGCTATCGGGTGTAAATATGGGGTTGAATAGGGACAATTTAATCGAGACCTCATTTATGTCTCCTCTCTTCTTGGGGAATGGGGACGATTTGATGTAGATTGTTACATAGCCTTTAGTTTTTGTAAAAACGTTTATACTAGGTGTTACGTTAATTTTCTTTCTACCAAACTTGACTTCTAAGGAATAATCTAATATGTTAACCTCTTTCCCCGGAAAAGTGACAATCATACTGGGCTGGGCGGAATCCGTGTCTTTAAGAGTTAGTGCAACCCATTTAGAAGTAATTTCGACATATCCGTTAGGGTAATAAGTATCTTTAGTAACGTCTTTTAGTTTCATGTTTACGGCAGTCGTACTATTAATGTAATCCATTACTTTTGGTAAATCGCTTCTGTTTCTTAAGTAAGGAAGCACCTTATCTGCTAGATCCACTGGATTATTTTATCATGACAATATATAAGGTTTACCAGTGAGACCAGCTTGTTAGACCTTTTATTACCAGTGTTCCACTTTACTCTTTAGGAAGTGCTATGGGCGGGTTTGATTTATCTAGGCAGCAATAATAGATCCCAGCCTTTACCCCTTCCCACTCACAGATATCTGTAAAAATCAATTTATGGCCTAGCGGAAATGATAAAACTGTAGCTTCTCCCTTACACCCTGGAGTAAAATTTGGGACGAGCTTCAATTTTAAAGCAGGGTAAGGGAGCATAATAGAAGTGATCTTTATAGAAAATCTCTCATTACTCCTTCTTAAAATAGCCTTAAATTTATCATTATTGATTTCAAGCTCTTTTAATTCCCAGACGCTGTAATCGTGATAAACCTCAAAATTAAGCCCCTTTACATCGTATATCTTAATGAAACTCCCGCTGATCTCCACTGAGTCCTTTGAAAAAGTGGCTAAGACTTCTAATAATAATGCGTCAGTTTTACCAAGTGTGTAATACTCGCCTAACTTGTACACTACTCCTAATCCCTGAAGTAAATCGAGGGCTTTGATTACCCTACTTTTTTTATCAAAGTAACGTAATAGTTCATTGAGCCTTAAAGTCCTATAGAGTTTCAGCAAATAGATAATTTTACTCTCAATCTTACCATTATTACTCATAATGTGTTTTTATTAAAAAGGCAAGATATATTTTTTATGTTTGAGACCCTCATGGTATTAGACGGGCACGGATAATTAAGGTAAGAAAATTGAGCGCGGAAAAAGAGGTCTACTAAGTTAGATGTGAATTAAATCTTTTATGTAGACTGCGGTCTTTAATAAATTCTTATTCGAAATCGTCAACCCGAATAATACCATTCTGTGCAATAAAGGAATAGAAATTTTATAAAGAGAACAACAATTTAATTCAGCTTGTAAAAATTCTTGCGTTCTGTAGTATTAAAAACGTCAATTGTGAGTGTTAATAGAATTAATTTCGTATGTTATATACTTTTTTTCCTTCTCATCGAAATAAAACCGTTAATATTACAACGAAATTTATGTTTAATTATTACTACTTATTTCATGATAAATATTTAAGTACGATCAAAATTCACATTTGTCATGTAGAATTTGCGTTTACAAGTGATCATTATTCTACCTTCCTTTTACTAGATATGTGGAGAAAAGGAATAACCCCTTTTTAATAGTTACGTATCCTTATTGGGTTCAAATTTGCTGTTATATAGGTAACTTTATATATGACCAGATTGTGAATAATACGTAAAAAATATATAACTATAATATAATTTGAATTTTTATGGGACTCAGCAATATAACCCTTATTGTAACCAGATACCGTTCGAAAGAATCTCGGATAACGAGTTATGGGAAATATAACGAGTAATCTTCATTTCGAATAAATTTATTATACGTGAAAAATAATAACTCTGGACAGAATACGCTAGAGTTTAACCGATAAGAGATTTACATATTGTTTAATATAGCATTTAGTCCTTCAATCAAGAAGCATTTATATTATCATAATACACTTCCGCAAGTCCCCTCTCAACTTTAACTTTACTACAACTTTAGATTAAGGTTCAATAAACAGTAAGTAAAAAAGTAGATTTAATAAATATTAAAAAATTATTTATTATGTTGTTTTTACATTGGCTTCATTGCGCGTTTTAACCTAATAACGGTTTTTCTAAATGCATGTGAGTAAATGCCTTCAGCTTCATATAAATTTTCTCCTTTAGTTGTTTCAAATTCTGAAAATGAGATAAGATTACTTAAAAGACAGAGTTAATTAATGGTTTTTTATTACCTAACCTAAAATTATATTAAATTATGAGTAAGTATAAGGTATTAGATGAAGCCCAATGCCATTATTTACGACCTTAAATAAATTCAAAAGACAGCCAATTATTTTATACAGTTTATTTCTATATTTACTTATCAGTATCTACTTTAACTTTTCCGGTTATTGGGAAGTCTCAATAGTATATATTCTTTTGTTTCTTTCACTGCTCATTTTGTACCCAAAGGTAAAACCGGTAATTAGTATTTTAATAGTATCTTATTCCATTCCTATAGCCATAATAATCAGCGTGCCATCGACAATAACAAATGGTACTTTTTTCTACTTAATTTCAGGTATTTTGGTTGGTGTACTTTCTGGGTCATTTATAATCTCAAATGACGATAACCTCAAGACGTTTGGTTACGTCTTGATATCTATAGGCTTAGTGTGGAACTTTGTAAAATTACTTGAAAGTCTAACTTTCCCTATTGGCAATCCTAGATGGGTAACAGATGTTTTAGCATTAGACCCGTTCTTCTTAGTTTTTATTCAAGTTCACTATAATTCATATGCTGGATTTTTACCTACGATTAAGGTTAAAGCTAGAAGGAAAGTATCTACGCGTAATTCAGCGAAATTTGTTATTTCAAACTTACCTAACAATCTAAAAGCGGGCATTGAAATAAATAACAAGTATTATTACGGTAACCCGGAAATTATAGTAAACGCGAGCGGTAATTGGAGAGCGTGTTATATAGATAATGGTAACTCTATATACGAGCCGAACCCTGATTCAGGTGTTGTAACACCCGGTAAGATTATTAGCATTACTTATAGGTATGTCCCTAAGAACTCTTCTCCTAACAGTGTTAAGTTTATAATTAGGGGTCTTCCCAGTAAATGTCCTCCAATAATCGAACTAGACGGAAAGATATGGACTACTGCGGTTAAGCGTAACACGGATTATATAATAGAAGTCCCCAATCCAGTCTCATGGAAGGTTACGAAAATTTCGTGCAGTACGGGTAACTTCGAACCCAATAAGACGTCGGGTCGCGCTAAGCCAGGGGAGACTGTGGTTATTGAATACATTCAAAATAAACCGGTGCAGAGCAGGCCGATTTACGGCTCAATACAAATTCAATGGGATCCTAATACATGGATTGGTAAGAAATTATCAGTATATACAATAAAGAAATATGTAGGTGAAGGGGGTAACGGTTACGTCCTTGAAGGAGAATACGATAATAAAGAGGTTGCAATAAAAGTGTTCAAAATATTTAGTGGTAACGCTAAGGAGTATTTCAAAGAACTCTCCACTGAGGCTTCGAACTTAATCAACTTGTCTTCCCACAACAACATAGTGAAAATTTACGCTATAAATGTCGACTCATTGGTAATAAGTGACATCCTAAAGGGTAAGACTGAGTTGTATGAAAAAGACCCGCCTATGATAGTTATGGAGTTCATGAATGGCGGAACATTAAAAGACTTGATAGACAATGACTTGTACTATTACTCAGTAAAATGGGAGAGAGCGGTATGGAAAGCGTTATGCCAAATAGGAAGTGCCTTAAGTTATATACACTCTAATGGTTACGTTCACATGGACGTTAAACCCCAGAACATATTCCTTGCCAAAAAGCCTAAAGACCCTTCAGAGCTCGATCTCGTGAATTTTAAGCTGGGTGACTTAGGTAGTGCTGTGGGAATTAATAGGAAAATTAGGCAGTTAACTGTGGAATACGCTCCACCTGAAGTTTTCATTGAAAGCGCAAAACCTTATTTTGATATTTTCGCTTTGGGAATGACTGCATATGTTGCTATTAATAGGAAGATTGATAGACCGGATTTACAGGAGATGGAGGACGCGTTTAATTGTTATACAAAGGGTGATATGAGTTGTGTTTCCTTGAAGGTAGCTGAGGCAAGAAAGAAATTGTATAACTGGGATCCGCCGGTAGATGATATAATTAAAAGAATGCTATCAGCAGAGCCTCAAAAGAGGCCTACAGCAAAAGAGGTAGTTGAGTATATAAAAAGAGTTGATTAAAGCCTATGTAAGTAAAATGTTAAGTCTTCAAATTTTAAGCAAACGCATAAAGTTTTCTCACTCTATGTGTTTTAAAATTTACCAATGCTTTTAGCGTGATTACCAGTTCTTTCGAATAGTTTTTAAGAGTGCTTGAAAGTAATGCTGTTATGTAAGTGAAAGCGTTAATAAAAAGTCCTTTAATTTTCCATAAAAAGCCTCTTTAATCACAAAATTACGTCTATGTTGTAAATAAGTAAGCTAAATAAATAGGTAGGATAACTTCGAGGATTATGAGAATTGATATTACCGAAATTAATAGAGTACTTATCGATGAGTTTATCCCAGTAGGATAAGATACCTTTTGGTATGCTTGTGAAAACACTGCTAAACCTTGATTAGCTAACGA
>Ga0081474_124926_pt1 | contig 18250 bp, 14 predicted proteins | sample OneHunmetagenome_2_FD_70978 | JGI IMG/M metagenome (GOLD analysis project Ga0081474, IMG submission 70978) | Ferrous microbial mat communities from One Hundred Spring Plain, Yellowstone National Park, USA v2 (version 2) | ecosystem: Environmental > Aquatic > Non-marine Saline and Alkaline >... | reverse complement strand
TTCAGGGAGGAGGCCCGCAGGATGCTGGGCATCTCCGCCGCGGGCGTGAGGCTCCACTGGGACGAGGGCTTCGAGGCGTTCCTGAGGGAGGGAAGAGGAGGAAGGTCCGGACCAGGGATACGATTCAGCACTACAGAAGCCTGTTCGAGTGCCGCCGTACTCAACGCGCCGAAGTATTTAAGGGGTAACCGATTGGATAAGCGGAGCCATGAATCGCCGCACGCGCGTCGCCGCAGGCGTCCTGATAATCGGGCTCCTAGTCGGGAGCTTCTTCCTCCTCGCGGTGACGGGGTACGCGGTCTTCTCGCCCCAGCTGACCTACTTCGTGGGGCCGGGCTTCAACGCCAACCCCGGCGGCGGCGGGGACGTGCAGCAGGCGTTCAGCGACTTCCAGCAGCCGCCGATCTTCGCGGTGCTGCGGGAGTGGCCGAACGGATCCTGGAGCGCGCAGGTGTGGGTCTACAACCCGAACACGCTGCCGATGCGCGGGCAGGCGTTCATCAATCTCCTACCGCCCGGGAACTGGTCCCCGTTGTGGTGGGGGGCAACCGGTCAGCCGGCCGCGCCCGGGACCGGTGAGCCCAGCAACGTGGTGTGCCCGTTCACCTGGGGGTACACGGACGAGTGGTTTTGGACCAACGCGAGCGGTAGATCAACCTATGGTGTGCTCTCGCCCCCGGGCTTCTTCTCCCAGCTGAACCAGCCGGGCTGGAACGCGAGCGTTGGCATCCGGGAGGCGTACCCGGTCGGCACGACTGAGACGTTCGAGTACTTCGTCTACGTCGGGAACGACACATGGGTGGCGACGCCCGCCACAGCGTGGAATGCGGCCCCGGCCATGAACGGCCCGTTCCTAGTCTACCCGCAGGAGATCCCGCCCGACTTCCCCTACAGGAACCTGGTCACGGACATAAACAACGGGCCGCTCCCCAGCTGGTGGGGCCACCCGGGCCTGTCGAGCTGCCCGTGAGCGCCCCAGCGCGCCTCCTTCACCTCTACAGGAACATGGCCGGCCACCTGGTGAGGAGCCTCTGGGGGCTCGGAGTCTCGAGGATCTACCTCGGGCATCCCTACGAGATAGCGCAGGATATAGGCAACAAGCTCACCGCCAACCTATGGGCCTACCGCAGGCTGATGCGCGCGATCGAGCGCATGCATAACTGGCTCTCCGCATTCATGTCCATGCACAACTTCGTGTTCGAGAACGGGGATCTGGGGAGGCCCCCGCTCGGGTGGAAAGAGGAGGGGATGCCGCGGTGGCTGAACGGGCCGCGCCAGATTTTCTCGCTCGGGTAGGAGGTGGGCTTAAGGCAACGGAGCCGCCCCGGGAGGTTGAAAGTATTTATAGACCTTAGCATATGCAGCTATCGATCCAGGGCATGAGATTGCATAAAATATCGAAACAGCTGATATTGATTGGAGTTCTGGCAATAATACTCGCATCGTTCACCGCGCTCGCGCCCCGCGCCGCCGGCGCGGAGTCCACCGGCTCATGGCTCACCGGCTACACGTTCACGGGCCCTCAGCCGTACGAGCAGAAGTACTTGGTGACCGACACCGTGTACAATCTCACGCTGACGATAACTGTGCCGCAGATACCCTCGGGCGCGCAGCAGCAGTTCTCGGTGCTGCTGCCGCCGTACGCCCAGCCGATCAACTCGTACACGCCTTTCTTCAGGCTCGGCAACAATTATCCGGGGATAACCAGCCAGACCACGTCCCAGCTGTACTCGCGCGAGATAACCTTCAACGCGGTACCGGGCCAGCTGGTGCTCAACGTGGTCTTCTACGTGCCGGACTCCGCCGTCAGCTCGACGCTCAGCTACGGCGGCTCGACGGTCACGGTCACGAAGCCCCTCACGGCGCCCATCGTGACCGTGACGTGGGGCGGCGTGGACGAGGGCGACCTGACATACACCATAGTCACCCCCTCGGTGCTGCAGTACATGAACCTGAGCGCCCAGCTAGCCGCCGCCAGGATACCCCAGAACTACGCGAGCGTCGTGGGGGCCATCAACGCGAGCGCCTCCCAGCTGGCGTCCGATGGCCTGTACGCGCAGGCCAACTATCTGCTGAGGTCAGCGCTCGGCGCCAGTTATCCCCCGCCCCCGAGCCCGACGCTGGCGTACGCCGCCATCGGGGCCGCCGCCGCGGGCTTCGCCCTCGCCGCCGCGGGCTTCTTCCTCTACCTGAGGTCCAGGGGCGAGTCCGAGGACCGGGCGGACGCCATCAGGAAGGCCATCGTGGAGCTGAGCGGGATCTCGGCATCCGCCGGCAAGTGCGACCGCGCGCTAGCCCAGAAGATAGAGGACCTGCTGAGGGAACTCAGGAGCCGGGAGGAGTGAGGGATGGCCGGGCGCGAGATATTCGCCCAGATGAATTTCATAGGGCTCGGCGGAACCGGGTGCAACGTCCTTACGGAGATGCTCTCCAACGAGGACTTCCTGGCGTTCTACCTGAACAGGCAGGAGCTCAGGCTCAACATGCTGGCCGTCGACGTCGCGGACGGCGACGTGAACAGGGTGAGGCAGACGTACGATGCCGTCGTGGCGCGCCTGTCGGAGCGCGGCGTGCCGCGCGACAAGCTGTTCCTCAGGGCCGTCACGATAAAGTTCAACTCGCCGGACGTGCTTTTCGACTTCCTGCAGAACTACCCGAAGTACCTGAAGACCAGCGAGGGCCGGGACATCGCCAACTACCGCCCCTGGATAGACAGCAAGATGAGGATACCCAACCTGGCGGGCGGCGTGGGCAGGATGAGGGGCCTGGCGAAGGCCGTGTACGCGCTCAATTACTATCACTTCACGCAGCTGGGCAACGTCCTGGAGGAGTTCCTGAACAGGGTCTCAACGTCGGGCGTGCAGCCGATCATCATGATGATATTCGGGGCGGGCGGCGGCACCGGGAGCGGCATAGCCTACGACATGGCGCGGCACGTGAGGAGGAAGGTCGGGGGCGGCATCCCGATAATGGGGCTCGTCGTGCTGCCCTCGAACGCGGACGACAGCCTGGCGAAGGGGCCCTCGGCGTACATGACGCTGGAGGAGTACAAGAGCATCTTCGACCTGGCGAGGGAGCAGGAAAACCCGTTCACTGCGATGTTCTTCCTGCCCCTCCAGGTGGCCGTGACGGAGACGAAGGACGGCACCCTGAACTCCGCCAAGTCGCAGATAGACGAGGAGATGCTGGGCGTGATCAAGATGATGGCGTCGTTCGACATGGCCGACATGCTCGCGGACATAGGGGCCAACAGGAACCTGAGGGACAGGTACATGAACGTGATCGGGTTCCTCAAGGTGAGATACCCGATAGAGGACTACATAAGGGCGTCCAAGATCTACATGGACGAGCTCCAGCTGCTCGGCGACATGATCAGGGAGAAGTCATCGCTCCTCAGGTCCGCTGAGGCCTACCTGGATTACCTGCGGGGGGCCGGCCTCGAGGCGCTGGCGCGCCACCTAGCATCGATCGGCGAGAGCCCCGAGGACGCCGGCAGGAAGGCGGAGGAGATCGTGAGGACGAACCCCAAGCACGAGGTGGAGGTCTCGCAGGTCATGAGGATGCTGACCGGCTACCTGTCGGACGACTTCATAGATCGCTACGCCCCGCTGCTGAGGAGCATGAGGTTCCCGGAGGACTCCTCCGAGGCGCTCACGCTCTCCAGGATCGTGGGGTCCCTCGAGTACCTCAGGGATAAGCTGGCGTCCCCGGAATTCGACATCGGCGCATTCGGTGGGATGGTGGAGGACGCCAAGGCCGCCATCAGGCGCGCCAGGTTCACGGCCAGGCAGGTGGAGCTCCTGGAGCAGATAGCGTCGTTCATGGATTACTCGATGCTGCTCGTCCGGGTCTTCCAGAAGTTCTACTTCACCAGGTACCTCCTGGAGGACCTCTCCAGGAGGATATCGACGCAGGACGCCGGGCGCGCGGCCGAGTTCCGGAGGATAGTGGACGAGGACCTCTCATCCCTGATACGGTACCTCACCACGGCGATATCCAAGCCGCGGGACGAGAGGAGCTCGCTGCCCCAGTACGCCGGGTCCTTCCAGGCGGTGAGGGGCCGGATAGCCGAGCGCGTCAACGGGCTGAGGATGGAGATGGACCAGATAGAGGCGCGCATAGCCAGGTACAACGCGGAGCTCGAGGAGGTGAAGAGGGATCTGAAGCGCGCCGGGATCTTCTCGGGCGGCAGGAGGAAGAGGCTCGAGAGGGAGATGTCCAGGCTCAACGAGGAGATATCGAGGGCCCAGGCGGAGCTCGAGGCGAAGCGCGGCGAGCTCGACTCGTGGCAGAGGATGCTGGACAGCGTGGACGCGATGCTGAAGTACGCCGACGTGACCGGGAACTACTGGAAGGCCCTGAACAGGTACGTCAGGCTGGACCAGGAGTACAACGAGGTGCTGAGCAACGCCGTCAGGTCCGATCACTTCTTCGAGAGCGTGCTGGACCTCAGCGAGGAGGAGAGGCTGAAGATAATAGCCCTAATGCTGTCCGGCATCGAGGAGGATCAGCTCCGCAGGCCGGAGACGCTGAACGAGATAGTCGACATGCCGCGCTTCAAGGGCGAGCTGAAGGGCAAGATGAGGATCTTCAGCTCGCCCTCCTTCTTCGGCCTCAGGGGGGACTACCGGACCGACGGCGTCTGGGTCATAGTCTCGGCGCCCAGGATCTGGGACAGCGAGCTCGAGGAGGAGCTGAAGAACCAGCTGGCGCAGTACCTCTCGGTCAGCGCGAGCCTGGGGGTGAGCGTCAGGCCGATAAATCCCGTGGAGCCGTGGACGGTCGAGTTCCTCGTGGTGATGTCCAAGGCGAGGCCCGAGGATCTGGAGATCTACAACACGATAAGGCAGAACGCGCTGTCGTACTCGCCCGAGGAGCTGCTCCAGTTCAGGTCCTACAGGGTGGAGGAGGGATGAGCGGGGCTGGCTCCTCGCAGCGCCTGGCGGAGATAACCAGCGACATCTGGAGGAGAGCCGACCTCTACGTGACGGCGGCCCTCTACATGGCCGCCGCGGTGGTCCCGGTGCTCATAATACCCTCCGTCCCCATGGGGGGCGCCCTCGTCCTGCCGATCTTCATTGGCCTCGCGATGGCCCTGCTGCACGTCCGCGGCCACCCGAATCTGGCCAAGTTCCTCCTCTCATACTACATGATATTCGTCGCGCTCGTGCAGGTGCTCCCGCTCTCGATGAGCCCGAAAGTGGGCGGCGCCTTCGGGCCGTTCGAGGCACTGTTGATCTCGCTCGGCTTCATCTTCCTCCCCGCCGTGCTCAGCCCCTTCACGGGGTCAGCCGTGGCCGGCGGGTTCCTGGCGGGGGCGCTCATGGTGGATCCGCGCCTCCTCCCCGTGGGGTTCGCCCTGCTGATAGCGGTCTCGATCTACCAGAGGAGGCTGGCCGGCCCGGCCGGCGCGTTCCTGGTCGCGCTCCTGATGCTCCAGCCTTTCGTGGTCGCGGCCTCCCTGGCCAATGCCGACAAAGCGCCCCTGGTCTTCCCCTCGATGTCCATAGGGTACGTCGCGCTCAGCGCCACCGCTCCCTCGTCCGCTCCCACAATAACCCATGTGGTGCACGGCTCGCTGCCGGATCCCATCTATCTCACGGCCCCGAGCACGAGCCTCAGCCAGCTGTCCTACGCGATCTATGGGTTCGAGCGCTATCTGGGGGATGCTATGACGGGGGGCTTCAGGGGCCTGGTCGGCGGGTTCGTCGACATCGTGACTTACTACGCGATGCAGGTGCTGATGGCGATAGTCTTCGCGGTGGTCTCCATGCTGAGCGTCGAGGGGACCTCCCTCCTGGAGTCCTACTTCCGGAGCCCGGAGAGGGGAGGGCTGGGCAAGCACCTCGTCGCGCTGGAGCCGCTCGTGTTCGCGCTGGTGCTCTCGTCGCTCTTCATCTACTTCGCCTCCCAGATGGGGGTGCCCCTGGGCTACACGACCGCGCTCGGGTTCTCCGCCGGCTTCGCGCCCCTCGCCCTGGGATCCGTCGCAGCCGGCGGGGCAGCGGTGTCGGCCGGGGAGTTCTACGTCTACAGGAGGGCGGAGGAGATCCTCCTCCGCGAGGAGATAGAGGGGATCGCGGCCGAGCTCAGGAAGCTGCTGGAGGAGGCGCGGAGGGACCTGGGGGTGATCAGGGAATCCGTGAGGGAGAGGGCGTTCCCCTACGATGAGCCGCTGGCGCAGATCGAGAGGGACATGGCCGGCGTGCTGTCGGCCGTCGAGGAGGGGGGACTGGAGAACCTCAGGAGGCTCCGGGCAGCCGCGGGCGAGCTGCTGAGGCAGGCTGAACAGCTGAGGAACAGGATGATCGCGGAGATCCTCGATTACGCGCGCTCGGCCGCGCTCAGGTTCAACGGCGTGGCGGAGCGCTACGCCGGGCTCACCGGCAGGAGCCCGCCCGGGACCCTGCCGGTCGACTACTACTCCGTGTCCGACGTGGCGCAGGCCTTCAGGAGCGCATACGGCCTCTACAGGAAGCTCTCCGGCGACATGCTGTCCATCTACGCGAGCGTCGCCGGGGCGCTGCACAGGCTGTTCCCCGGCGAGGTCCCGCCCCCGGAGGAGGCAGAGCCCACCGAGTCGCTGGACCGGCTGGAGTCGATGCTCAACTACTGGCTGGTGCCCCTGCTGGAGGGGAGGCGCGAGCTCTTCGAGTCCTTCAGGGATCGGGCGTGCAGCGACCTCGGCGTGGGGTGCGGGATAACCATCATCGAGGCCCCGAAGCTCGTGGAGGAGCTCCAGAGGTGGGCCGAGGAGAGGGCCCGCGAGCTCGAGGAGAGGAGGGACGCCGTGCTGTCGCTGAGGTCCACGCTCTCCGAGATAGTGAGGCTCGAGCACGGCTATTCATCGCTCATAGAGTCGGAGAAGGTGCTCCCGGACATCGAGGGGGTGATCGAATCGCTCAGGGGCTGGAGCGATGGGGGATCCATCCTCGCCGCCGCGGCGGCGTACAGGGAGCTCGTCCCCCGGATAGAGAGGGCGATAAGGGACGATCGCATAAGGGTGAGCGTGCTGAGCAACTATCGCCTGCTGGAGCGGCTGGTCATCGACGCGATGGACGGGAGGGACGAGCTCCGCCCGGAGGACATCCCGCTATCGGCGGACGCCGCCGCATATCTGATGAGGGTGATCGCGACGCTGAGGCCGGACGAGTTCGCGTACGAGGAGAAGGCGATGCCGTTCGGCGAGGTCCGGAGGTCCCTGAGGAGGAGGAAGCGAGATGCCGGAGACGACCAGCATAGGGCTGAAGTTCGAGCCGACCGCCCGGCCGGAGCTGGCGCCGCCCGAGTCGCTCCTCTTGGACATAGGGGTGCGCGCGGGTGGGCAGTACGCCGTGCTCTTCGGGGATGAGCCGGGGCCGGGCGGCGATCCGCGCGAGATGGTGATCCGGGGATCGAAAGCGGAGGGGATCGAAGGGTGGCTCGAGGCGATCGGCGCCGCGGACGCCGGATTCCTGTCCGTCGTGGCGGATATCACGTCCGCCGCGGACGCCGGGGCCTCGGTGGTCGAGAGCCTGGTCGGGATGGCGGGCGGCAACCTCTACTCGATAGTCGTGATACCCGGCGAGTCGAGGGATCCGGCCACCCACTACTTCTCATCGGCGGCGCTCTCCAAGCTGCTGCGGGCGTCCAGGCTGAGCGTCGCCGTGGACGAGGTGCTCGCGGACGACTTCCGCGCGGCGGTCCTCGACCGCGGCCGCAGGGTGGACCGCGGCCACCTGCTGGAGACCCTGAGGGGCGCGCTCCTCGCGTTGCGCGGCGCGCACGCCGACTGGCTCGAGTACCCGCCGGGCTCCAGGAGGATACTGATCCCGAGCGTCCTATACAACTCCGACAGGGAGGTCTTCGGGCGCGCCGAGAATGCCCTCGCGGTGCTGGACCGCTTCCCCCTCCTGCGCCGCAATCCGGGCGCGATCTTCTACGTCCTCGCGGTCGGGAGGTCCTGGAGCCCGGAGGAGCTTCAGTCGGCGATGCTCTCGAGGCTCAAGCAATCGAGGCCCAACTCTGTCTATTTCCGGGCAATCTCGGGCGAGGACCTCCCGGACGCGCTCGTCCTCTTCGAGTCGATCGGCGCGCTGCCATGCGGGTATCGGTATTTGCTCGATGAATCCGCAAAGTTCGCCTCGCTGACCGGACACGGCGGCCTCCCGGAGCTGAGGGACCTCATGGAGGCGTGCAGATGATGAGCGGGGGCCCGAGGATAGCGGTGAAGGTCAACGGGAGGAATGGATCCGCGCTCCCGGATCCCGAGAGGGGCGTGCTGAGGATCGAGTGGAGCGAGGGGACTCTGAGGAAGAGGGCTAGGTCGACTGAGATCCCCTTCGATGACATCAGGTGGTCGACGCCCAGCGGCACCCGCCTGAGGATCGGCGAGGTGGAGCTCGACTTCCCGGACGCCGGCGCGCTCTCCGCGCTGGCCGGAGCCCTCTCGGAGTACTATGGGCGGTTCAGGGCGGTCCTCAGGGACATCAACGCCGCGTTCCTGCGCTGCGTGGATCTCTACTCGGCCCTCTCGGCGTTCCGCAAAGCGGCCAGCGAGAATCCGGTGGCGGCCGCGATGGGGTTCCCCGAGGAGGAGGCGCGGCGGCTGGGCGTGAAACGCCGCAGCGCGGCCTCCATAGAGCGGGCATATCTGGACGCGATAAAGCGCGCGTGCGCTGAGCTGTCATCGATGACTGCGACGGTGCCCACGGCGCTCGCCAAGGACGCGGGCCGCGTGCTCGATCAAATGCGTGAGGTCCTGAGCGGCCTGGATTCGGGCAGCCTGTCCCCCTCATCCGCGAGGGAGCGCGCGGGCGCGATCGCCTCGGAGATCGAGGCGCTGTGGCGCTGGCCGGAGGCTTAGGCGGACGGGGAGCGCGGGCCGGGCTCCCTTGACTGGCGATCCTCCGCAGCTGGCTCATCTTCTGGTTCCTAGCTCCCCTCGCGGCGCTTGCGACGTGCTGGGAGCGGCTGCGCTCGAGAGGATAACGGTACCGGGCCGCCCGAGGGCGCGCCTCGCCGCATGCGCGCTCGCCGGCCGTTATAAGGGGTCCGCCGCATGGGAGCCCGGAGATGCCCGAGAAGACCGGGCCGAAGGGGGAGGAGGCGCTGGCCTTCGTGACCGCGGCGATCGAGCGGTGGCTGAGTGAGATCGTCGCTCCGGCGCGTATGGCGATAATCGCCGCGCTGCCCCGGGCGTCACCCGAGGAGCGCGCTGCAGTACTTATGCGCGCCTTGGAGTTCCTGCCCGGCCCGGAGATGGCCGGGCAGGCGGAGCTGAAGCCCAAGGCGTCAGCTGCAGCGGCCGCGCCCATGGCCCAGGGGATGGAGCCCCCGAGGCCGGATGCGGGGAACGACGATGTGGTCCTCTCCAGGGCCCTGGAGGCCCTGGAGTGGCGGCAGTCGAAGAACGGCAAGGGGCAGTGGATCTTAGTGATGACCCCGTCGGGCGAGCCGGCGGAGCCGTTCATCAGCTCCCCGCTCCGGGAGTTCCTGGAGCGGGTGCGGACGGCGCCCGCCGAGACGGGGCTGGTCCTCGGCGGGTACCGCTACAGAATACATGAGGGTCGTTTCCTCCACCGCTGGCCGCTCTACCGCTGACCCCCTCCCTTTCCCCTGACTCTCTTTTCCGCTCGGTCCCTAGGAAACTCCACAGTGCCGCGCAGGTAATACCTGTGCGAGCATGAGCGCGCGCTAGCCGGCCGGCTGTGCCCACGCGACGCTGGCGTCCGTCTCGATGCCATAGCTCGCGCTGGGCTGCGCCGGCACGTAGAGCGTGGCGTTCTGCCCCGGGAGCACGACCGCCGCGTACTGGTAGTACTGTGGAGGCCCGCCCTGCGGCAGGATCACTATGGCGGTGACGTTGGCCGGGCGCGGCCCGGGGTTCACCAGCTCGATCTCCGCGAGGGTCACCGCGCCCGGCCCCTGGCCGGCGGTCGTGTTCCCGAGGTAGAGGGCCCGCAGGTGGCCGGCCGCCGCGGGCGTGGGGAGGCGCGCGATCGAGTAGTATACGTAATACGAGCCCATCAGCACGACCATCGCCAATATGACGAGCGCGATCGCCATAACGGCGCTCGCGAGCGCGGGGCGCCTCACGTGGGTCCGTGCCGGGCCGGCCTTAAAAGGGGTGGCCATACGCGGGGTCGATGACGGCCGAACAGACAGAGACGTATGAGGGGGAATGGGACATCGAGGACCTCCGCCATGTGGTGGAGGCGCAACTCTTCCAGCTACGCGTATTGGCAGATAACCTTGAGTTGGATGGTAGTATCGATATCGATACTAGAGATATACTATTGGATCTCAGTTACAAGTTAGAGAGTGTATTACGCTGTAGGAGCAACTGCTACCGTTGTGTCGATCCACTGAAGGATGCGTACGATTTCGCGCGTGACATTGCTCGCGTGGCGAGAGTAGCGCATGTGGGCGATGTCGCTACAATTGGTGAGAGGGTAGCGAAGTTAATCCGTGATTACGCGTGGGAGTATGAGGAACCATGGGAGAGCGACGAGTAGTCCCCCTCTTTCACCCTTTTTCTGACTCCCATTTCCCTCCGTTCCCCAGTGGGAGCCCCCGCTCGGCCGCACCGGTAATAATTGCGCAAATATGCGCGCCTCTAGCGGCTGACTTCTTTCGGCTTAGTTGTGAACCTCTCCAGCTCGCCCTTCGAGAGCAGGTTGCGGAACGGCACATGGCCCCGCGGGGATATGAGCAGGCCCTGGCCGACCCGCGCGCTGAGTATGAACCTCTGCTCCTCGGGCGAGAGGGAGAGCGGCCCGGCCAGCAGGTCGATGGCGGCCGAGTCCTGCCTCAGGACTATCTTGGTGGCCGCGCTCTCCATCACGACGCGGCCCGGCCCGGACATCATATCGGAGACCCTATGAGTCGCTATCATGAACGCCGCGTTGTAGTGGCGGCCCGTCCTCGCTATCTCGGGCACGAACCCGACCGCCCCCGGGAAGTACGGCTTCCCGGTGCGGGGGTCCGTCTCCACGAACGCCCACCCCTCGTCCACCACGATCATCTTGCGCTCGCGCACCGGCAGCTTCTTCACCGTCCTCCAGATCCACGCGAGCACCAGGTAGGCGGCCGCGTCGCGCACCGCGGAGCTCGCTATGTTGCTGAGGACGAACACCTGGCGTCCGTAGAGGTCGCTCCTCGCGGCCCACAGGTTCTCGAAGGGCTTCAGGCCGGCCTCCAGCCTCTTCCTGAGGGATCCGTCCGCCTTATCCACCAGCTCGTACACGTCCCCCGCCTGTATCAGGTTCAGCTCCGCGCGGAGGTCCGGCTCGACTATCCCAGCGAGGTCAGCTATGAAGGACGCGGCCGCGGCCGGCGTCTCGAAGACGTCGTACGGGTTCAGGCCCTGCGGCTCCGAGAGGTCCAGGACCCTCGCGCCTATGAGCTCCGCGAACGACCCCTCGTACTTGCCGGAGGGCCCGAGCGCGTACTCCGGCGAGACTATCGAGTCGAAGACCCAAATGTAGGCGTCGGGGTCCGCGGCCGCGAGGCGCGAGACCCAGGCCTTTATCAGGGTGGACTTCCCGTAGCCCGTCTGGCCGAATATCGCCACGTTGTAGTTCTCCCTCTCGTACACGTCGTAGAGCACCGCGTTCCCGGTCAGCAGGTTCTGGCCAAGCACCACCGCGGTTGGCGTGGGGTCTATCATGTCGAGGCCGGCGAAGGGGAAGAAGCCCACGAGCGCGCCCGTCGTCATGTGGAGCCGGCGGCCCAGCGCCCACTCCGGCCCGCGCCCGGTGCACATCGGCTCCGTCATGAACAGGGGCGAGTCGACCGCGCCGCGCAGGCGCGAGCGGAGCGCGCGGGACGCCTCCGCGAGGGCGTTCACATCATCTGCGCGGATCGCGAGGAGCACGCGGACCAGGAAGAGCTCCTCGCGGCCCGCCGCTATCGCGTCCGCGGCCGCGCGCACCGCCTCCATCTCCTGCTGCATCTCGGGGTCGATCGGCCTACCCTCACGTGTCCGCGCCTCGGCGACCGCCTCCAGGAAGTGGAGGCGCTTCATCGCCTCGTCGCGCCCGTTCTCCAGCGGCTCCAGCTCCATGCGGACCTCGTGCACGTAGGGGTAGAGGTCGGTGAGCCAGCCCGGCGCGGCGCCGGCCGGGACCCTGAGGAGCGTGTAGCACCGCACGAACTTCCCGTCCGCGTCCACCGCGAAGCGGCCCCGGTTCGCGACTATCCTGAGCTCGGGGACCTCGGCCAGGGGGACCCTCACGCCGCCGAACCCGGCCGCGTTGAGCGCGTCCTCGATGGGCTCGGCGGTCAACAGGAAGTAGCGCATGTGCCTCAGCTCGTAGACGTCCTCCCCCACGGCCGCCTCGCGGAAGTGCTCCACGATCCGGAACTGGGCGGGCGAGGAGAGCGCGTTCAGGAACCCCGCCCAGGAGTTGAGGACCGCCTCCGCGTCGCGCTCGGGGAGCAGCCCGAGGTTCACGGGGCGGAGCTCGTACGCGTAGCTGTAGCCAACCCGCCTGGGCCTGGGGACGGGGATCACGGGAGCGCGTGCGCCCGGGGCTTAAAAGGCCGGAGGCGGGGGCGCGAGGCGCGGCGTTAGGCACACCGCGAAGACGTTGTTCACGACGACCGCGCCGTTGAGCACGATGAGCGCGGCCGCGGCGCCGTAGAACAGTGGGACGACGCGCGGCCGGGCGAGCGCCCTCGCGTATATGTAGCGGAGCGCGAACGTGAATATCAGGATCCTCGCGATCGCGTCCGCGGCGAGCCCCCCGGCGAGCCCCAGCGCGCCGATGAGCGATGCGGTCACGGGGTCGCCCTCCGCGACCGGCAGGCTCGGGTCGCTCAGCGCGAGGTACGTGAGTAGCACGTCGGCCACCACCAGGAGGTCCGCGGCCAGCGCGGCCGCGACGAGGGAGCGGCGCGTGGGCGGCCTCACGGGGACGCGTGATGGGGTGCCTTTTAAGCCGCGGGCGCACGCTGGGCCGTGAGTTCAACGGAGCGCGGCGGGAAGGGGGGCCGGCGGAGGCTCCTGCCGAGGCCATCGGCCCGCGCGGCCGAGACATACAGGAAGTGGATGCTCCTGTCGTTCCTAATATTCACACTGGCCGCGTTCGCGATCCCGGCGCCGCCCGCGGGCGCGGCGTCCACGAGCTACGCGACGGGCACCGTGAACCTCGCGCTCTACAACGCAAATATAACACCGGCGAGCAACGTGGTGTTCAACGAGGGCTGGCCGTCGCCCAACCCCTACGCCGGCGATGCGAACGTCTCGGGAATAATCTCGATAACCGGCGATTACCAGTATGTGAGTACGGTCACCAACAACGTGAGCACCACGGCGCGGGTGACGGGATCGGCGGGGGTGAGGGCCGGAAACGTGAGCATCACGCTGCCCACCGGCGCCGCGGGCACCACCGTCCTGAACTACTCAAGCGTGTCATCGAGCGCCGCACCGATCTATATGAGCGGCTCGATCACGCTGTACTACAAGGGTAACAACGGCACCACTAGTATGAGCCAGCCCATCGCATTTGGGAATGGCGCCTACTTCGTGGATGAGAGCGTGGCGTTCAGCAACACCTTCAACGTCCCCTACAGGGACGCGTACTACGCGGTGGTGAACGTGGTGGCGAAGTCCGCGAATGGTAGCGTGCTGGACGAGCTGACCGAGACGATAACCAACCCATACTACGGCGTGGTGCACAACATCGCGTTTGCGCAGAATATCTGGATCGCGGCGATCGCGCTCCCGGCGTTCAACGACACCATGCTCGGCGCGTGGGTCATGGTTAACAGCAGTACAATAATGTTCAAGCCCACCCTCCCGATCGGCGGGCTCTATAACATAATGGCGCTGATAGGGCTGATGCTGCTGGCGGTGTCCATACCGCTCTCGTTCTTCTCGCGGAAACATCTCAATCAGTCGCTGGGCGACGTCGCGGTCGGGGCCGCGGTCATATTGCTGTTCCCATACATCTACGACCACATCGCGATCCTGTTGAATTATCTGAACGCGTACCTCATAGCGTATCCACAACCATACACAATGTTCCTCGTGAGGCTCTGGGAGATCCAGACCAACATAATAGCGCCGCCGCAGTGGAACCTTTGGACCATTTTCGAGACGGCGATCTTCGGAATCGCGTACACAGTCGTGTGGATCATAACGTGGATAATGATCTACCTGCTGGGCACAGTGCGTATCCTACTGCTCGCGGCTATGCTGATAATGTTCCCGCTGAGCGTCGCGCTCCGCGACATAAGGTTCACCTCGAAGCTCGGGCGCATGATCGAGGACACGCTGTTCGGGATAATGCTAGCGACCATCCTATCGTCCTCGGCCCTCGCGACCGTGTCGTGGCTGCTAACGAACTGGAACTCCGAGAACATCTTCGTGATCGGTGGATTCCAGCCCCAATGGGTGGCAATCGCGGGCGTGCTGGTCGCGATACTCGCCCCCACAGTCCTCGCGCCGCTCACCTCGACCATGTACGAGGTCACGAGCCAAGTCGCGATGGCGGGTGGCTCGGTAGCCTATATGGTGGCGACTGAGGGCGCTGGTGGCTTCGTGGCAGGGGCGCAGGCTGTCAGGGCCGCGCGTGGTAATATAGGAAAGGCTTTCCTGGGAGGGATCATAGGCGCTGGGGCATACGGCGGCATGGCGGCCGCCACCCACCTGTCCGCGACGCCCCTCATGCTCGGCGGAAGCCATGGCGCCGTCATCGGAAGGATGACGCATCACGCCGAGCTCGCGATGCACGGGCCTGGGGGCGTCAAGGAAAGCAAGTTCCTGAACGCGTTGGCCAGCCTCTTTGGGAAGAAGGAGAAAGGGCCGGCGAGCCCGCCGAGTTATATTGCGTGAGGGTGGGGTCTTCAGCCGAGGTAGCTGGGCGGCTCGTCCTCATGGCGCAGTGGGGCGCCCCTGCCCCCGCGGCGCGCGGCGCTTTCCCAGAGCGATCTGACATCCGGCACATGGTTGAGATAGTATGGAGATTTCTCTTGATGCCAACTATATATGCCCCATGTGATGAGGCCGATCGTGACCGACGTTGCCAAACCGATGAGGGCTAGTATTGGGGGCGGCGGAACCTCACCGGCCGTTAGCCCGATCAGCGTCACGATGATTCCCCCAACGGTGAACATGAAAAGTAAGAACCCCGCAATTCCGGCGAGCACCGCAAGGGCGCCGCTCCCCGTGCCCCCGGTCAGCTCCTTATAGGTCTTGTAGCGGTAGGTCTGCCCGCTGAGGAACAGGTCCAGCTTGTAGTTCTTCATGTACCGGTCGTCGGGCTCGTCCTCCGCGGCCCTTATCGCGAACACGTACCTCCCGTAGTGATCCTCCGGGTCTTGGTACCACCCGCCGGGCACCGGGACGTAGATCGTCCTCCCTCTATAGCGCGCCTCGAAGGCCAATGTGTGCTTGAACGGCCTGAACTTGACGAACCTGCCCTCAACCTCCCTAGGGTCGGCGAGGTCATCGCGCCCGATGCGCATCCAATGGTGCTTGCCGCGCTCGTCGAAGTACGACAGCTCCCTGCCGCGCACGTCCGCCGGTACGTAAAGAGTGCCGGTCCCGCCGTAGGGATCCCTGCCCCTCAGCGCAAAGTAGTACTTGCCGTCGTACCCCCTCACCAGGGGCGGGTCGAACCCGCCGGCCGTCGTCCCCTCAACACTACTCATGCTCATAAGTAATATTAGTGCAATTACTCACATATAAATATTGCGCCACATGGCGCGCGTGGGGAGGGGTCAGTACGTTACACAATGTGTAGTCTAGCGCGCGCGGGCGGGTGCACGGCAAGTAATATTAGTGCTGATATTACAGACCCGCCGGCGCCTTTTAAGGCGCCCCGGCACGCGCTGATGTGAGACGCGGGCCAGCGCGCAGGCGCGCCGTTAGCACTATGATGGCCGGTATCCTACTGTTTGCAATACTGGCCACCATCGTGATATCACTGACCTATATCTACGCTAGTGGCCTCGCGGGATTCTTCAACGCGTACGAGGAACACCAGACGATAAGCATGAAGAACGAGGAGTACCTGGCGCTGAGCTATACGTTCAACTCCGCGACCGGCCTGGGGAACCTCACGGTGACCGACGCCTGGGGGCACGCCTCACAGATAGTGGAGATCTTGAAGGTCTCGCCGTCCGGCGGCGTCTCGGTGATCCCGGAGGACGTGGTGATCTATCCGGGGCAGAGCTACACCTTTGTGAACCTCCTGCAGAAGCCGTACACTTACGCGGTCGTGACGTCCTACGGGAACGTCTGGTGGTCCTCGTTTGATATGCAGAACCCCGCGCTCGGGCGCTACTCGCTCACCATGGCCGCGAGCCCGCCGCAGGGCGGCACGACGAGCCCGCCGCCCGGCACGTATTACTACCCCTACGGCACCGAGGTCACGATATCCGCGATCGCGAACCCCGGCTGGACGTTCACCGGGTGGACGGGCGCGGGCAACTACTCTTACACTGGGACCAACCAGACGGCGACGATCTACATCTGGGATGACATGACCGAGACCGCCAACTTCCTGGCGCAGCCGCAGCCCGTGACGTTCGCGGCGAGGGGCCTCGGATCCGACGCGCAGGGGACAGTCCTCACGGTCACCTACACGACCAGCCAGTACTCTCAGGGCGGGAGCCAGAGCTACTCGTACCAGTTCACCGCCTCACAGCTCCCGGTCACCCTCGAGATCCCGACGGGCACGCAGGTCTCCTATTCCTGGAGCTCGCCCGTGCCCGGCTCGACCGGGGTGCGCTACGTGTGGGTGAGCACGAGTGGGCTGGACAACGCCCAGTCCGGAACGTTCACCGTGCCCGCCGGCGGTGGCCAGGTGGTCGCGACCTACGCGACCCAATACCTCCTCACCATGCAGGCGAGCCCGAGCTACGCGGGCACAACGAATCCGGCGCCGGGCAGCTACTGGGAGAACGCCGGCGCGCAGGTGCAGATATCCACCACGGCGAACTCGGGCTATGAATTCTACGAGTGGGTCGGCTCCGGGAGCGGCAGTTATTCGGGGACGAGTAGCTCCGCCACGGTCACGATGAACGGCCCCGTGACCGAGACCGCCGTGTTCTACGTGGAGGTCACGCTCGCCGCGCAGGCCGGCGGCTCGGCCTCCGCGTCATGGTCGGGAGGCTCGGCCTCCGTGAGCGGCCCCGGCAGCACGACGTTCTACGTGCCGGCCGGGACGACCGTGCAGTTCACGGCCATGCCGGACAGCGGCGTGACGTTCGCCGGGTGGACCGGATCCGGCACCGGGAGCTACTCCGGGCCGAGCAACCCGGTCTCAGTGACCGTGAACTACCCGATCAACGAGACCGCGGACTTCGCGGTCGTGATAACGTTCGAGGAGAGCGGCCTCGGGCCGGACGCCACGGGGACCGTGGTGACCGTGGACGGGGTGTCATACAGTTACACCGGATCGCAGGTGCTGACCACGATATCGGTGCCCTACGGCTCGCAGGTGAGCTACTCATACGCGCAGTACGTGTACTCCACTGAGTACGGCAAGCGCTACGTGTGGACCGCGACGACCGGCCTGCAGACGGCCCGGAGCGCGACCTTCACGGCCACACAGGGCGGCACTATAATAGGGTGGTACGGCGGCCCGAACGGGCAGGTCGGGATACAGTACCTCCTCACGATAGGGGTGAGCCCTAACGGCGCGGGCACCACGGACCCGGCGCCCGGCTCCTACTGGTACAACGCCGGCTCCTCAGTCCAGATATCCGCGACTGCCAATTCGGGCTACGAGTTCATGGAGTGGCTCGGATCGGGCTCAGGCTCATACTCCGGTAGCTCCAACCCGACCACGATAACCATGAACGGGCCGATCACTGAGACGGCGTACTACTGGATACTGATCACGTTCTCCACCACGGGTATGGGATCCGACGCCAGTGGCACCGTGGTGACGGTGAACGGCGCCACCTTCTCATACTCGAATCTACCGATCACCATCAATTTCATTTACGGCCAGTCGGTCTCATACTCATGGTCCTCACCGGTGTCCGGATCCACCGGTGTGCAATACATATGGCAGAGCACCTCCGGCCTCGCGAGCGGCCAGTCCGGATCCTTCACGGTCACGAAGCCGGGTAGCGTTATTGGGAACTACCAGAAGCAGGTGCAGATCACAGTGCAGTACGTATCCGGGAGCGCGCCGGGCGAGGTCACGATATACAACCCCTACGTGGGCACCATAACCTCGGGGTCGATCTCGTTCTGGGTCCCCGCGGGGTCCACGGTCTCGATGCAGGCCTACCAAGGGCAGGACTCCGG